>Ga0134128_10010779_pt1 | contig 10943 bp, 8 predicted proteins | sample KB31754_FD_96462 | JGI IMG/M metagenome (GOLD analysis project Ga0134128, IMG submission 96462) | Terrestrial soil microbial communities with excess Nitrogen fertilizer from Kellogg Biological Station, Michigan, USA - KB3-175-4 | ecosystem: Environmental > Terrestrial > Soil > Unclassified ...
CGCCCGACACGCTGGGCGGCGGCGCGACCGGCAATTCCGTGCCGCGCGAGAGCCATGCGGCGGTGATGGATTGGCCGATGGTGCAGACCGGCGGACCGGCGCCGGCCGAGCAGCGGGCGATCATGTCGTCGGGCAATGGCTTGATCCGGCCGCTCGAAGCGAGCGCGGCGAAGAAAGGCGTCAAGGTCCTGCTCGAGCATAAGATGGTCGCGCTCCATCGCGAGCGCGCGAAAGCGGGCCGGATCATCGGCATCGCCGTCGACAACAAGGGCAAGCGCGTCAACATCCGGGCGCGGCGCGGTGTCGTGCTGGCGACCGGCGGCTCCAGCACCAACGTCAATTTCCGCCGCATGTTCGATCCGCGCCTGACCGAGGAATATTGCGGCATCGCCGGCCAGCCCTGGTCCGACCAAGACGCGAGCGGCGAGCTCGCCGCGATGGAGATCGGCGCCGCGCTCTGGGGCGGCTTCAACGAGACCGGCGAATTCGGCTCCGGCATCACCAAGCCCGGCCATGTCGGGACGCAATACGGCTATGTGAACCTGACCTGGCAGCCGACCAGCAAGGTGTTCGACAAGGCCCGCGCCGTCGGCCTCCAAGTGCGCGACTGGCAGGATCTCATCCTCGTCAACATGATCGGCAAGCGCTTCTATGACGAGACGGCGCCGCAATTCAGCTCCAACAATTACAATGGCGTCAATCCTTACGAGCCGTGGAGCTGGCGCAACGCCAAAGACGTGAAATACAACCCGCGCAACTGGATCAACGCGGCGCTCGCCGGCATCGGCGATGCGCATAATGGCGGCGGGCCGATCTGGGCGATCTTCGATAGCGATGCGGTCGCGCGCGAGAAATGGGATCTGACGCCGCCGCATGTCGATACGACCGGGTTCTTCTTTGAGGCCGACACGCTCGCCGCGCTCGCCGGCAAGATCAAAATGAAATATCAGCGCGTGCCGATGCCCGCGCAGAATCTCGAAGAGACGGTCGCGCGCTACAACGGCTTCGTCGACAAGGGCGAGGATGAGGATTTCGCCAAGCCGAAGCCGCTTTACAAGATCGAGAAGCCGCCTTTCTTCGCCGCCTGGTCGACGCCGGTGATCCACGACACGCGCGTCGGCCTGCGCATCAACGGCAAGGGCCAGGTGATCGACATGAACGGCGCGGTGATCGCCGGCCTCTTTTCCTGCGGCGAGACCGCCGGCGGCTTCAGCCAGCACGGACTCGGCCGCGCGACCTGCCAAGGCTACATCGCCGGCATGAACGCGGCGGCGGAGAAGATCGCGAGCTAAAGGAGAAATCGCTGGCGTCGGTACCCTTGCCAACACCCGTAGAGCGGCTCTCCATGTTCCCCCGGAGAGCCGCTTTCGATTCGGCCTTCTCTTCCTCTTCGCGGAGAACTTCGTCGCCCTCAAAAGCCGCAGGACGAGCTGAAGCCTTAGCCCGGAGCAGCCGTGAACTTCTTCGCGACGTGCCTAATCTCGGACTGAAGCTCTACCGTCATCTGCCTCAAACGGTCTAGAGCCGCATCGTCCGCAGCCGAGTCCACGATATGGCGTGCGCGCTGCGCTAATTCGGTCAGTTCAGCCAAGTCTGCTGTGGTATTGCTCTTTGCCATAGCCGATCCCCGGCAAGCTTTAGGGACAGATTATTTCCACTAATCTGCACCCGCCCCTTTGGTTGCGCCCTCGGGTTTGTCGTTCGCGGCTTTGGGCCGATCGTCTTTTAGCGTTGCGGCATCCGTTCCGGGTGACGGATTTCGATGGCGCCGCGCTCTAAATCCAGCGCGATCTCGGTGTAGTCCTTTGCCATCTTCATCAGCGCGGCGGCGGCTTCAGCGTGGGTAATATCGGAGGCGAGCCGCTTCGCCCTTTGGGCTTGCGCGCGGTGGCTTCCTGCATGTCCCTAGGAGCAACCGAAACGGCGAAAAAGTTCCCACGAAACCCAATCCAAACTCTTTCATTTGACGTACTAACCTCTGAGGGGCCGATTGGCCCCAAAAGAGAGGCTGGGTGAAAGAGAGATGGGAGACCGCGCGATCCATCCGCATCGGGTCTGAACGCCTTCGTCAGATCGCGGCCGAAGAGACTAATGCCAAGCTGGCGGCCGACATGCTCGAAACGGCGGCAGAGATGGATCAACACGCCGCAGAGATTGAGCGATCACTGGCCAAGGCGAGCGTTTGGCCTTTTCCGGCTACTGCTTCGCGATCTTCTTAAGCCTTTCCTCGAACCGCTCTTTGTCGTCGTCGCAGTTTTGTTGCCCGGCGAATTCAAACTAAGACACTGCCAGTTTTTGGCAGCTTATGTGCTAGGATCGCGGCCTCTCTCGGAAAGGCCGTCCCTTGTCGCGCGCCGAACGTCTGCTCGATCTGATCCAATTGCTGCGCGCCCATCGCCGGCCGGTGAGCGGCGCCGCGCTGGCGGCGGAGCTCGGCATCGCGCTCCGCACGCTCTACCGCGACATCGCGGCGCTCACCGCGCAAGGCGCGACGATCGATGGCGAGCCGGGCGTCGGCTACATGCTGCGCCCCGGCTTCCTGCTGCCGCCGCTGATGTTCGCCGAAGAGGAGATCGAGGCGCTGGTCCTGGGCTCGCGCTGGGTCGCCGAGCGCGGCGACGCGCCGCTCGCGAAAGCCGCGCGCAACGCGTTGGCGCGGATCGGCGCCGTCTTGCCGGCGGATTTGAAGGAGCGGCTCGACGCGCCCGGGCTGCTGGTCGCGCCGCTCGCCAAAGCCGCGGCGGGCGATGTCGCGCTGCCGGCGATCCGCGAGGCGATCCGGCGCGAGCGCAAGCTGCGCATCGCCTATCTCGATGGCCGGGGCCGGGAGACGCGGCGGGCGATCTGGCCCTTCGCGCTCGGCTTCTTCGAGCGCGTGCGGGTCATCGCCGCGTGGTGCGAGCTGCGCCAGGGCTATCGCCATTTCCGGACCGACCGCATCGTCAAGCTCGCGGTGAGCGAGACGCGCTATCCGCGGCGCCGCGCGGCGCTGCTCAAGGAATGGCGCGCGATCGAGAAAATCCCCGATCCGGCCGCGGCGTGAGACTGCTGACAGATTCTGACAGTAGGCTCGGTTAGGCTCTTCCGGCAAAGACGGAGGAGCCTCATGACGAAGAACTGGATCGCGGTCGCCGCGGCCGAGCACGCGCGGCGCGGCGGCGAAGAGGGCGGCTTCATGCAGATCTGCCATGGCAAGGGCGGCCCGCTCCAGCGCGTCAATCCGGGTGATCGCGTCGCCTATTACGCGCCGACCTTAACGTTCCGCGGCAAGGACAAATGCCGGGCCTTCATCCTGCTCGGGGTTGTCCAAATTGGTGCGCCCTATCAGGTCGCGATGAGCGCCGACTTCCACCCCTTCCGCCGCAAGGTGGAATGGCTGTCGCGGCAAGAAGCGCCGATCGCGCCGCTGCTCGAGCAACTCGACTTCACCAAGGGCAAGCGCAATTGGGGCTATCAATTGCGCTTCGGCCTCTTCGCGATCAGCGATCACGATATCGATGTGATCGCCAACGCGATGGGCGCGGCGTTGCCGCGTTAGCGCGCGAACTATTCCGCCGCCCCTTTCGCGTCCTGGATCGCGCGCCACACACGCTCGGGCGTCGCCGGCATTTCGACGTGGCGGATGCCGTAGTCGGAGAGCGCATCGACGATCGCGTTGATGACCGCGGCGAGCGCCGGCGTCGTGCCGCCCTCGCCGCCCGGCCGGATGCCGTATCGATGGCTGGTCGCCGGCAGCTCGATCAGCTCGGTGTTGAACGCCGGCATCATATCGGCGCGCGGCACGGCGTAATCCATGAACGAAGCCGAGTGGTTCTGCGCCGTGTCGCGATCGTAGTAGCAGAGCTCCATCAGCGCCTGGCCGATGCCTTGCGCCGCCGCGCCATGCGTCTGGCCGTGGAGGATCATCGGATTGATCGCGCGGCCGACATCGTCGACGCCGCTCCACTGGAGGAGCTCCGTCTCGCCGGTGTCGGGATCGATCTCGACTTCGCAGATATGCGTGCCCGACGGCCAAGCGCCGGAGGCCACGACCTGATCGCCGATGCCGTCGAGCTTGCCTTGCAGCTCGGCCGGGATGTCCTTGCGCGTCGCCGCCGCCTTCGCGACATCGAAGATCCCGATATAGCGGTCGGTGCCCCTGATGCCGAAACGGCCGCCGGTGAATTCGATATCGGCGACCGAAGCCTCGAGCAGATGCGAGGCGAGCTTCTTGCCTTTCTCGATGATGATGTCGGTCGCGATGCCGATGACGAGGCTGGCGAGACGCATCGAGCGGCCGGAATGCGAGCCGCCGCCGGCCGAGACCCGCTTCGTGTCATGCGCGACATAGTCGACGCTTTCGAACGGCACGCCGAGCCATTCGGTGACGAGCTGCGCGAAGCTCGTTTCATGCCCCTGGCCGCTGTTCATCGTGCCGAGCACGAGCTCGACCCGGCCCTCGGGCGCAACCGTCACCTCGGCGCGCTCGCGCGGGAAGCCGCCGGCGATCTCGATGTAATTGCCGATGCCGATGCCGCGCAGCTTGCCGCGTTTCTTCGCTTCGACTTTGCGGGACGCGAAGCCTTTCCAGTCTGCCAGGCGGAGCGCCTCGTTCAGCCCCTTCTCGTATTCACCATTGTCATAGGTTTGCCCGACGCCGTTGGTGTAGGGGAATTTGTCGGCGGCAATGAAATTCTTGCGCCGCAGCTCGGCCGGATCGAAGCCGCATTGATCCGCCGCCATATCGACGAGGCGCTCCAGCACATAGACCGCTTCCGGGCGGCCGGCGCTGCGATAGGGCGTGGTCGGCGGCGTGTTGGTCACGACGGCGCAGCCGCGGAAATAGACGGCGGGAATGTCGTAGACGCCCGACATCTGGCCGAGGCCCTTGCGCAGCGGAACGAAAGCGATCGTTTGCGCGCCGACATTGCTGATATTCGTGCCACGGATCGCGAGGAACTTGCCGTCCTTATCGACCGCGAGCTCCGCCTCGACGGTCAAGTCGCGGCCCTGATAATCGCTGACGAAAGATTCGGTGCGGTCGCCAAGCCATTTGACCGGCCGCCCGATCTTTTTCGCCGCCCAGGGCGCCAGCACATATTCGGGGAAGAAGAAGTTCCGCGTGCCGAAATTGCCGCCCATATCGCCACATAGCGCACGGACATTCTCGACTGGCACGCCGAGGCAACTCGCGAGATCGCCGCGCTCGCGCGCGACGCCGCTGCCGGTGCCGGCATAGAGTGTATAGAAATTGTTCTTCGGATCGTATTCGCCGACCGCGTTGCGCGGCTCCATCGGCGTGCCGGTGACGCGGTTGCACCAGCATTCGAGCTTCACGACATGTGCCGCCTTGGCGAAAGCTTCGTCCGTCGCCGCCTTGTCGCCGACATCGACATCGACCACGAGGTTCGATGGCGCTTCGTCCCAGACTTTGGGCGCCTCGGGCTTCATCGCATCCGTCGCCATGGCGACCGCGGGCAGCACCTCGTAATCGACATGGACCAGCTCGGCGCCGTCTTTCGCCTGATCGAGCGTCTCGGCGACAACGATCGCGACCGGCTCGCCGACATAGCGCGCCTTGTCAGCCGGCAGCATCGGCTGCGGGTGAGTGAATGTCTTGAAGCCGGGGCGCACGCAGACCGTTACATCGGGCGGGCCGACCAGCGACGGCTTGTGATCCATCAGCTGCAGCCCTTCGGCGGCGTAATCCTTGCCGGTCAGCACCGCGATCACACCCGGCGACGCTTTCGCTGCTTTTGTCTCGATGCCGCGGATCCGCGCATGTGCGTGGGGCGAGCGCACCACCGCCATGAAGCTCGCATTCGCCGGATAGACGTCGGCGACGTAGTAGCCCTTGCCGGTGAGAAGCCGCTTGTCTTCCTTGCGCTGCACCGGCTTGCCGATGCCGCCCGACGATTCGCTCCGCTCGACCATTTTCTCGTGACTCCGCCTCTTCTGCGGGGTCACTAAACCCGCCAATGGCGCGGCGCGCAAGTGCATGGCGCGAATGGCGCGTTGCACCCTAAGCGGCGCGCGCCTCGCTCGCTTGTTTCGCTTTGTTCTGCGTCAGTATTTCTGCGAAACCCTGACGCCATGAAGAATGCGCCGGGGACCACCCGAGCGCCGCTTTCGCCTTGGCATTCGAGCCGGCCCGGTTTTCGGTCATCATCGCGACAAGATGCTCCCCAGCAAGAAACCGGCCTAGCCAAGCGGGCACGTGGCGCGGCGGTTTCGCACCCGAGGCAGCGGCAAGCACCGGCAGCCATTCCCTGACCGGGGCGGGCTCGTCGTCGACGATGTTGTAGACGCCGGGCGAACCGCGCTCGATAGCAATGGCTGTCGCAGCGGCAGCGTCGTCGACGTGGATGAAGGACCAACGACCCTCGCCATCGCCGATCAGTGGCATGAGGCGCCGGCGGATCTGCGCGATGGCCGCCGGGTCGCACATCCCGGTCGCCGGCCCGTAGAAGACGCCGTAGCGTAAGACCACACCCTCGAGCGGCGAGGCCTCGGTTACGACGCGTTCGAGATAGCGGATGGCTTCCAAGGTGCGACGAAATTCGCGTGGCGGCGCCGGATCAAGCGGATCGGTCTCGACCTTCACCAGCGCGCCGTTACGCGCGTAAGGCCAGCCGCAAAAGCTCTGCGCGACGAACCGTTTCACGCCCGACTGTCGCGCTGCTGCCAGCAGATGATCGGTGCCCTCGGTCCGCAAGCGATTGCTCATTTCGAAGGTGCGATCGAAATGCCGCAAATCACTCGTGCCCGCGAGATCGGTCATCTCATGCACGATGACATCAGGCGCAGCTTCGGCCACCGCCCGCGTGACGGAGTGCATGTCGAGGCCATCCATTATCACTGCCCGCGCCCCTGAGCTCTCGATAAACGAGATTTTCTCCGCCCTGCGGGTCGTCCCCTCGACGGTATGGCCGGCAGCAACGAGTCGCGGCAGAAGGCGCAAACCGATAGCGCCGGTCGCGCCAGCGACGAACACGCGCATAAGCTTACCTCACGCAAGAACCTAAACTTTAGGTTTGGCGCGAGACGCTAACTTCAAGATCGGATTTGCGCGCGGCAGCGATTCCGCTTGCGGCTATTTTGCGGTCGTTGAAACCTGTGCCGCGAGCTCGCGTGTCTTTGCCAGCACCTGGCGATGGGCGTCGTCGGTCTTGCCCCATTCCTCGGCGATTTGGGACAGCGCGGCGCCCCATTTCTTGTTCTGCTCGGCGCTCAGCGACACGACGGTCTGGCCGGGTTTGTGGGAGAGATCGTCGCGCACTTTGGTGCCGAGATTGTCGAGAATCTGACCGGCGCGGCGGCTCTGCGTCTCGCCGGAGTTATCCATCAGGATCTTCTTCACATTGTCGGGCAACGCGTTGAATTTTGCCTTGGCCATCCACACGCCGCCCGGCCCGCCGCCGAATGCCGCGGTGATGTGATAGCTCGTCACCTCGTCGAGCTTGAAATCGGGCAAGGCCGCCATCGGGAAGTCGATGCCGTCCGCGGTGCCGCGCTGCAGCGCCTGATAGCTGTCGGTCAAGCCGATCGAGAGCGGCGAGCCGCCGAGCTTTTGCACCACCTCGGTCGGGATCTTGCCGCTGGCAATGAATTTGAGGCCGCTGATGTCTTCGAGCGGCTTGGCCGGTGCCTTGACGAGATGCATCGAGACCGGCGGGAAGGCCTGGAAGAAGAGCGGCACGATCTGGTCGAATTCAGAATCGAGCATGCCGGTCTTGTAGAGCCGCCAGAATACGACGGATTCCTGCTCTGCCGAATTCATGACGAAGGGCAGCGCGATGACTTCCGAGAGCTTGAACTTGCCGGCGAGATAGTTGAGCGAGCCGAAGCTGATCTGCATCACGTCGGAAAGCAGCCGGTCGTAAAAATTCGTGCTGCTCGCGAGGGTAAAGCCATCGCGAACGTCGATCTGCACGACGCCCTTGCCCTGCGCGTTTATGCGATCGGCCCATTCATGATAGGTCTGCTGGCCGACCGGTGAGGTCGGTTGCGCGATCGTCGTCATGATGAGCTTCAGCTCGTCCGCCGGCGCCGCCCGCGAGAGGAGCAGCGCGGCGAGCGCGCAAACAATAGCAAGCGCAGAGCGCAACATCGCTTCCCCCGAGGCTTTTCTTACGCGCGATTACCGGGCCGCATATATTGCGGGATGATGATGTCGCTCGATTGGAATTGCCACATATCGCCGCCGGGATTGTGCTCCCAGACGCGCGTCTTCCAATTATCGTCGAGGCAATCCATGTCGGCCGAGTATTCGGTCTGGCCGCCGCAGACGGCGTTGAAATACCAGAACATGTTCGAGCCCATGATGTGCCGGCCGGGCGAGGAATAGGCTTTGTAACCCTTCTTCAGCATGTTGTGGCCGCCCGAGACGACGTCATTCATATCGGAGACGTCGAACGCGACGTGGTTCCAGCCGGTCCGCGGCGTCGCGCTCAGGAAGAAAAGATTGTGATGCCATGGCGAGCCCGGTGCACGCATGAAATCGCCGAGATCGAGGGCGCGATCGGTGAGGCGGAAGCCCAAGCGGTTGAGATAGAAATTCGACGCCTTCTCGTTCTTGCCTTTGGGGCAGAAAAACACGACATGGCCCATGCGGATGAGTTCGGGCGGCTTATTCGGGTCAACGGCCACATTGACGCCGCGGCGCTGCGGCAGTCCCGGATCGACGCCGGGCGCGACGACGCGGAAACCGATCTGCAAGCCGATATCGTCATGGGTGTGAAGTCCGCCCTGGGCGTCGCGCGTCACCTCGCGGTCCTTGCTGAGCTCCGCGCCGATTTCGTCGAGCGTCGCCTTGCTGTCGACGCCCCAAATCGTCTCGCGCACGGTCGGGCCGCCTTCGATTGCCTTCGGCAGCACGCTGTCGCCAGTACCGCGGATCTGCACGCTCTGGCCGGTGGGGAGCGCGAATTCGGCGCCGTTGGCGCCCTTCTCGCGCAGCTTCAGACCCCATTCCTCGAAATAGGTGGTGGCGGCAGCGACATCGTCGACGCCATAGACGATCGATTCAACGCGCATGACAGGCATGGTGTCCTCCCCTTGCCGATCCCAATCATATTCCTGACCTTATGATAGGCCGGGTGGGCGCCAAGGTCGAGATTGCCGGCGGCGACTGCCCGTCTTGTCAGCCCTAGCAGGGGCAGCGCAAGATGAATGCCATGCAATAGGGAGCTATCATGAAGGTCTTCGTTTTCGATCTCTTGGCCTATGGCAAACATCTCGATCATCTGAAGGTCGAGAACGAGCTACCCTATCCGCTGCGGCGCGAACATTTCGACGCCGAGATCGCGACGCGGACTTATGCCGAGCATCTCGACGCTTGGGAAGAGATCGACCAGCTCGGCTATGACGGCATCGGCTTCAACGAGCATCACTGCTCGCCTTACGGGCTGATGAATTCGCCCAACCTTCTCGCCTCGGCGATCGCGCAGCGCACCAAGAAAGTGAAGCTGCTGATCTACGGCAACCTGCTACCGTTGCATGAGCCGCTGCGGCTCGCGGAAGAGCTCGCGATGCTCGATTGCCTGTCGCAGGGCCGCCTGATCGCCGGCTTCGCGCGCGGCATCCCGCGCGAATACCAGGTGCATAACGTGGCTTTGGCGGACTCCCGCGCGCGCTTCGAGGAAGCCTATGACATCATCACGGGCGCGTGGCGCGAGGAGGTTTTCTCCTATCGCGGCAAATTCTGGTCCTATCACGACGTTGCGCTCTGGCCGCGGCCGCTGCAGCAACCGCATCCGCCGATCTGGATGCCGATCACAAGCAGCAAGGAATCGATCGAATTCGCCGGCAAGCACAACATCACCATCACGCCGGGTCTTGGCTCGATCGGCTTGCAAGAAGACGTTATTCGCTATTTCGCCAAATGCCTCGCCGCCGCCGGGCATCGCATCGCGCCGCGCCACATCGCGCTCGGCCAATCCGTCTACATCGCCGACAGCAAGGCGGCCGCCGTGAAAGAGAACGGCCCCTACCATCTCTATTTCAACCGCACGCTCTACAGCCATGGCAATGTCACCGAGCACAGCAAGGGCGAGGCTGCGGGTTATGTCTCGTCGAGCTCGATGGATTACATCCGGCCGGAGAATCGCCGGGTTGCCGAGCGGGCGCGCGCCGATTTCCGCAACATGACGATGGAGGATGTGGCGCGTCAGGCCGAGAACCTGCCTTGGGGCACCGCGGCCGAAGTCACGGAGCGAATCATTGCCGCGGCGAATCGCACGGGTGCGGGGACGGTGATCTTGTCGTTTAATCGTGGCGCCATGCCGCAGGAAATGTTCGTCGAGCAGATCCGCCGCTTTGCGCGCGAAATCCTGCCGGCACTGCAAGCGCATGAGGTGAGCAAGGTTCCGATTGAGGAAGCGGTCGGCGCCTGACTCGCCATTTTCCCGCATAAAGGGATGGCAGCGCCGGTTGACCGCGCGACCGCATCCTTTCCGGGTATCCATAAATTTTTTGGTAAATTTTTTGCCAGTGCGTATTTACGATTTCTGGCGGATTCCTTTGCTATCCGTACGAAGCCATGAATCCGACCGAGCTGCAACGCCACGTCCGATCTCACGCTGCGTGGCTCAACGGCCTGCCAGGCGGCCGCCGTTTGGATTTGCATGGCGTCGATCTTGCGGGCGCTGATTTCGCCGGTGTGGACCTGACGCGCGCCTGCCTCGCCGGCGCCAATCTCAGCAAGGCGGCGCTAAGCCAGGCCAAGCTTGCCGAAGCCGATCTCTTCGCCGCCAATCTCACCAGCGCCAAGCTGCAGAAAACCGATCTCAGCCGCGCCGATGTGCGCGGCGCGTCATTGCGCGAAGCGGAGCTCGAAGAAGCGACGCTCTGCGAGGCCGATCTGCGCTCCGGCGTTCTTCTGAGCGGATGGGAAAAAAGTAAGGATAAGGATGCCGATGCAGCGACAGGCCGCGCCGACCTCACCGCCGCAAAGATGCGCCGCG
>Ga0134128_10010782_pt1 | contig 10942 bp, 5 predicted proteins | sample KB31754_FD_96462 | JGI IMG/M metagenome (GOLD analysis project Ga0134128, IMG submission 96462) | Terrestrial soil microbial communities with excess Nitrogen fertilizer from Kellogg Biological Station, Michigan, USA - KB3-175-4 | ecosystem: Environmental > Terrestrial > Soil > Unclassified ...
AATACTTGCATCGCACGCGCGACAAGGGTGTGACGTGGGAACGCATCTCGCCTGATTTAACGGCTCATCCTGACTGTTGTCAGGGTGCCAGCGGCGAGCCCATCACGCGCGACATCACCGGCGAGGAGTTTTACAGCACGCTGTACGCGATCGCGGAATCGCCGCTAGAAAAGGGCGTGATCTGGACCGGCTCGAATGACGGGCCTTTTTACGTTACTCGCGACAACGGGAAGAATTGGACCAACGTGACGCCGAAAGATCTGCCGCCCGGCGGGCGCGTGCAATACATCGAAGCGTCGCCACATCGCAAGGGTTCGGCTTACTACGCCGTCTATCGCTGGTTGCTTGGCGACTACAAACCTTACATCTACCTCACGAACGATTACGGCCGCACATGGACCAGGCTGACGAACGGCAAGAACGGCATTCCTGAAGATTGGCCCACGCGCGTGGTGCGCGAGGATCCCGATCGCGAAGGTCTGCTCTACGCGGGCACGGAATTCGGAATGTTCATTTCGTTTGACAACGGCGGGCACTGGCAGTCGTTTCAGTTGAACCTGCCGAACGTTCCCGTGTCTGACATCAAGGTTCATCATAAGGATCTCATCGTGTCGACGCAGGGACGCGCGATCTGGATTCTCGACAACATCACGTCGCTTCATCAACTCTCGTCGCAACAGAAGACTTCTGCTGCATATCTGTTCAAGCCGCGCGACGGTTATCGCACGCGCGTCGGTCCGACGGTTCTTGGACCAGTGGTTGATTACTACTTGCCGGCCGCTGCAAAGCACACGGTCGTGATCGAGATACTCGACAGCCAAGGAACGGTTCTCAATACCTACAACAGTGAAACGCCCGTGTTGCGTCCCGGCCGACGCGGTGGCGGAGCTGCTGATGCGGAATCGCAACTCGATCCCGATGCCGGTCCGGCGCGACGTGCGATACCGCCACCGCGTGTGACCAAAACCGCGGGCATCAATCGCTTCGTGTGGGACGTGAGAAATGAGCAAGGTGTCACGCTTCCTCCGGGCCAGTATCAAGTGCGACTGAAGAGCGGGATTGAAACTTTCACGCAGCCGCTCAATGTGTTAATCGATCCGCGCGTCGCGGCCGACGGCGTGACCGTCGCGGATTTGCAGGAGCAGTTTGACCACAACATGCGCATGCGCGAACTCGTTAGTGGAGTCAATCAACTCGCGACTCGTGTGCGGGAAGCACATGACAAACTCCTCAAGTCCGCCACCGTCGATCCAACCACCTTGAATCGTGTGAATGCCCTCGCGTCCAAACTACTCACTGAACCGGTCCGTTACGGCAAGCCCGGATTGCAGGCGCACGTGATTTATCTTGCAGGCATGACTGCAAACGTGGACCAGAAGATCGGAAGCGACGCGATCGAACGATACGCGGTTCTGAAAAAGGAGTTCGAAGCCCTGCGCGCCGAAGTGGACCAGGTGCTCGGATCAAATTCATCGACAACTTCCTCCACTCCAGAGTAATCTAAGCAGGGCGGCCTTCCCTGGCCGCCTGGTTATTTCCCAACAATCATCCGCGCAAGGTCTCCTGCGACCGCTTCCCCCGACATGAAACGCAGAACATTCCTACAGATGTCGCTTCCCCTGGCAGCCAGTCTCGCTCTGCCGGCGTGTAAACGAATCGAGGGCTCGGTAGAAAAGCCTGTTGTGCCACTCGTCCTGCGCGGCGGTCGCGCGTTCTTCAACGATCGCTGGCAAACGATGGATGTTGGCATTGATGAAGCAGGCAAACTACGCATCGGCGGCGATCTGCGTGGCATCGAGACGCTGGACGTCAGCGGACGCGTGGTGTCACCCGGTTTCATCGACATTCTCGCCGACAATTCGACCGAACCGGAGCTTACGTATCAGGTTTTCGAGAAGTACAAAGTGTCAGACGGAGTGACGACGGCGTTGCAGATGCACGGCGGCAGTGCGGATTGCGGCGCGTACTACCGGCATTTTGCGGGCGTGCCTCATGCGATCAATTACGGTGTCTCGACTTTCGTGATGGCTATCCGCGCAGGCGCCGGCGGCAGGCGAGCGATCGAAAAGAATCTTGACGAAGGTGCGCTCGGAGTTTCGCACAGTCTCGAATATCAACCGGCGCCATACGCCGAGATGTTGGAGTATGCAAAGCTCGCGAAGAAGTATGAGCGGCCGATGTTTCTGCACCTGCGCTACTCGTCGAGCGAGAAAGAGTTGGACGGAGTTGACGAAGCGATTCGACTCGCGAGAGAAAGTGGCGCTCGCATGCACATCGATCATCTGCACTCAACGGGCGGCACTTTCCACATGGACCAGGCGCTCGAGAAGATTCGCAGCGCGAATGCGGAAGGACTTTCGATCACGACGTGTGTCTATCCTTATTCTTACTGGGCTACATACCTGTCGAACAACCGTTTCGCCAGTGGTTGGCAGCAGCGTTATCGACTCTCGTACAGCGATCTGACGATCGTCGGCAGTTCCGAAACGTTGACGGAGCGCACGTTCAATCACTATCGAAAGAGTTCGAAGCTCGCTGCCGTTCCCGAAGGAACGATGCCACTCGACAAGACAGTTGACCTCGCCCTCAAAGAAGATTTCTGCATGATCGGTTCGGACGGCGGCATTCAGTTCGAGCCGCGCGCAAACTCTCATCCGCGCGGCGCGGGATGTTTTGCGACTGCCATTCGCCACGCGCTCGATATTGGTCTGCCGTTGGAGAAGATCCTCGCGAAGATGACGTCGTCGCCGCGCAGCGTGGTGCATCCTGCGTTGAAGGATCGTGGGATCCTGGAGGATGGCGCTATCGCGGATTTGACAGTGTTTGATCCGCAAACGATTCGCGGCAACGCGACGATCGAGAATCCGAATCAGTTTTCGTCAGGGATCGATCTGGTGATCGTGCGCGGCCAGATCGCATTCCGCGACGGCAAGTTCATCGCAAAACACGGCAGCGCGATCAAGGCGTAGATCCTTACAACAACTTCTCCAGCGCGTACGGCAACATCTTGCGCCACCACGGCCAATCGTGGTCCACGTCCTGTCCCCAAAGATCCAACGTATTCGGAATGCCTTTGGCGTTGAGAATGTCTGAGAGCGCGCGACTGCGTTCGGGCGCTTCGTAATTTCCCTGGCCCGACATGATCAAAATCGCATCAGCCTTGCGCAACAGCGGCAGGTAGTAGTCGTCGTTGAGGTTTGAAAGATAATCGACTGGGTTGTTGAAGTAGACGTTGTCGTCATAGTGTCCTTTTAAATAAGAGCGGACGTCGTAACTGCCGCTCATCGCGATCACGCCGCGAAAGAGATCCGGGTGTTTGAAGTAAGCGTTGGCTGACAGAAACGCACCGAGGCTCGCGCCGGTTGTTAACGGACGGTTCTCGCCGTCGCTGCACTCGCGACGGATCAGCGGCAACACTTCGTCGGTGATGTATCTGTCGTAGCGCGTGAGTAGTTCAGCCTTGAGATGCGGCGGCATCTGTTCGTTCAGAAGACTGTAACGATTGACGCTGTTGATGGAGTAGGCGCGCAGTCTGCCGTCTTCGATGAACGACTTGATTGCGTCGACGAGATAGAAACGTTCGTATTCGAGGAAGTCGGCGGCTGCGGTGGGAAACATGAGCAGCGGCGGCCCCGCGTGTCCGTAAGCGACGAGGGGCATTTCCATGTTCAGGTTAGGGCTATACCATGCAGTTGTGCGACGTTCCATCAGGCGACCTTTCACGAAGGGGATCAGGGCTGGAGATATTCTCGCAGATTGTGGCGATGCGCAAGTTTGGAGCGGTTGACGGTCGAATACCCATCTGCTATAAAAAGCGCTTCGCGCCTGAGGCGCTTATTCCGCAGTAGCTCAATGGCAGAGCATTCGGCTGTTAACCGAAGGGTTGTAGGTTCGAGTCCTACCTGCGGAGCACTTATAACCTTAATCATCGAGAGGCCACCCGCGAGGATGGCCTTAACTTTGAGATCTGATGTTAAGGTTATTGTGTCGCTCCAAAATCGCCGTCATCGACGCGACGAGTAACACAGTTGTCGACACCATTACCTGTCTTTCTTGTCCTACCAGCATGGCTATCGCGCCATTAATCCCGGAGACCAAAGATGACTGCAAGAATGGTGGCTACAGGAAGTTCGGCGCACCCATATGAGGTAACACTGACAGCTTGCCGAAGCTTTGCTGAGCTTGCTGACGATGATCTCAATCAAATGTGGATACAGTATACTTGCCGCAAAACCGCTGATTCTTCGGGAACTGAGGCCCCATATGGCTGCGATCGATCACTTGATACTTAACGTCAATGACATACCCTCAAGCGTAGATTTTTACGTCAACGTCCTGGGCTTTGAGCTGGAGGGTGAGGAAGGACCATTCACGATCGTGAGAGTTAGCGACGATTTCACTCTGCAATTAGCGCCGTGGGGCACTGGCGGGAATGAACATCTTGCGTTTGCCTTGTCACGCGACGCATTTGACAGCGCATTCGCGCGAGTGAAAGCGAAAGGAATCCCTTATGGCGATTCATTCCATGCCGTCGGTAACAATCTCGGTCCAGGAGTGGAATCTGGCGCCAGAGGTCCAGCACCAACTCTTTACATGAATGATCCGAATAACCACTTGATAGAAATTCGAACTTACGATTGACTTCACGCGGAACTTGCAGCGCCGAAGGCGCGGAATATGATAGCCAGGGCAAGCGCCGAACAACGTGAGGCGCGTCGCCCCTCGTGTGAGCGCGCATGATCGTGAAGCGCTGAAAGGGCGGAATAATCGACGTTGATATTTCGCACTTTCAGTGCTCTGTTCAAATTATTTCTGGTAACCAGGGGCGACGCGTTCCGCTGCGCTCCACGCTTGCCCCTGGCTATTATATTTCGCGCCTTTGGCGCTGTTGCTTGCCCTCGATATTCGCGCCTTCGGCGGCTGTTGCTTGCCCTCTACATTCGCGCCTTTGGCGCTGTGGCTTGCCCTCGATATTCGCGCCTTCGGCGCTGTTGCTTGCCTTCACATTCGCGCCTTCGGCGTTGATGCTTGCCCTCGTTTTTTGGCCCTGGGGCTCAGTTCCGATTTTGTACACACCTCCGACAGCCAACCCGGGCGCTGTCGCTCCGGTAGTGACCTCACCGAACCTCGGCCCAGTAAAAGCCTTGACAATTGGACCTCACTACCTTTAGTAAAGAGAGCGGATTTATAACTTTCGGTTGTTCCTCTCCTTGTTGGTTCGATTTTGGATACCTCAGCGGTCGAACCGCTGGCCCTTTGTTTTTCCTAATGAAGTCTGATTTGAACTACTCCCACTCCCAATCGTTTACCCGTGCCGCGATCATTTTTGTCTCGCTCTTATTGCTTGCGAGCTCGGCGTACGGCCAGTCCCTCCCCGGTTTTCAGGCGCCCGATAAGCCAAAAGTGAAGGACGATACCCCCGCCGCGGTAAAAGCCGCGCGCGGCGAAGTTCCCTTCAACCGCAAGTACGGTCATCTGAAACTCGACTCCGCGAAGACCAAACGACTGGGCCAGTTAACCAAGAGTGAGAAAAAGAAAAACAAGGACGACAAGTTTTTGCGCATCGGAGTCGTGCGGTCCTTAGCAACTCCGCTGGACCCTATCGCGGATAGCGCGCTTTACACGGTGAGCGAAGGATATATCCGCGTCGCCGGCGTCACTTCCGACGGCGCAGTTGCAATACGAGTCCAGTTCAAAGACATGTCATTGCCTGAGGGCGCGCGAGTCTTTGTTTACTCCCAGACTAATCCGAACGAATACTACGGTCCATACGAAGGACACGGCCCATCAAGAGACGGCACCTTCTGGACACCCGCAATGCGTGGCGACACTGCAATCATCGAATATTTCACACCGGCGAAAACCGACTCCGCGCAAACTCCATTCAAAGTCTCTTCGATTGCGCACGTTTACAAAGACATCACTGTCAAATCGGCTGCCAGCTCATGCGAGCTTGAAGTAACCGCCGACTGGCAAAACGTCGCGAAGTCGGTTGGCAGAATTGACTTTGTCAGCCAGGGTTTTGTCGGCTTATGCACTGGCACGCTCCTGAACAACGCAGCCAACGATCAAAAGCCATACTTCCTGACCGCAAACCACTGCATCAGCACTCAGAGTGAAGCTCAATCAGCCACCGTCTACTGGGACTACAACACCGGCGACGAACCACCGGGCGGCACGCCTACAACAAACGGCGCGAATCTCCTGGTTGCAGGAACGTCGAGTGATTTCAGTCTTCTGTTTTTGACGGGCTCCGTGCCTGGCGGACTTTTTTTTTCAGGCTGGGATAGCTCGGCCTTCAGTGGCACCGCCGCAGGCTCCGGCATTCACCATCCGGAGGGATCTCATAAACGCATCTCTTTCGGAACCGCAAGGCAACCGAACGCGGGCAATTGTTTGCCTGGAGAGCAATGCCTGCGAGTTGACTGGACTTCCGGCGTCACTGAACCCGGATCATCCGGTTCCGGACTTTGGCGCGGCAATCCCAACGATCCGGGTGGACCAAAGTTAATCGGATCACTGACGGGAGGCTTATCCGCATGTGACGCGTCTCCGTCAGACATGTGGGATGTCTACGGTCGATTCAGTGTCACGTATCAGAGTGTCGCCCCGTTTTTAGAAGGCACCGCTTGTGTTACCTCGCTTACTCCAGGCAGCCAGAATCTCTCAGGCGCCGGAGGTCCCAGCAGTTTCAACGTAACAGCGCCGGGTGGTTGCAACTGGACCGCAGTGTCTAACGACAGCTTCGTAACAATAACGTCCGGAGCAAACGGTTCGGGAAATGGGACGGTAAACTTTTCCGTCGCCGGCAACATTGGACCACAGCGATCAGCCACGATCGTTGTTGGCGGACAGGTTTTCAACATCACCCAGGATCCCGGCGGCTCATGTGCACCAACGCCCATCAGCATTGGTCAAACAGTAAACGGAAATCTCACAACGAGTGCCTGTCCACTGGGCGACGGAACGTTCTACGACCCCTACAGCTTTAGCGGTACAGCAGGTCAACGTGTCGCAGTGTCGATGACCTCCAGTCAGTTCGATACTTTCTTGTTTCTGAACCGGCCAGATGGATCGACGTTCACGATCGATGATGACGGCGGCGGTGGAACAAACTCACGCATCCCGCCCGGGAGCGGCTTCATTACTCTGCCCGTGACGGGTACCTACACCATCTGGGCAAACGCGTTCGATTCCTCGGATACAACCGGAACGTATTCGTTAACGTTGAGCGTGCCGGTGCCGCGGACTCTTACGGTTGCATCGTCCAACCCGAATAGCGGGGTAGCTGTGGGAGTAAGTCTAAGCGACAACAACGGACTCCAGGATGGAATCACACAGTTCACGCGCACTTACGACCAGTTCACTACGGTGGTTCTAAATGTGCCGGGCAATTTGGGTCCAGACGTGAGTTTTCTGAAGTGGCAGAAAGACGGCGCGGACTTTTCGACTACACCTGTAGCGATCGTGACGATGGATGTCGATCACACGCTGACCGCAGTGTACGGAGTAACGCCGACGTTCACATTAACGGTCGCTTCGACGAATCCGAGCAGTGGTGTGCCTATCGAGGTCAATCAAATTGACAATGGAGGCCTGGCGAACGGAACTACTCAGTTCACGCGAACCTATAAACAGGGCACGTTTGTTACCCTGAAAGCGCCGATTAGCGCCGGTAGCACCTACTTTCAGAAGTGGCAACAAGGCGGCTTCGACGTGACGACCGAAAGATCCACAAATGTGATCATGAACAGCAATCAAACAATGACCGCTGTTTACCTCACGATCGCTCCGACGCCCACGCCAACTCCAACACCGCCTCCGAGTGGTCCCGGGCAGGCCGTTGCCTATCAAATCGATCCTGCTCACAGTGGATCACAGTTCGATACGGTGAGTCCGCCTTTGACGCAGCGCTGGTCGCGCGACCTGGCAACGGGCGGAGTCTCATATCCCCTCATCGCCGGTGGCAAGGTCTTCGTACTGGCGGGAACAGTCCTTTACGCGCTCAACAGCGCAAACGGCGCGACTGTGTGGGGTCCGATCGACGTCGGACCTAACCCTTCGATCGCATACGACTCAGGCCGCGTCTTCGCAATCAATAACACCGGTCTACTTCGCGGGTTTGATGCGACAACCGGAACCCAGGTGTGGACGCGACAGCTTTCGGGCCAGGCGTTCACGTCGCCGCCGAGCGCCATGGGAGGAACGATCTACGTTGGAGGAGTGTCAACTTTCTATGCTGTGAACGCGCAAGACGGCACCATCAAATGGAGCACGCCGAATGCGGGCGGGGATCACAGTTCAGCAGCGGTAACAACGGGCGGCATTTATGTGTCCTACTCTTGTAATAACGCGTTCGCGTTGTCACCGTCGACAGGCGCCATAATTTGGCATCACACGTCGACATGTTTTGGAGGAGGCGGAAGAACGCCGGTTTTCTACAATGGCCGTGTCTATATACGCGATCTCGCACTCGGAAACCTCGCTCTTGATTCAGGAATCGGGATTCCAGTCGCCGAGTTTTCGGCGCAACCGGCTCCGGCATTTCATGGCTCGACAGGTTTCTATTTGACCGTATCCACGTTAGAGGCGAGGGATATTAACTCGGGCACACTGAAGTGGTCATTCACAGGCGACGGAACTCTTAGCTCAGCTCCGATTGTCGTGAACGGCTTCGTGTACGTCGGCTCAGTCAGTGGAAAGTTGTACGCCCTTGACGAAAATACCGGAACGAATGTATGGACCGGAAACGTCGGCGCACAAGTGAATCATCCTGATGAGAACAGCGGATCGCCTCTCACTGGGCTGGGCGCTGGTGAAGGTTTGATAGTAGTACCGGCCTCAAGCTTGATTGTTGCTTACGAGGCTGCTGCTGTGCCGTCAACGCCGGTGATTTATCTGGAAGAAGGTACTAACAACGCCGCCGCTCTTGATTCAGTTACCTTCCTCAGAGGGCCGTTCCGGTTGTCTAACGCCGACAACCTCAGCGCCGATCACCGTACACGAGTAATGCTCTTCACTTCGAACCTCGGGCTGTCGCAATCCGATCTCAGTGATCCTACAGCGCTGGTCGTCGAAGCTTCAGGCGTCAACTTGCCGGTTGAGAATGTCGGTACAGTTTCAATTCCCGGACTTAGCAGCTCTTACATCATCGTCAGACTTCCCGATAACGTACCTACCGGAAACTCGGATCTGAAGATCAAGCTGCATGGTGTTGCGAGCAACACAGCGACGCTAGCCATCTCGCCGTAACCGCGATGAGCGGAAGGCACATAAGACAGAAAACAAATAATCTCTTTGAGCCTTATGTGCCTTTTTGTGGCTAAGTTGGGCGGCAACGGAGTTGCCGCCCTTCTGAAAGACTTCAGTGATTGCGGTTTAGAATTCGAATCGACCCGCAACCTGGATCACACGGTTCAGGCCACTGCCGCCGATGGTGTTCGCCGAAGTGATCTGACCGAATGTTGGACTGTTGACGTTGAAGATCGTATTGCTGGTTCCACCTAACCCCAGACCAGGGGTAAGAACTCCCGTCAGGAAGTTAGTGTGATTCAGAACGTTGAATGCGTCCGCACGGATCTGGAAACGCATCCTTTCAGTTAATCGAATGCTCTTCGTCAGAGACATGTCCAGCTCAGTGAACAATGGACCATTAATCGTACTTCGGGCCAAAGTGCCGGACTGACCTGGACCATTATCAAAGAAGACCTCACCCGGAAACGGAGCCTGGCCAAACGCCGCCGCACCGCGACCATCGGGGCCAATAACCGAAGGGTTGATGTAGTAGACAGTCCCGTTCTGATTGAAGATCCCAATCAGGTCACTGATCTGAGCGTTCGTGAGATTCGTGACTGCGGTCTGGTTTGCCGATCTGCCCGCACGGTTCAGCGTACCTCTCGGATCAACGATCGTCAGCGGAGTACCGGTGTTGATGCGCAGAATGCCGCCCAACTGCCAACCTCCCACGAGGCGATCAAACGCACCACCACTGTTATTGAAGAATGACTTTCCGTGTCCAAACGGCAAATCGTAAACCGCGTTGAGATTGAACACGTGCGTCTGATCAAAATCCGCGCGCCCGTAGTCGAGATGCGGATTCTGATTGTCGAGGAAAGCTGCAACGCGCGTCTGGTCTTCGCTGTTCAGGCCAGGATTGCCGGGACTGATGTTGTCGAGAGTCTTTTGGAACGTGTAGTTCGCCTGCAACAACAACCCATGCGAATACCTGCGACGCAACTCAACCTGCAACGCGTTGTAATTGGACACACCCAGGTTGCCGAGCAAGTCGAGAATTCCCATGTTTGGATTGGGAAGTATCTGCACGGATCCCGTTTGGCCCAACGTCACGTAGCGGCGCGCGAGGTCAGCTACCGCTCCACTCCGCAGAAGATTCTGCACTGTCAAGCTGTTCAATGAACCGCCGTTTGCGAGCGACGGGAAGACTGTCAGTGGCTGGCAACCGGGGTCCGTACACGCTGGGTTACCAGTCAATAACAAATTCGAGCGCGCACGAATGTAGTCGCCAAGAAAACCGTTGTTGCGGATGTCCACCTGATTGAGATCGATAGTCCGGATCAATTCGTGACTTCGATTCCCGACATAGCGAACTTCGAGAACAGACTTGAATCCGATCTCGCGCTGTATGCCAAAGTTGTATTGCTCAACACGTGGCAACTGCAAATTCGGATCAATGAGAAACGCCACGTTTGAGCCAGGCGCCAACGCATTGATACTTGCGAAGGTCAATGGTGGTGTTTGGAACGCCGGTGTCGGCACGGGCGGCGGGCTGTCAATAAAGGACGTCAGCCCGAAGTTGATCGGTGTGACGGAGAGTCCCTGATTCTGTAATGCGTTATCAGGTGAGCGAACGAATCCATCGTTGATGTAACTCTCGCTGAAGCCTCCGCGAATCACCGTCCCACCACTTCCCGGAAAGAGCTTG
>Ga0134128_10010784_pt1 | contig 10941 bp, 8 predicted proteins | sample KB31754_FD_96462 | JGI IMG/M metagenome (GOLD analysis project Ga0134128, IMG submission 96462) | Terrestrial soil microbial communities with excess Nitrogen fertilizer from Kellogg Biological Station, Michigan, USA - KB3-175-4 | ecosystem: Environmental > Terrestrial > Soil > Unclassified ...
CCGGCACCAGCGGCCAGGGCACCAACCCGACCCCGGCCGTGCCCGCAGCCCCGGCTGCCACCGCAGCCGCGGCCCCCGACGCACACGAAGAACACCTAGCACATGTAGCCCACGAAGAACACGTAGCGGCTGAAGCAACCGCAGCCCCCGCAGCCCCCGCCCCCGCTGCGCCCGCGGCTCCGCCAGCGGCCCCGGCCGCCCCGGCACCGGCACCGGCACCGGCACCGGCACCGCCACGAGTCGCCATCAGCAGCGGCAGCGGTACCAGCACGGGCACCAGTACCGCCACGGGCACCAGTACCGCCACCGGCGTCGTCCCACTCGGCATCAGCCCAGGCACCTTCGCCAGCTCAGGCTCCGCAGTCAGCTCAGGCTCCGCGGTCAGCTCAGCGCCCAGCACTACCATCCCCGTCGTAACGGGCCTGGGAGTGGGATTGGCAGGCGGGTGATCAGCCCCGGGAACAGCCCAGCACCCGCGCCAGTTCCGCCGGCACGAGCCCGTCGGCGCCCTGGCCGGGCACTGAGGCGAATAACTGACCGCCATCCCGGCCGCTGCTGCCGCCACCACCCCGGCCGCAAGCACCACCTCTGCCCGGCTGCTCGCCATCAACCCGCAGACCTCCCGCCCCGGCCCGCAGGCCACCACCCCGATCACCACCGGCGTCAGCGCCGGCGGCGCCACCAGCCAGCGAGCACCGGCCAGCACCCAGAGGGCGCCAGACCCCGGCCACGCCATTGCCCGCCACCCCGGCCTCGCGAGGCGCCGCAGCCCGCCACCCGCTCCCTGCCAGCCTTTCGCCAGGAGACCGCCCCGCATGGCCCAGATCATCTGCATCCGGCTCGACTGGAACCGCACTGCCATCCCGCTGCGCATCGCCAGCAGTTACTACACCCTCCATTACGGCCCCGAGCCAGCCCATCCCTTCGGCCGCCGGGGGCTGGCCATGGCCGGAGCCTGGCAGCAGCTCGCCGGACCCGACATAGCCGGAATGCTGATCCTCGACGGCGACGTCGCCATCGATCCGCACGACCACCGGCACATGCTCCAGGCCATCGACAAAGACCCGCACGACACGGTCCACGCCGCCCCCGTCAGGCTCTGGCCCGTCTCCACTCACCTGACCGACTGGGTCTGGGGCCACGGCGCCGACGGCCGCTTCTCCCAGAACGACACCGACGACCACATCGACATGTTCACCTTCTGCTTTACCTACCTCCCCCGCCGGCTCATGCAGGCCTGCATCACCAGCGGCCTGGCCGAGTGGACCTACCCCGGCGTCGACGGGAAGTTCTGCCAGCAGGCCCGCACCATCGGCATGGCCGTCAGTGTCGTCCGCGAGGCCAGGCCCAAGCACCTCAACTACTAACCACCCACACGGGCCTCAGTAGGCCCAGCATGGCCCGCTCCGCTCCGCAGCCCGGCCAGATGATCAGCCAGCCCTCAGACCGCACTCGACATGGCACGGAATTCCTGGGTGCACCTTCCCCTGTGGGACCCGGTCCCGCCGCCCGCTCCGGTTACCACCGGGGCGTGACATACGACGAATGGACTGACCAATAGGTCAAAATAGGATATCAACGCGGATTCCACCAATGGACAGCCGCTATGCTGATGCATCGCCGATTCGGGGGCTGCGCGACAAGGAGACGCGATGCCAGAAGGACCCGGCGACCAGCCGCAGATCTGCGAGTGTCCCGGTTGCGATGAGGTGGTAGTCCAGAGCGACCCAGGCAACACCAGGCTGTACCACTCGGCCGAATGCCGCCGGAAGGCACGTCGGCTGCGCCACGAGCACCGCGAGGCTGATGCTGCCGACCTGCCAACCGAGGCGGTTAGTCCCGCCGCGGATCCCGACGTCGCCGCGGAGCCAGCCACCGAGCTTGCCGCCTCCGCAGAACTGGCCGCCGCGGAACCTTCCAACAGCGCTGAGCTTCCCGGCACCCCGGAGGGTCCAGCCAGCGAAGCCGGGCACGACGCTGTCAGCACCCCAGAAGACGACGATGGCATGGCCGCCGCCGAGGTCCCCATCGACTCAGTGTTCTGGAGGCCTGACAATGGCGAAGGGGACGGCTTCTGGGATGCCGACCAAGACTCGCCCCGCAATGGCGTCCGGTCACCTGGGCGTCACCGGTCCTCCGCGAGCCAGCGGTCCCGGATCAAGCGCTCTCATACGGTAGCCATCGCCTTTACCCTCGCCGCCAGCGCCGCCGGACTGAGTCTCGTCTTCAGCCAGCCAGGCTCACACCATCCGCTGGCCTCCGACGCGCAGCAATTCCCGCCCGGCCCGACCGGAACACGGTCAGCATCGAGCTCGCCCTCGTCCCCAGCTGGCGCTACCCGGACCGCCGCGCCCCGCCATGCCGCTGGGGGCACCAGCCGCGCTCGCCGTCCGCCGACCAGCAATCTCCCCCCGCCTTCGACTCCGTCACCCACTCCGTCGCGGACCTCGTCATCGCCGAAGCCCTCGCCGAAGCCCTCGCGGTCGCCGAAGCGCTCTCCCCGGGTCCCAGCCGGCCTGATCAGCTTCGAGAACGGCACTGACGGATGGCAACGGATGTACGGCAGCATCCGCTCATCGCAGAGCGCCCAGGTCGCCTACAGCGGCTCCCACTCGCTGCGGATCGTGCTCCGAGGCGCGGACGCCGCCGTCGGCGTGGAAAACGGCTCGATCTCGCAGCTCCGGCCCGGCGACACGGTGACGTACCACATCTGGTCCGACGGCCAGAGCGGCGGCCGGGTGGGAGTGTTCGCGGAGACACTGAACCAGCCCGAGGATGTGGCGGAGACTGTGCCGCTCCCGACCCACCGCGGCTGGCTCACTCTGACCTGGACCGTCCCCTCCGTCTCCAAGGTTGACGTGATCGGAGTACAGGTCGCTCACAACGGCAGCGGCAAACTCACCCTGGCCATCGACGCCCTGAGCTGGGCCGGCTCCTGACCGCGTCAGCAGGCGGGGCCAGCCGCTCGCCGCTCGCTAAGGTCCGAGGAGGTCGGAGGCGGGAACCTCCGCATACCGGTGGGCCGGCACCGCGGCGGTCAGGGCCGCGATCGTGACCGCCAGGACGGCCGCGATGAGCAGCGTCATCCCGCCCGGCGGTCGTCCGATGCCGCTGCCCAGGCCGTAAGCCTGGGCAGCGATGTTAATCAGGCCGGTGCACGCGGCTAGCCCGATCCAGACCCCTGCTGCCACCGCGACAAGCGCGAGCACGCTGGAGCGCGCGATCAGCGACGTCAGGACCTGGGCCGGAGTCAGTCCCATGGCCCGCAGCACGCGCACGTCTCGCAGGTGGTCGCGCAGGCCGACCACGGACGCGGTGATGAGGTTGTTCAGACCGGTCAGCGCTAGCACGATGATCACGCCCGCGATCAGGAAGCGGACCGCTCCGAGCTGGTCGGCGGGGTTGACCACCTGACTGATGTCCAACCGCCCGCCCGACCGGCGGTCCAGCCAGGCCACGGCCGTGGCCGGGGTCGGGCCGCCCCGCAGTACCAGGCTGTAGAAGACGGGCGGCGCCGCGGCCCCCTCGTCGGCCAGCGTGTCGCGGCCGTAGGCCAGGACCTGTCCGTCATACTGCGGATCGATGATGCGGCCGACGATGCGGAAGGTCACCAGCACCCCGCCGAACGGCATCTGCACGAACTGGCCGACGCGCACCCCGAGCAGGTTGAGGAGGCCCTGAGTCGCCACCGCTTCCTCCGGCGCGTGATACAGGCGGCCCTGTACGACCCGGAACGGGTAGGGGCGCGCCGATGTGCCCATGCCCAGGGTGGTGATCGTGGTGGACTCACCCGGCAGCAGCGCCGTCACCCGCACGCTCCGGTAGGCGGCCGCCACGTCGGGGTCACGGGTGACCAGCTGCCATGCCCCGGTCGGGTCCATGGCGCCCGGACTGACCTCAAGCCCGGCGGCCAGGCCGATTTTCGCCGGATCGTGCTGCACCTCGTCCAGCGTGGACCAGAAGCCGAGGCCGATCGTGATCATCACCATCGGCAGCGCGAGGCCGCCGATGGTCAGCAGCGCCGACACCCGGCGCACGAACGCCGCCCGGGTCCCGAGCACGATCGCCGGCGGCAGGCGAGAAGCCATGGCCGCCCTGGCCAGCTTCGACAAGTGGCCGCGCGGCGGCATGGGGCGGAACGCGGCGACCGGCCAGGCCCGACCGGCCCGCCAGCCGGGAACCGCGGTTGCGAGGATGACGGCCGCCTCCACGCCGAGAAGGATCAGCAAGGACCAGCCCCAGGGCAGCGCCGCCGCGACCGGGCTGACGCCCGGCACCGCGCCGAGCAGCCGCGGGGCCAGCAGCGGCGCGGCGGCCACGCCCGCCGCCAGCCCGGCCAGGCCAAGCGCGGCCTGCTCCGTGACGAGCATCGCCATCACCTGTCCGGGCGTGAAGCCGAGGGCTTGCAGCATCCCCAGGTCGGCCTGCTGCACGAGCACTCGGCCGCTGCTGGCGTTGATGATGGCCAGCATCGCCGCGCCCAGCGCGACCAGCCCGAACAGGGCCAGCACCAGGCCGAGCAGGGGATCCCGCCCCGCCATGGACTGCTTGACCTGCTGCCAGGTGGAGACGTCCTGCACCGCGCCGGTGCCGAGCTGGGTGGCCACCTGCTGGATCACCGGCGCGGTGGCCGCGGGGTCGGAAATCTGCAGGCCGACGACCTCGAAGGTGTCCCGGCGGTCAGGCTGGACCTGGCGCAGCACACCGGGCAGCACCCACATAAGGCCGGGAGTCTGGTCAGGATAGAAGCCCTGATCAGAAGTCTCGGCCAGGCCCGCTACCCGGACGCGGTCCACCGCGATGCCATCCAGGTTGTCCAGGCTGAGCATGCTGCCGACCTTCACGTGCAGCGTCTGCGCGAAGGAGGACTCCAGTACTACCCCATCCGGGTCCCCGGCGGTCAGCCAGCGGCCACCGGGCTCGATCAGCGGCTGGCCGATCGCGGGAAGCCCGGCGCTCATCGCCCGCACCTCGACCGGCTGCGGGACCTTGTCCCTGACCATCGTGGCCGCCGCCGCGTAATAGGGGCCGGCGACGCCAGTGACCCCATGGACGCGCGAGCCGAGCGCCGCGACGTCGCTGTCGGGGGCCAGGCGAAGCCAGATCTGCGCCCCGCGGGTCGCGGCGAACAGGCCTTGCCAGGGATTCGTGGCCCCCTGAAGCAGCGCCGCGGACAGCAGCAAGGCGGTGACCACGCCCGCCACAACGAGCACCACGGTGATGGCCTGTCCGCGGCGCGAGTGCAAGTCAGCGCGGATCCAGCGGATCGTGGCCTGCACGGCTCAGCCCGGCCAGGTGTCGCGCACGGCCTCAGCCGCGCAGCCGGAGCACGGCCGGCAGGGAAGAGCCCAGCCGGGCCACGCCGGGCTGGGTCGCGGTCGCCCGGGTGGCAGCCGGCCGCAGCGGCGGCAGGAGGGCTGCGTCGTCAGCCACCATGCCGTCGAACAGGCTGATGACCCTCTCGGCGCCGGCCGCCACCCGCGCGTCGTGGGTGACCAGCAGGATCGACTGACCCGCAGCGTGCACGCGGGACAGCAGCCGCAACACGGACTGCGATCCTGAGCTGTCCAGGCTGCCCGTGGGCTCATCGGCGAGCAGCAGGCTCGGCCGGTTGGCCAGGGCACGGGCCAGGGCCACCCGCTGCTGCTCGCCGCCGGACAGCCGGGCAGGCGCGGCATCCGCCTTGGCCCCCAGGCCCAGGTCCTCCAGGAGCTCAACGCGCCGCTCCTTGGCCTGCCGCCGGGTGGCGCCGCCCATCAGCGCGGCCAGCTCCACGTTGTCGGCCACGGTCATGTTCGAGACCAGGTTGAAGAACTGGAACATGAAGCCGATGTGGCGCCGCCGCAGCATCGCCCACCTGGCCTGGCTCAGGCTGTCCACCCGCTGGCCGTCGAGCCAGATTTGGCCGCTCGTCGGCCGTTCAAGGCCGCCCAGCAGGTGCAGTAATGTCGACTTGCCCGAGCCGGAAGGGCCCATGATCGCGGCGAACTCGCCGCGGTGGAGCTCAAGATCGATCCCGCGGATGGCCGACACGGGCACCCCGTCGGCGCGGAACGTCTTGGTGACGTTGCAGGCCCTCAGCAGTGGCCCGCCGCCCGTCGCCCCGGCCGGCGGCCGCGTCCTGGTCACACCAGCTCTTCCTGGCATCTCTCCAGCCAGTCAAGGTCGGCCTGGAGGTGCAGGATCGCGCCCTCTACCAGCAGGCGGGCGACACCTGGCTCCGCCGTTGCGGCCAGGCTGGACAGGCTGCGGATCTGGTTCAGGTAGTCACGGCGCTGCCGGTTAATGAGGCCGAGCCGGTCGGTCGCGCCGGCCAGCGGGCTCAGCGCCAGCTTCATGAAGAAGTCATCACGGATCCGCGGCCCGTCGCTTGGCGCGTCAACCCATTCGGCCAGCGCCACCCGGCCGGCGTCGGTGAGCTCGTACACGCGCTTGTTCGGCCGCGTCTGCTGCACCACGTCCTGGCTGCGTACCAGCCCATCGCGCTCCAGGCGCTGCAGCGTCACGTAGATCTGCCCGATGTTGGGCGAGGGATAGGCCTCCCCGAAGATCTGCTCGAGCAGTATCTTCAGCTCATACCCGTGGGCCGGCTCCTTGGCCAGTAGTGCCAGCAGCGGCATCCGCATAGGTCGGCCCCTTCCTGCTGGTACGAGCGCTGAGCCAATACCGGCATGTCTAACAAGCACCTATCTAACGGCGCTGGCACGCCGCCGCAGTGTGACCCGGCTGCAGCCCCGCACCTGATCAGGCTAGGTACGCTCCAGTCTAAGCGACCACCGTCCGCTGGCCTATGGATCAGCGAGATGGATAACACGTATTCATAATCGCCCCCTCAATCCTCAGCCCCGGCAAGCAGGCGGGCGCAACGGATGAGGCCCAGGTGGCTGTAGGCCTGAGGGTGGTTGCCCAGGGAACGCTCGGCGATGGGGTCGTACTGCTCGGGCAGCAGCCCGGTCGGCCCGGCCGCGTCTGTGAGCTGGCTGAACAGGTGGACGGCCTCGGCTTGGCGTCCCGTGAGCAGGTAGACCTCGATCATCCAGGCGGTGCAGAGGTGGAAGCCCCCTTCGGTGCCGGGCAGGCCATCGTCGCGGCGGTACCGGTACACGGTGGCGCCCGAGCGCAGCTCGGACTCGATGGCGGTAACGGTGGCCCCAAAGCGCTCGTCGGCGGGGTCTAGCAGGCCGGACAGGCCCACGTGCAGGCTGGCGGCGTCCAGATCAGTGCCGTCATAGGCGGCGGTGAACGCCTGGACCTCCTCGTTCCAGCCGTGCTCGAGCACGTCGGCGGCGATGGCGGCGCGCAGCCCGGTCCAGGCCGGGTCGGGGCGGCGTCCGTAGGCCCCGGCCAGAGCGATGGCGCGGTGCGCGCCACCCCGACGATCGCCTCGCGAAGCGACGGATCCAGCCAGGCCGACGCCGGCCTGTGGAGCAGGTCGGCCATCATCATCGCCGCCCGCCACCCGGACGCGGCACCTGCGCCCGGCTGTCCGGGCACCGTCGCGGGCTGGCCTGCGGCTGGGCCACCAGCTGCCGCGTGCCCCGCCGCGCGATCGTCCGTCAGCGCCATTCCGCACCCCTCTCACCGCCTGATCCGCTCGCGTGCGTCGAGCGCCAGCGAGGAAGCCGGCTTAATGCTATGCATACAAGATAGGTATTTCATATAGGTAGGTTGACAGATCCCGTACGAGCACCGCGCCCAGGCAATCCCCCCGGCGGATGGGCCCCCGGCCGCCCACATGGCCGTCCAACCTGGCCGATGACCTCTGGTGCCGTCGGCTTTCCCAGCCGACCCGCGCGACCGCAGGCGAGTCGGCACCATGGCGGCGGACGATACCTAACAAGCCGTTGACTGGTATCTAACGGAGGTATATAACTCGCATGTATTGCAGGCATCTAGCGACGACCTGGGCGGACCGAGCCCTGAGCTACCCAGGCCGGCAGAGGACTCAGACGATGCGGCGTTCACCAGGCCATCCGCGGCTAGCGGTCGGCATCTCGGTGATCGCCATCCTGGCCGTCGGGGGCACGGCGGCGGGCTGCACGGCGGCAGCCCCGGCCGGGACCACCGTGCGGTCGGTGAGCGGCCGGGGGCCGATCACCTTCGCTACCGGGAAGCTGGGGTCGGGCTACCTGCCGAGCCTGGTAGCGCAGTGGAACGCCGCCCATCCGCGGCAGCGGGTGACGGTCATCTACCTCCCGGCCGACGCGGACGAGCAGCACGCCCAGCTGGTGGAAAACCTCCAGGCCCGCAGTGATGTCTACGACGTGATGAACCTGGACGTGATCTGGACGGCCGAGTTCGCGTCGAACGGCTGGATCAGCCCGGTGAGCCCGAGGCTGGCACCGCTGAGCCAGTTCCTGCGCCCGGCCGTGACCACCGCCACCTATGACGGCCGACTGTGGGCCGTCCCGTTCACCAGCAATGCCGGCCTGCTGTACTACCGCAAGGACCTCGTCCCTACGCCGCCGCGCACCTGGGCTCAGCTGGAGCGCGACGCCGAGACGATCGCCCCGCGGCATCACATGCCCGGCTACGCCGGGCAGTTCGCCGCCTATGAGGGCCTGACCGTCAACTTCGCCGAGGCGGTCCAGTCGGCGGGCGGATCCATCTTGTCCAGCTCGGGCAGCCGGGCCACGCTGACCAGCCCGCAGGCCCGCCGGGCGCTGGGCTTCCTGGTCAGCGGGTTCGCTCAGGGCTGGATCCCGCGGGCCGCCCTGGGATGGGATGAGGAGGCTTCGCGGCGGGCCTTCGAGGACGGCCGGCTGCTGTTCTTGCGCAACTGGCCGTACGTCTACGCCGACGCCGCCACGCCGGGTCACGGCAACAAGGTGGCAGGCAAGTTCGGGGTCACGACGCTGCCGGGGCCGGACGGGCCGGGCTCCAGCTCGCTGGGTGGGGGCAACCTCGCGGTCAGCGCGTTCTCTCAGCACCCGGCCACCGCACTGGCCTTCATCCGGTTCCTGACCAGCCTGCCCAGCGAGCGGCGGGTGCTGATCGACACCTCGCTCCCGCCGGTGTGGACGCGGCTGTACACCGAGCCCGCGCTCATCCGCCGGTTCCCGTACCTGCCGGTGCTCAAGCGGGCCATCCTCGCGGCCCGGCCCCGGCCGCAGATAGCCAGCTACAACCAGCTCAGCCTGGCCATCTCCAGCGCGGTACACCGCGCGCTGGCCCAGCAGGTGCCCGTCACCCAGACACTGACCAGCCTGGGCAGCCAGCTCAACCAGATCCTCAGAAAAAGCTGACCCGGCGCAGGGCCGGGTCACACGGAGAACAAGGAGGTGGCCGCATGAAGGTGTGGCCGGGGAACGGAAGACGTCAGGCCCTCGCGGTCGCAACGATCAGCGCAGTCGCGCTCGGAGTGGCGGCCTGCGGCAGTAGCGGCGGATCCGGCGCGGGCGCGGGTACGCAGGTAGCCGCGAGCGCTAAGCAGACGATCGTGTTCGCGACCCAGGGCCTGGGCTCGGAGGGCACCGCTACCAAGGCCGCGGTGGCCGCGTTCGAGAAGCTGCACTCCAACATCAAGGTGCAGATCCTCTCGCTGTCGCCGACCTCGGACGTGGCGCTGGAGCAACTCCAGCACTACTTCATCGCCGGCTCGGCGACGCCCGACGTGATCACTACCGACGTGACGTGGCCCGCGACGTTCGCCCGGTCCGGCTGGCTGGACAACCTGAGCTCGCTGCACCCCGACACCTCGTCGTTCTTCTCCGGCCAGGTCGCCACCGGCGCCTACGGCGGCGGCACCTACGCCATGCCGTGGTTCATCAACGCCGAGGGCCTGTACTACCGCACCGACCTGGTCAAGACCCCGCCCACCACGATCACCCAGCTGGTCAGCGACGCCAAGACGGCCATGGCCCATGACAAGAGCCTCAAGGAGGGCCTGGCCTTCGAGGGCAACGAGTATGAGGGCGCGGTCACCGCGTTCCAGAGCATGGGCGCGCAGATCGGCCTTAAGAACCTGACCAACATCGCCACCCCGGCTAACACCGCGGCGCTGAACTTCATGACCAGCGCCATCCACACCTACAAGATCGCCCCGTCGGCGGTAACCGGCTGGGAGGAGTCCAACGTGCAGGCGGCCTGGCTGTCCGGCCAGACCCCGTTCGCGCTGAACTGGCCCTACATCGAGCAGCTGTCAGCGTCCAAGACCGGCGGCAAGGCCGCCTATCCGGCCGTGGCCGGGAAGACCGGCTGGGTGCCGTTCCCCAGCGCCACCCCCCAGTCGTCGCTCGGCGGCGACGACCTGGCCATCAACGCCAAGAGCACGCACAAGGCCGCAGCCTGGGAGTTCATCCAGTACCTGGACAGTGCCAGCGCCCAGGACACCCGGGCCATCAGCGCCGGCGACCCGCCGTCGCTGAAGGCCGCCTATAACTCGGCCCTGTACGCGGCCGCCCCGTACTACAAGCAGGAGCAGGCCGTCTACAACGTTGTCGTGCCCCGCCCGGTGACCCCCGTCTACCCGTCGATCTCCAGCCAGCTGCAGAGCATGATCTCCTCGGTGCTCAGCGGGCAGACCACGGCGAGCGCGGCGCTTAAGGGCGCAGCGCCGACCGTGCAGCAGCTCTACCAGGCCAGCACCTCCGGCTGACCCGGCCATGACAGTCAGGGAAACCGCCGCCTCGCCCGGGTCGCGCACAGCCCGGGCGGGGGGGCCGCCCGGCGGCGGCTATGGCCGCAGCCTCCTCGCGCAGGACCGGAGGTTCGGGTACGCGCTGATCGCACCGGTGCTGATCGTGCTGCTGGCGATCACCGCATACCCGCTGGTCTACAACGTCTGGAACTCCTTCCACCACGACAACCTGCTGATCCCGTTTGAAAAAGGCTTCTCGGGCCTGGCCAACTACACCGAGCTGTTCACCAACAACCAGTTCGTGCCCGCGCTGGTGCACACCGTCGGCTTCACGGTGGTGTCGGTGGCTTTCGAGACCGCCA
>Ga0134128_10010786_pt1 | contig 10940 bp, 15 predicted proteins | sample KB31754_FD_96462 | JGI IMG/M metagenome (GOLD analysis project Ga0134128, IMG submission 96462) | Terrestrial soil microbial communities with excess Nitrogen fertilizer from Kellogg Biological Station, Michigan, USA - KB3-175-4 | ecosystem: Environmental > Terrestrial > Soil > Unclassified ...
ACCGGTGCACGGATTCGGCCGCTTATATCGGATCTGATCCTTAGACTAGAGCAGGATCCAGCCAAATTGAATCTCTGCGCCGGAGGGATTTTGCGGAGTGGGCAGGAGCGAGGCGAAGCCCGTAGCCCCGGTGCTACAGGCAAGCCTCGCGACGAACCCGCGCCGCAAAAGACCCCGGCCCTTCAGGTTGCGGCCTGGCGAGCGCCGGCGGCATCGCGCCGCTCGACCGATGCGCGTCATGCATCGCTCTTCGCGTCGCGCCTGGCCGATCGCCTCCCCAGGCCGCAACGCAGATGTTTCAATTTGGCTGGATCCTGCTCTAGAACCGATCAACGGTCATCCCGTCGAGAGCGACCGGCGAGGGCCGGCCGGCGATAAGCTCGGTCAGGATGCGCGCCGAACCGGACGCCATGGTCCACCCCATATGACCTTGGCCGGTATTGAGCCAGAGGTTGCGTAATTTCGTGCCGCCGAGGATCGGCGGCCCATCCGGTGTCATCGGCCTCAGACAGGACCAGTAGGACGGGTGCTCGTAATCGCCGCCGTCGGGGAACAGCTCACGCGCGACCCTCAGCATCGGCGCAAAATCGCTTGGTGAATGGCGGGTATCATAGCCGGCAAAATCCGCGGTGGCGGTGAGTCGCAGCCGCCCGCCAATGCGTGCGAAGCCGACGAGAAAGGCCTCGTCCACGCCCGGAATGCGCGGCGCGCCGTTATGGCCATCGATCGGGATGGTCAGGGAATAACCTTTGACCGGATAAATCGGCAAGCTGAGCCCCGCAGTTCTAGCGAGGCCTGGACTGTAGCTGCCCAATGCCAGCACGAAGGCGTCCGCCGCAAACCGGCCCCGGCTGGTCTCGACGGCGGTGACCCGGTCGCGCTCGGTCTGTAGTGCGTCGATGCGAGTGTCCCAAGAGAAAGCGACGCCGTGCGCCACCGCCGCTTGGGTCAGTTCCTCGGTGAACTGGAAGCAATCGCCGCTCTCGTCGAGCGGACAATAGAGACCGCCCGCAAGTTTGTCGCGCGCCTGTGCCAGTGCCGGCTCGAGCTCGACGCATCGATCGGGATCGGCCGCTTCGATGGTGAGGCCGTGCTCGCGCAGCATGGCCGAGTTGGCAAAGCCGGTCTCAAAATGCGCCTTGTCGCGATAGATGTAGAGGGCACCTTGAGCGGCCAGTCCGCAATCGATCCCCGTTTCAGCGGAGATGCGGTGCAGCTCCTCGCGGCTGAACAGCGCCAGCCGCAACTTGACGAGGGTATTTCGCCGATTGCGCTCGGCTGTGCAGTTGGCGAGGAACTTCAAGCTCCATAGCCATAGGGCGGGATCGGGTTTGAGGCGAAAGCGCAGCGCCGTGTCATCCCGCCACAGCGACTTGAGGAGGATGGAGGGAGCCCGTGGGCTTGCCCAGGCATAGACATGCCCAGGCGCGATCAGCCCAGCATTGGAGAAGCTGGTCTCCCGGCCCGGACCCGGCTGTCTGTCCAAAACCGTGACCTCATGGCCGTCAGCGGCAAGGCAATAGGCAGTCGTGACCCCGACCACTCCGGCGCCAAGAACGACGATCCGCATTGCGGAAGAGCCTCGTTCACTTCACAAGCGTTTTGAAGATTAGCTTCTGATCCTCGCGCTGGCCAGACTGCCCGATCCTTGCGGCGGCGGCCCCTGATGCCTATCTCTGTGCAATGCGCATGCAATTCCAGCATGGGTGGAGGCGCTGGCAAACGCGACCGCTGGATTGGCGGGAACGGGCCGTGCTGATCATGCTTACCATTGTGGTGATCCCGGTCGCCGTTGTTCTCTTGACCGGGCTCTTCCTGCTTGCGATCGGCTTCGCCGTGGTGGGTCTAGCCACTTGGCTCGCGGCGAAGTTCTTCTGGTCGCGCCGCGTGCAATCGACCTCTCGTTCCGTGATAACGGCAGATTACGAACGAGTTTCCGAAGAACCCGACCGGCCCGTCAGCCGTAATCCTTGGACAGGATCCTGAAGGCGACGGCGAGTTCCGGACGCGGGCGCTTGTCGAACGCAACAGGCTCGCCATAGAGTGGCAGGAAGTCCCAACCTCCTCACGTCACCCCGCAGGCTTGCGTCGAACATGGTAGGCTCGTGAAGAACAGAACGTACGATCGCATCGCCCCGCTCTACGATTTGCTGGACGCACCTTACGAATACACCTGGCGCGGACGATTGCGGGGTCGGATGTTTGAAGGCTTGTCCGGTCGTGTTCTGGACGCGGGCGTAGGTACCGGTCGGAACATTCCGTATTACCCGAGAAACGCTCATGTAATCGGCATCGACGCCAGCAGCGGCATGCTGGCTCAGGCTAAACGGCGAGCCGATCGCAAGGGCAGTCGCGTCGAGCTGATTTGCGCCGATATCCAGAGCACCGGGTTTCCTGATGCAAGCTTCGATGCCATCGTCTCGACATTCGTCTTCTGCGTGCTGGATGATTCACAGCAGCTTCCGGCGCTGCGCGAGCTACGGCGCATCTGCAAGCCGGGAGGAGTAATCAGGCTCCTGGATTACACGTTATCCACACGTCCACTGACGAAGCTGCTCATGCGGACATTGGAGCAGGCGTCCCATCGGCTCTTTGCGGCGCGTTATGATGTGCAGACCGAGGATTACGTCGAATCCGCCGGCCTGACCACGGTCGACCGTCGCCTCGTCTTCAGCGACATGGTCCGACTATTGGAGCTGCGGCCAAGCGAGCCGGGCGATGCGCCGCCGCGCCGGCGTTCAACCGCGCCCGAGCCACAGCCCGCCACGCGACCCGAGCCGGACGGCTATCCAGCTCCGGCGCGTTAGAGAGGCGTCGTCAACAGAGGATTCTCTGATGCACGTCGTCGGCTCAGCCTGGGTCATCGCCACGACCCAAGCGCTCGCCGCAGGTGTTGAGACCTGCCTCGCCGACGGCGCCTCGGCCGTTCGCCTGCTATCCGAGGAAGGGCGTGATCACCTGGCGGCCGCAGCCCAGCATTTGGCTTGGCGGCCCGCCCGCCCGGTAGTGGGTGAAGGAGAACGCCGCGTCTACCAGGATTTCGAGCTGACCCAGCAATTTCCCGCCGACTCCCCCTATCCCGAGGCGGCGGTAGCGATCGACGCGGCGATTGCCGCGGCCTGCCGTTCTCTCCCTCCCGGTCTGCTGCCGACCGGCTTCTATTTCAATGATCTCATCCTGCAGCGCTACGCGCCGGGTTCTCGCGGCATCACGCCCCATCGCGATCACCTTCGCTATGGCGGACTGGTGGCACTCGTCATCCTCTCAGGCGATGGCCGCTTCTGTCTTTGTCGCGACCGCAGCGGCATCAACGCACGGGAGATCGCTGCCGGCCCCGGCGACGCTCTCCTGATGCGAGCGCCGGGGTTGGCCGGTTCGAGCGACCGGCCGTTTCACTTTCTCGATCAAATTACGAAAGAGCGCCTGAGCTTTGGCTTGCGCTGGGACCGCGAGGCGGCCAAGCACGCGTGATCAGTTGAGGCGCGCGTAACCGCCCGAAGCGGCACCGCGAGTGCGCTCCCAATCAGGCAGCGTCACGTGATCGCTCTCGCCCTCAATTATTAATTCAAGGAACCAACGAAAGTCTTCGATATCCTGATCCGATGGCTCCTCGTTTGTACGATTGAGGAACCATTCCAACGCCCGCCGTGCACCGGAACTTTGTTCAATCACGAGCCGATCTCCTCCGCTTCATTTCAAGAGCCCGGTCGGCGATCCTGCTGCGGGCGTATAAAAGGATGGTTAATAAGGCCCGCGGATTCGCTAGGGCAAGCGGCGTACCACCACCGCCTCATCATTGCCGTAAAGCAATGAGAATCTGCTATCGACAGCGAATGCTTGAGCAAGCCGGCGGCTACGATCGAGTACTGCAATGTTGATTGCGTAGCGATCGAGAAAGTTCTTCCAGTCAAGCTGAACTGCAAGTGCATCAAGAGTTTCCGTGCTGAAGTCACTGCCGTAAAATCCGAATCGTGTATCAATAAACACCGGTACTCACGGAGCCGCTGCGATCATGCAGCTTCCGATCATGGGATCCGTCAAAAGGTGATCACGCATCGAGCGTGCGGCCAGATGACATGAATAGCTGGTAGAACTGATTTGCATAGCGGACTTCGCATACAACCTTCCGCGAGCCACGGTGCGCGGTTGTCGCAGGAGAGCGATGATTAGGAGAAGGACAAGAGCGAAGAACAATCGAAACTGCATAAGTGAATAATCAGGCTAGCTAAGTTCGTCGATGCGCACGCTAGAGCTTCATCGAGCTCGCAAGAGAAGCACTGTACATATCCAATTTCGGTCCATAGGGAGTAAGCATGCTGCCGAAAGTGGCCGCCAGGATGAGCGCGCTTACCTGCATGCGAGCTAATGCCAGTGGTCGATCGTCTTGCTCCGCAGCGAACGTTCGAGCCAATCCCCAAACCTTGTGAGCAGAAGCCCTATGAGGGCCGAGTGTAAAGCCGGTCTTGAAACTGACCCAGACGACGTAAATAAGAAAAATTACTACAGCAGGCTTTGCGCAAATCAATTGCGCGGTTCGCACAGTGTCGATCAACAGATGCTGTAGCGATAATCCGCCACTGGTGACGATCATTGGGCGGATCGACGTGTTGACGGTGAGGACCACGAGGACCGGCGCACCGACCAAAGCGGCCAGCATGACTTGACCGGAGTACGCTGCGCGCAGCTCACAAGCGGAACAAAATGACTTGGGTGATCAACACCGCCCAGGCGAACACGGTCGCCACGACTGCATGCGAGGCGAAGTGGTCAATGCCGGCAAGCACCGCCACGTAGCCCCAGGGATAGAGCACGCAGGGCGATCCGTCGCAGTCCAGGAGAAGAGATCGGTTGCTGGGAGTCGGCGGTGCACCGATTTGCAAGATCACTCCCGGCAGGAAAATCGACGTCATCATCACCAGCAGGAGGACGGCGCCGGCGCGTGCGAGGGAGCCGACACCTTCAGTCGGTGCTGTCGTCTAGATAGGTATTATGAAAGCATCCTCTGCCATCGGCCGGTCGCAAACTCAGAGCAGGCGCGCAGAATGGCGGCGATATGGTTAACGGCGGCTTCAGCCGCACACGATCAAGCTTGAAAGCGCGTAAGGAGCTCCATCAAGTCGGCGCGAAGAACATGTTGATGGTGTTCTGAATACGTCCGTAGCTGGCGTAGCAGGCATTGAATCCTGCTTTCCAACCCGATTCATAAGCGCCGCCGACGGCGTTCGGGTCCGCAGTCAGCTTTTGCTCGTACATAGGACTGCCAGCCACTGCATAGCCGTCTGCGCATCCCTCATGCCAACCCTGGCGATAGGCATAGGGTCCCGCGGGCGAGGCGAAACGAGGCGGTGCACACCCGGCCAGCGCAGCAGCAAGGATCAGAGCGGTAACCGGCACTTTCAGAGACTTCCCCATGGGTGTGGTGGCCTCCTTTACATCAGAGATACCGCTTTTGAGTCTACCACGAGCCGGTTCCCAATTGCTTGCATCCATACCTGATGCTGGCGAACAATGAGCCACATCGGCAGCGAAGGCGTTGCTTTATCGACACAGGCCTTCATCTAGAAGCCGCTCGGGAAGGGATAGGTTATGCTTCTGACATCACCAATGCGCGTCGATACACATGTCGCGAGCGGCCGCGAGCGGCTATGCATGTTGGCCGAGTTTGTCGAGACCTTGCCGCCCGAGCGACTTTCGTTGACAAGATGGTTCGGGTTCGGCAAAGGTTGCGCCGTCGCATGGGCAGCGACCGACCCATGGTTTCGGGCACAAGGCCTGAGGCTGGAGGACAGCGACAACCTCGCCGAATGCAGACCCGAGTTCCAAGACCGCACCGACTGGGCGGCAGTCGCAACTTTCTTCGAGATAACGACCCAGGAAGCGCAACAGCTGTTTGGCGGCGCACGGGGGCTATCCCCTGCTCCCGCGGCGCTGGCGAGCCGTATTCGCATCTTTCTCGCGGAACGGGCTGCGGCGTGAGCTGATCCTGATCTAAAGGGGCTGACACACCCGCGGCCCTGGCGTAAAGCTTCCCGTCTCGGGCTCTCATGCCCGGTTCAAGAAGGCCGCATGATTCGACCTTCCGGAGTCGTTCGGTAATGTTCTCGCGTCTGCTGGGCGCCTTATCTGAAGACATCGCCATCGATCTGGGTACAGCCAACACGCTGGTCTATGTGCGCGGACGCAATATCGTACTGAACGAGCCCTCTGTAGTGGCCATCATCGAGCAGGGCGGCGAGCGGCGCATGCTGGCCGTCGGCGAAGAGGCCCGTCAGATGGTTGGTCGCACGCCGGGGAACATCCGCGCCATACGCCCGCTGCGCAGCGGCGTCATTGCCGATTTCGATGCGGCCGAGGCGATGATCAAACATTTCATCCGCAAGGCGCATGGCCGTCGCCGGCTGGCGCAGCCGCGCGTCGTCATCTCAGTTCCCTCCGGCGCCACCGCGGTCGAGCGCCGGGCCACCAAAGAAGCGGCAATCGAAGCGGGCGCGCGTGAGGCCTTTCTCATCGAGGAGCCGATGGCAGCGGCTATCGGCGCTGAATTGCCGGTGCAGCGCGCGACCGGCTCCATGGTCATCGATGCGGGCGGAGGTACGACACAGGTCGCCGTCCTCTCACTCGGCGGCACCGTCTTCTCGCGGTCCATCCCTGTTGGCGGGTATGTCATGGATGAGGCGATCGCGGCTTATATCCGCCGCGAGCACCGGATGATGATCGGCGAGGCCACGGCCGAGCGGATCAAGAAGGCGATCGGCGGGGTTTTGCTGCCCGAGGACGGCGCCGGCGAGGTACTCGAGATCGCCGGGCGCGATCTCCTGACCGGCGTGCCGCGGTCGCTCGCCATCAGCGAGCGAGAGGTAGCCGAGGCTCTCGGCGAGCCGGTCAGCACCATTGTCGACCTGGTTCGTCTGGCTTTGGAGAACACCGCCCCGGAATTGGCCGCAGACATTGTCGATACAGGCATTGTTCTTACCGGCGGCGGCAGTTTGCTGCGCGGTCTCGATGTGGTGCTGCGTCAGAGCACAGGTCTACCGGTGATGTTGGCCGAAGACCCGCTGACCTGTGTCGCGCGCGGTGCAGGGCGCACGCTGGAGCAGTTCGATCGTTTCAAGCAGGTGCTCCTGGACTGAAGCACGAGTTCGGGACGAGGCCGCTAACTGCTCCTGACGCTCGGCAGCAACCCTGTGAAAATGCTGTAGACCAGCACGCCAATGCTGGAACCGGCGGCGATGCCGATCACATTGGCGGCCATGTCATGCATGGAAACATCGCGGCCTGGAACGAAGTACTGCGCGAGCTCGCTTGCCAGCGCCACCAGTGTGATTGTGATCGCCGCCGCACTCGCGTTCCGGCGGTTCCGTGCCGCGAATGCAGCGAGAAGTGCGGGCCCTCCAAAACCGAACCCATGCAGCAGATAATCTGGCGGCAGGTTCGGCGGCAAATCCGATTTTGGCAGTAAGACACCAATAACCGTCAGGATCAGCAACAGTATTGCAGCCCAACTTGCAGCGCGTACGACGAATTCGAAGAGACGTGGGGTCACGACTGAGCCACGGATGTATTGAGCTGCCTAATGCGGCGTTCCCAAGCCAAAGCGCTGGCGGTGATTTCCTGCAGATCGTTGTAGCGGGGTTGCCAGCGAAACCGCTCCTGCAAAGCCCGCGAATCCGCCACCAGCTTTGGCGAATCGCCGGCTCGCCGAGGTGCGGGGCGCGCTGCAATCGGCCGGCCCGCGACCTCCTCCATCACCTTCAGAACTTCTCGAACTGAAAAGCCGTGGCCGTAACCGCAGTTGAGCGTGAGACTCTCGCCCCCTTCCAGCAAATACTCCAGCGCTCGCACATGCGCCTCGGCAAGATCGGTGACGTGGATGTAATCGCGGATAGCGGTGCCATCCGGCGTGTCGTAGTCGGTTCCGAAAATTTCCATCTCTGGACGGACGCCGACAGCGACCTCACAAGCGACCTTGATCAGATGCGTTGCACGCAACATCGCTTGACCGCTTCGCCCGGCCGGATCCGCCCCGGCCACATTGAAATAACGGAGCGCCACATGCGGGAAACGATGGGCGCGGTCGACGTCTCGGAGTACCTGCTCGACCATGAGTTTCGACTGGCCATATGGATTGAGCGGACGTGTCGGCGCCGATTCCGTCACTGGCACCCTCTCGGGATCGCCGTATACCGCAGCCGTCGACGAGAACACCAGCCGCTTGATGCCGCAGGTCAGACAGGCTTCGATGAGCCCGATGCTGTTTTCAAGATTGTTGCGGTAATAGGCGATCGGTTGCGTTACCGAATCCTCCACGACGATCGAGCCGGCAAAGTGAAGGACCGCTTCGATCCGTTCGCTCCTCAGGATGCGATGCAGAAGCTCAGCATCCCCCACATTGCCCTCAACGAATTTCGCGGCAGGAGGAGTTAAAAACCGGTGACCAGTCGAAAGATCATCGAGCACGACCACGCGCCACCCCGCATCGAGCAGCGCCAAACCGACATGACTGCCGATGTATCCGGCGCCACCGGTCACCAGCGCGGTATGCTGCATGGTCCTGTCATTTCTCCGATCGTCAAAGCAAAACGAAGCCGCCGGCTTAAGGTACCGATTGCACCTACAAACCGCACGGGATCAGATATCACTCAATTCGCTGCCGGTCAGCCCCCGACCAACCCGCCCTGGTAAGTCGAGAACAGCAGCACGATGAGCACGGCCGCGATGGCGATCGCGGCGGCCCAATAGAGGTATGGACTTTCCATCGGCCCTCCCGAGGACCCGCCTGCCCGCTTTACTGTCTTCTGCGGCAAGCCATTCGAACTTCAGCTCCTCGCAATCATGAGATCATGCAGCACCCCGGTCTCCATCTCCAATTCCTCCAAACGGTGCTTCACGACGTCTCCAATGCTGACGATTCCGAGTAGGGCATCCTCCTCCACGACGGGGAGATGGCGTATCCGGTGCCGGGTCATCAGAGTCATGATGTCCTTAATCGCCTGATTGCGGGTGCAGGTGACGACCGGCCAGGTCATCAGCTCCTCCACCCTTTTCTCGAGCGCGATCACGCCCTGATGGGCCAAACCGCCGATGATATCGCGCTCAGAGAGGATGCCGACCACCCGGGAACCCTCCACCACGACCAGTGCACCGATGTGATCCAAGTTGAGACGCTGGGCGGCGGCAGCGATCGTCGCCTCCTTGCCGATGGTCGATACGCGCACGCCCTTGCGCTTGAGAATGGCTTCTACGGTCATGGCTTCACTCTCCTTGCTGGAGGATGGCAAAGCCATTGTTCATGAAGGTACGAGACGGCGGCTTTGCCGCTCCCCGAATGTATGTTCCCGGTGGCGCTTTGGGTGGTAGGGACTACTCCTTTTCTTCTTCCGCAGAGGTTCGGTAATCGAAGGTGGCGTTGATCCTGTCGAGCAGATGCTGTCCGCCCGTTGTCGGCGGGTATTTCGGCGGGTTGCCCGGCCCGGTGCAGGTCTTCAGGACCGTCAGATCGGCGTTGAAATCAGGGTCGAAAAAGTACGGGAGCGAATAGCGATCCTTCCCCGACATATTGATGACGCGATGCAGGGTCGAGGCGAAGACGCCGTTGGTCCAGCGCTCCATCATATCGCCGATATTGACGATAAAGCTGCCGGGCAGATAGGGCGCATCGATCCACTTCTTCACGCTGTTGCGCACTTGCAGCCCGCCGACCGGGTCCTGCGACACGATGGTAAGACAGCCGAAATCGGTGTGGGCGCCTGCGCCGATGCGCGCCTCGGTGATCCGGCCCTTCTGCGGCGGATAATGTAGCGGCCCCAAGGTCGCCATCGGGCCCGTCAGCCAGCGATCGAAGTAGGTCTCCGGCAACTCGAGGGCGAGCGCGAAGGCGTGCATGATTTCGCGCCCCAGCCGTCCCAGGACGTCATAGCCCTCCTGCATCGTCTCTTTCCAGCCGGGCAGGTCTTTAGGCCACTGATTGGGACCATGCAGCGGCAGCCCCGCCTTGACCAGCGGATGATCGGGCGACAAGTCGCGGCCGATCTTTATGCCCTCCTTCAAATCGCCGGCGCTCTTCTGCTTTTCGGGATCGAGGTTCTCGCCGCCGAGGGCAAACCAGCCGCGGTGACAGGGCGATTTCTCGATGGCGATCTCGGCTTTCCGTTCGGGCGGCAGCGCGAAGAAGCGTTTTGCCTCGGCGAAAATGCGAGCAACGAGCTTCTGTGGCACGCCGTGATTGACGACATAGAAAAAGCCGATGTCGCGGCAGGCGCGACCGATCTCCAGCGCCACCTCCTTGCGCTCGGCAGGCGTGCCCTTGAGAAAGCGGCCGAAATCAATCACCGGCACCTCTTCCAGCGGCACCCTTTTCCCGGTGAGGCTTTCATCAAGCTGAGCAAGCATGGTGTCGGCCATAGGCCAAGGCTCCTTCAGCAGCTTTTCTCCCCCAAATAGTAGCACGGGCTGCGCAATGACCGCCACGCCACGGCTGGTTGAGATATGCACTGCTCCCTGCGATAAACGTGCAGCGTTCGGTGGCCGTTCTCTGCGGCTGCGAATCCGATGGAACGAGGGCTACACCATGACGACCGAGGCACTTCTGGGCATCGATCTAGGCTCGGGCAGCCTGAAGGCGTCCGTGGTCGCCATGGATGGCCGGCTGCTCGGGGAAGCGTCCCACCCGATTGAGACCCGCATTCCCCATTTCGGCTGGGCCGAGCAGGATCCGGAAGGCTGGTGGACTGCGCTCTGCGCGGTGGTGCCGAAGGCGCTGCAAAACGCCCAAATGGCAAAAACCGAGATTCGCGGGATTGGCGTCAGCGGCGGTGCGCATATTCCGGTGCTGCTCGACGAAGCGGATCACATCATTCGTCCGGCGATCCTGTGGGCGGATCAGCGCAGCGCCACCGAGGCGAAGGAACTGCATGAGCGCGCCGGCGAGACCATTATCACGA
>Ga0134128_10010789_pt1 | contig 10939 bp, 16 predicted proteins | sample KB31754_FD_96462 | JGI IMG/M metagenome (GOLD analysis project Ga0134128, IMG submission 96462) | Terrestrial soil microbial communities with excess Nitrogen fertilizer from Kellogg Biological Station, Michigan, USA - KB3-175-4 | ecosystem: Environmental > Terrestrial > Soil > Unclassified ...
ATTCACTTTGCGGCAATCTCGGCCACCCTTTTTCTATAACCCACTTAGGTATAAGAGAAGGGTTTGTTGAAAAGAAGTTTCTATGTTCGCACCAGCTTAAATCTGAAATATTTTTTTCTTCATACAATTCAGGCCATTGCTCAATAATTCCACCTGCTTTTTTTTCTTCTTCGTTCCATGCCTGTCTTTTGAGGCATATTTGTGTTAAGTTACGATTGTATTCAAGAATATAAATCAATTCAAAAATGTTTATTTCCTGATTGAATAAAAAGTCGTCCTCTGAACCAAATACATAATCCACATCACCAATGTTTTCCCAGGCGGTGTGATAAGCCCCCGCAAAACCTTTTTTTTCTTCGTTATGTATTGCTCTTAACCCATAAAAGTTTGAAAGGTTATCAACTGATTTTTTAAATTTTTCATCAATACAATCATTGATAATTATTTTTTCTGTAAATGGGTATTGAACTTTATCGTGAAAAGAAATTAGTGTTTCTACCAATAATTCTTCTCTTCCATCTGTGACAAAATATGCGGACACATTTTTCATGTTAATTTTCTCCTTTTAAGTGCTTCGTTTTTTATGTGATTAAACATTTTGTTTTTCATTTCGTCTGACGGCTCATTTCTGCTTCCTTCACGAACATGGATTTTATAAATAGCCTTCTCTGATTTTATGAATTTAGCGCCCTTCTCTTCCATCCTTAACCACATATCCCAATCTTCATACAATGGCAAATCATTGAAGCCATTTACAGCCCTTAATAACTCTGTTTTAATCATAGCGCCTATAACAATGAAATTTCCTGTTAGCAACGATTTGGGCGTGTACCAAAATTGACTTCTATCTACCAATGAATTTGAGAAAGGCCTATGAACTGTTGGCACGATAACATCACCTTCTTCTTTAAGCATTTCAGAAATATAGTTTTCATCCAGTTCGTCATCTGCATCCAAAAAAATAACGTATTCTGTTTTTATTTCGGGTATAAAGCTGTTTCTTGCTTCCCATAAATTTCTGCCCACATTTATAACCACATTTATTTCTTTGTGGGTTTGTTTTAAGGCCGACTTTGATGCTCTCTCTAAAAGAGGTTTCCAATAATCCATGTTCCCAAACACAGGAATAACAACTGTTACTTTTCCTTCAACATCTTTTCCTAAACCAAAAAAGTTTTGGTTATAAAGACGGTTAAATTTTTTTATTTCATCGTGCATTAAAACTCTTTTGTCCTGTATTGGTAAAGTGTTAAGTGTGATGCTGCCATTGTGTACATGATGAACGATGCTGTCTGTTACCAAAATATGTTTTTCATTGTGTTGTTTGAGTTGCTCGGCGGTTGCATTGTCGGAAGCCCAAAAGAAAATCCTTTCATCCAATTTTATTTTTTCCCATAAACTTCTTTTCCATACAAAACACCACCCGCAAAATTCCTTTCTGATCTCATACCCATAATATATTCCTGAATTAACAAGAATATCTGTTTTGTTTGCCGCATTTGAAATAGGGCTGTAAGGGCACGCAGAATTAACACCTTCCTGTTCCATTGCTGATATAATTATCCGCGCCCAATCTTCTTCAAACAAAAGGTCATTATTGCAAAAACAGATGTATTCAGATGAACCTTGTGCCGCCCCCTGATTTAAAAATCTATTATAAGAAAACAACCCTTCCTGCCTGAATGTTTTAGCGCCATCATAAGTGATATTTTGTTTTTCTAAAACAATAACCTCTCCTACTAACTTATCTTTTTTACAAGATAGTATCGCGTTTTCTGTAATTTTTTTACAAAAATCATTTTTTGCATCTGAAACAATTACAACATCAATTTTTTTCATTACTAAAAATTATCTTTTAACATTAATGGCATCATTAAAACACAATCATCAATAACAAATCCTTTTGTAGGATTACCCATGTGTTCAAAATAAACGTATTCATCTTTTTTGTTTACAGACAAAGCATCCTGTAAGAAATTAATATTCACTCCAAAATAAAACTTTTCTATTTTTTTATTTGGGTTGTATATCGGCAACTTGTAAGAGAAATCTATGTCATAGTCAATATCGCCGCCAGTAAAAGAAATACCTTCATTGTCTACGGTTAAAATTGTTTGGTGGGTTATTGGGTGGGTAAACCGTATTGCTATTTTTATGACGAGTTTAACTGTTTTCTTTGAAGAGAAAATTTATATTCTCCGGAAACTAACACGGCAGAAAAATTTGGATATTTTGCGTCAATTAAACGGCTTACCAATTCTTTTTCTTTGCCGCAAAAAAATATTCTGAATTTATCAATTTTTATTTCGAGTTCCTCGTTTTTTAACATTTGAATAAACAACTTAACAGCTTTTCTTGGAATTACAATACCAAGACCTTTAAAACTTGGAGGAGTTTTCATTACAGGCTTAAAAAATAATCTGTGTGCATCAGTGGCAACAACATATAACATATCCTTCCAATCGCATAGATAAACACCTGTCATGGCAGGACGTAAATCATCAGTAGATAAAAATATAATAGCTTTTTCAAAAATTTTACAAAGTTCGGCAGAATTTATTTTTTCAGTGATACCACTTTCAAAAACAGGTTTAACTGGATATTGGTCTAATTTTTTAGCAAGTGTAACATTCACTTTAAAACCGGAACTTTCAAGACAAACTTTTTCTTCGTTTCCAATGATAGAAAATTCGTCAGCCAGTTTGTTGTCAAAAAAAGGCTTCAAACTTGTTGAATCAATACAAAAATCAAATTCATCTTTACTCTGTGACTCTTTCGTAACTACGACATAATTTTCCAGATCATTTCCCATGAATTGCAAAGAACCGTTTTGGACTATTCTTATATTTTCTAAAATAGGTAAGACAGTAGATCGGTTAATGACAGAAAATAAAGAATCAAATTGTTTTTTTGTTTCCGGTACATTTAATTTTAATGATACATTTTTCATTTTATTGTTTATTTTAAATTACAGATTTTTTAAAAATTTATACAGTTCGAAATTCCACTTTGCATCGTGGATAGCAGAATGTTCATTAGTTTGTTTTGGATAATTCGGCATTCCTTTTATATGATTAAGATAGCCGCTTATGTTATCATACATTATTTTTTTATCTGACGGATGCAAGATTGAATTGTTATCCCTGTCAATCCGATAAGCAAGTTCCGCCCTTTCGTCCAACATTTGTTTAAGGTCACGCATATACATCGGGAATCCTTTTGGCAACTCAACCATCCGCCCAAATAAAGAACAGAATAGAACCCAATCGTAATCGCAATTATGACTTGCCAACCCCTCTGCTATATAAGTTTTAATATCCGTACTTAAAGCCACAACTTCACCCTCTCCGATAAATTCCTTTTTTATTAAGGACACGGTTTTAAATGGAGATATTGCGCCAAAAGAATTTGGGTCAAATTTAGGTAACAACCTTTTTGGACGAATAGACCCCAAAAACCTAATAATTTCTTCTCTTTTACACAAGGAAATAGCAAAAACATTTTTACCACCAGTTTTTTTAAAAGAGGGGCTAAACCCTTTTTTATTTAATGAATTTAAAACCTTATGGTACATTTCATTATCTTTCTGTGCATATCCTAAAATAACCCTTGCTATTCCGGCTTTTTTATGGGTTATGTCTGATTGGGTTAAGTGTCCTTCTCCATCGAAAGATGCAGCCAAATATCCGGCATCATAATCTTCTTGGCTACCCCATGTATCAAAGAATTTTACAACATTAGATTTATGTTTTTCAGAGGACGCTAATTGTTTTGTAGTTAACCATTTGGTAGCCTTCTGATTATACGTTAACCACTTATGATTCTCGGAACAAGTAATAGTCGTGCCATCATTAAAATATAATTTATAACACGGCATAACTACTTTTTTATTACCAATACACGTAGCTGTTTTATATCTTTTCCATTTACTTGATCTTCCACTCCCTTTTGGGTTTTCTTCATCAAAGCCAACAAGTATATCTCCTATTTTAATAGAATCTGCCGAAACCCATTCTAATTTATCAGTCAGGATTTTGGTTGAAGGTGCTACACAGTAGTACCCGTAAAATTCTGGTTCTGTATATCCCTGTTTAATTATCTTTTTAGCATTATCGGATAAAAACTTAGTCCCTCTACTGCCTATTATTTCTACTGGTTCATTAGAAACAAATTTTACAATTTCTTCTGCTATCTGTTTATTTGATTTACCGTATAATTTAACCCATCTTTTTAAATTATAAAGCGTCAGGTCGTTACTGATACCATGAAGATTTTGTAAGTTTCTATGTTCATGCCACATTTCATACATAATTGGCTTCAAAACATTCTCTCTTAACCAATAAACTTTCTTTCCCTCAGGGAATATGTTTCGCCCATCACCATATACCTGTTCGAGTTGAAAACTATTCCACGCAACTTTCAAATCGAACTCATTACTGATCGCATAATACTCTCTGCCATCTTCGGCTACGATACCAATAGAAATTAAATCAATAAAATGCCTTTCGTTTCCAAATAAAGGTTTATGAAAGTCTTCAATAAATTCAGTGTCCAAAAAATATTTCATTGTTGTTTTTTTATTGATTATTTATAAGGTTTATTGTATGAAGAATTGCGCATTGCGTTTTTAGTGTTTCATTTGTATAAAAACTATCTTTTACTTCACGACACTCTTTTGCTAAGGATGTTTTTTCTTCAATAGGTAAATATTCTATCGGTGTTAATAATCCATCTGAAATGAAATTTTTATACATTCTTCCCATTATATATTTAGCCACTAAAGTATCTGGTATATATAATTTACCTTCACGCTTTCTGCTGTTGTAAAGGTTTGTAAAAAAGATAGATAATTCAACATTAATATTCATACATCAGTTTTTCTTGCTTCTTAATTCGATTCCTTTCATTAGCTCTTTCCCTCATGCAATATTTACAGGTGGCATCTACTTTAGAATCGTGTTTGTAAAAATCTTTTCTTGTCAAACCAATGTGTTTGCAATTTTTGTTTGCGCATTTCATAATCATATTTTTAAAATAATTCTTTTCGCATATCGGTTCCTTTAACTGTGATGATGTTAAACATTTCACTAATTCTACTCCTAACTCTAAATCCATAACTATCTTCAATATGCTGGTTATTTAAGTTTGTTGAAATTATTAGATTGCTGTAATTTTTATTGTTGAAATAATATTTTTCTATAAAATTTCTAAAGAAAAATATTTTTGTTCCATAGTGGTTTACTACCGTTTCTTCCGTTCCGAAGTCATCAATAAAAATTATTTTATTTTCTCCTAATTCAATATTAAAACTTCCATATTCTTTTATTTCTTCTGTTACTTCAATTGTGTTTATCATTAGGATTGGATTTAGTTCATTGTTTGCCAAACATCTTACTGTAAATGTTTTTCCAAGCCCTGCTATACCGCGTATTAAAAGCCCCTTGTTAAAGGAATATCCTAATTCAGTTTCAAATCTTTTATCCCTGCTTACAAAAAAACAAAGAGTTTTTATCAATGCAGAATTATCCTCATTAACAATTAATTTTTTACCATAAATATTTTTGCTCGACCAACTCATAACGTTGAACATATATTTTGCCGTGCATATTTTTTTTAATTCTTCTCTTTTTTTTCTAAACTCTTCCTCTATTTTTTTTATATTTTCTTTTTGCCAGATACAGTAAAGTTTATTTGAATTTGCAATTTTTAAAAGGTTCTCTATTCCTACCTCTTTCTCAAAATCAATTACGGCCAACTTTTTTAACATATCCCCTTCTTTCACACCCTTTTGTTGCATCTTCCATATTTTGTGCTTTTTTAATGATTCTATTGCGTTAAATATCGCCGATTCCTCTTCTTCTTTGGTTAAAATATATTCCTCCTTTTCATCAGTCGTTGTAATCTGATGATACATTTCTTGGAGTTGATTTTTTATTTCCATTTAAAATATTTTTATCTTTTTTGTAATCGTGATTTTTACACCAATTTTGAAAATGAGAATATATCGCATCTTCGTCCTTATAAAAATTTTCGCCGGTTAAATTTTGAACTTTAAAAATTTCCCAAAGCGAATCAACATCTTCTTTTTGCAAATCTTTTTGGGCGACTATCCTGACAAGTTCTATCGTTGTTCCTGTTTTTATTTCTGGCAGGCCATTAAAATCGGAAAAAATCGGAAAATTTTTAAAGCCCTTTTTATTAATAATAATATTCTTCTTCTTATTATTTATTATTAATTCTTCTTCATATGTGGTCGCTTGCTGGTCGTTTGTTGGACTTTTATCGGACTTTTTGCTGGTCGTTTGTTGGACTTTTTGTTGGTCGCTATTGCTTGTTTTATCTTGGTAACTATCATATTTACAGATAGTTATAACACTATATTTGCTGGTCGATTTGACTGTTATTTCGTTGGTCGATTTGAGTTTGTCCATACAAGTTCTTATTTGACGCTCCGTTAAACCCGTATCAGTACTTATTTTCATCCTTCCGGTAATTAGTTGTCCTCTACAAATTTTGATACCTCTCCAATTTGAATCCTTCCAATTAGCTTTAAGTAAAAAATACATAAACAGATGAAATACATTCTGGTCTGTGTACCATTCCCAGTTAAGTATTTTCCTTTCTATTGTGATATGTCCGGTTATTATCGCCATAATTCATTTCCAACTTATTAAGAAATAAAAAAAGCCCCCCGAACCACCAGGAGGCTTGCTACAAGAACTCATTCCCATGAATGCTAAAATTGGCTGCAAGGCCAAAGATTTAAAGTTTTTTTTGTTTACGCAAATCATAGTTTTTTAATTGAATGGTTTTTGTAGCGATTGCGAATGTAATTATTGTTTTACAAAAAGTGTGAAAAATATTTCCCCATTCTTCATTAAATTTTACTAAAACGGATACTTCTGGATATAGGAATATCTTATTAACACTTTTTTGTTTTGTTAAAATTATTTATTCCTTAAAGCCAAATATTTTTGAAATAGCGGCAATTTCTTCTTCTTTAAAATGATTAATTTCTTTGAGGCGATTGGATAGTTGTGTGTCGGTCATTTCTACGCCGATTTCTTTTAGTTTTGATATTAACCACCTGTTTGTTCTTTGCTCCGACGAAAGTTTTTCAGATACTTTTTTTGCAAAAGATTTTGTTTCAGTTTTTGCCATGTTTTTAAAATTGTTTAGGCGAAAATAGGGTTATTTTTTAAAAAAAAACTTTTTTTATTAAGTTTATTTTATTTAGTATTGCAACTGTTAAGGAAGTAAATAAAAGACTAAACAAATGACATTCAACGAACAATTTGATAAACTATACCCTTACATTAAAACCTTTGTTTTTTTTGGGTGGTACATAAGAAAAGATTTAGGCAATAAGGAAATTATCGGCATTAATTGTTCTTCAAGTTCTACTGTGCGTTTTTTATCATGTAAAGAAAGAGTTTTAGAGGCAATACAGGCTCTTGATCTCCCACTTGTAATAGAGGATTGTAATGAAAAAAGCAATCATTTTAAAATCTTAAATAAACATGAATAAAGAAAAATTTTGGTGTTCTGTTTATTGGGCGGCGCTAATTATCCTTTCAGCATTGTTGGGCGCTCTTACGACCATCTTAATTATTTTATTGAATAAAAAAGAGGGCTTTGTTGAATTTTTCATATTAAACAATTGAAATCATGCAAGTTTATAAATTCAACACAATGTTTAGAGGACAAGCGGTAGTGATAGAATACGTATATGCAGATGCGTCGGAAACAGAATTAGATTATGCCACTATCAATTATGATAACAAAAGGTTTATTCATCCTGATTATGAAAGGGATTCAAAATGGCTCCATAAGTTTTACGAAGAAGTTTATTTAATAACCCTAAACCACTTATTAAAAGTAAAAGAAGCACTTAACAATTTAAAATAAATATTTTATAAAAATACAATAGGATATTACAATACTTTAAAATTTATAAATCAGTAAAAAATGAACAACGAACAAAAAGATCACTTACTTCCTTCTGTCAGCCTTGAGCAAAACGGCATGTTGGCAGAAGTTAAATTAACTAAATCAGCTCTCAATGATTTTATTAGGTGGTCAACTTCGCGTTATAACAACTATTGCGGTTATGGCACTAAAAAAGAAAACGTTGACATTGTTTACAATTCCTTAATTGCAGGGTGCTATGTTGATTGGCATGGACGTCTTGATGAAAGTAAAAAAGTGTTTACAATTCAATGCGCTGGCGGTGTTGGTGAGAATGGTAATGGTAGATATTGGAAAACAAAATCAGGCGGCGATGAGTATATTGTCAACTGCGATACAATGATAATAGAAGCAAAATATTCAAAACGCGCCATAAAATTTAGTCGCCGCTAATTTCTGCCAACGTCCAGCCCGCTTTGCGCAGGGCTGGATTAAATGAACGTCAGATTGAACGTCTGCCAGTAAACGAACAAAAACTTTAAAAATATATTCTAATGAACAAAAGAGAACTTTCAGCCGGAACAACGGATGAACAGCGAACTGCTGCTGATAATAGCACTTCTGCCAGCCTTGAGCAAAACGGCTTGTTATCAGCAGCCTTTTCTTTCGATGAATTAAAAATTATTTCCCACTCATTAGGGATTGATTTATTCAGAGCCGTAATCTCTTTGAAGTTGAAAGATAAAAAGTTGCCTATTTCGTTTTATAGAAATTATTACAATGCAAGTGAACGCCAGGCTGCTATTGTAGGAATTGATAAATTAATTGAACGTAGTTTAATGGAAACAACGCAGAAAGATTATTACCACGTTACAGAAAAAGGCATTGAACTATTTAAAAAACAGTTTTCTGAACTCGCTATTTACAAGCCGAAAAAAGAATTAAATATTGACTATTTAAGGCATAGAATAAACTTTTACTGCCGGTTTTATAATTATAATTTTTGCGAAAATAATTCAGACCATGTAATTGAATATGCGTATAAGTATTTTGTAGGTCGTGAATATGTTTCTCACACAACAAAAGATGTGATTTTAAGATTTAAGACTGAACTAAAGAAACTCTCTAAAGAGCAGAGTTCTGTCTTGGGTTGCTGATAACGTTCAGGGCTTGCCGCAGGTAGGGAATTTGAAAAACAAAAGTTGAATAACAAATGAAGCAAAATAGTATTACAAATGTTGAGGATTTAGGTGTCAGCCCTACTTGTGGCAAACCCCTTGTTACAGGCAGTACGGCAAAGTTTAGGGTTTTAAATCTTTATGCTTGTTTGGGTGGTAATAGATACAAATGGACTGATTGCGAAGTAACAGCCGTTGAACTTGACCCCGAACTTGCAAGAATGTATAAAGAGAGGTTTCCAAATGATACCGTAATAGTTGCTGATGCTCACGAATACTTGCTTAAAAACTATATGAACTTTGATTTTATATGGTCATCGCCACCTTGCCCAAGCCATAGCAGAGTAAGATTTGGGCAAGCAAATAGTGATAGAGAAAATTACGACCCTATTTATCCCGATATGACTTTGTACCAAGAAATCATTTTTTTGGATAACTACTTTAAAGGGAAATATGTAGTTGAAAATGTGATACCATTTTATGAGCCATTAATACCGGCACAAAAAAGAGATAGGCATTTATATTGGTGCAATTTTAAGCTGCCAAATGATTTAAATGGCAGACCGCAACCAAAAGGATTTATTGATACTGGAAGCAAACCAAATGAGATATTTCACGAAATAGATTTAAGTAGCTATAAAGGCGAACAAAGAAAAGATAAGATTGCCCGTAATCTTGTTGATTACGAAGCAGGTTTAACAATTTTCAATACAGCAAGGGGAATAATAAACCGTTCAAAGCAAAAGCAAGTGTCGCTATTTGAAGGGCTGTAGTATTGCCTGTAACGTTTCAGGTATTTATGTAGTGGTGGAATTAGAATTACTTCTGCCCATAAACTTACCAAAGCCTATTAAAGAACAAAAGATGAAAATTAGCACGTCTGCCACCATTACATAAATACCAATGTTATCGGTTCGGCATGGGTAATTAAAAAGTATTTTCTAACAATTAAATATAAAAAACAAATGGAAGAATTAGAAACAGTGTACATCGCAAAAACATGTCACGAAGCAAACAGAATTTGGTGTCAAGCTAATGGCGATGACAGTCAGAAGCATTGGGATGAAGCTGATCAATGGCAAAGAGATTCTGCCATAAAAGGTGTTCAATTTAGAATTAACAATCCCGATGCCGGCCATGATGCCCAACACAATTCATGGATGAAAGAAAAAGTAGACAATGGTTGGGTTTATGGCGAAGTAAAAGATGCCGAAAAGAAAACGCATCCTTGCATCGTTCCTTTTGATGAATTGCCAGAATTTCAGCGCAAAAAAGATGCTTTGTTTTGCGCAATAGTAGATGCCTTAAAGTAAGTGATTGTCGTGTCAGCCTGCCAATTTTGATTGTTGGTAGTGCTGACCGATAACGTTTGTATTGACGCTATAATGTAGGACATTTCTATATGAAAACATTTATAAAAATATTACGATTCCGTCTACCTGATGATATAGTAGAGCAACTTAACAAGATGAAAAGAAAATCAGATTATGTAAGGCTTGCGATAAGAGAAAAAATGCAGCGTGACGGATTTTTAAAAGAAGAAAAACTACCTTTTTGAGACTTGAACTCTACATACGAACCCGCTTCTACATTTCTGAAGAAATAACCCTTCCTGAAAAAGAAGATTGGATGAATCTAAAGAATAAGGAAGACTTTGAGGTGTACTGCCAGGGAAGAGAAGATTATGTAAAACTAATGATCAGAGGATTGCTCAATAAATACTCCCGCGCAATCGGAGAATCAGAGTGGGAGATAAGACGAATTTTTGAGAGTAAAATAAATAAAGAAGTAGCACAATTAAATTAAAAAATATGAGTAGAGTATTAACATTTAGCCGCACGTTTCCTTCGTAC
>Ga0134128_10010791_pt1 | contig 10939 bp, 17 predicted proteins | sample KB31754_FD_96462 | JGI IMG/M metagenome (GOLD analysis project Ga0134128, IMG submission 96462) | Terrestrial soil microbial communities with excess Nitrogen fertilizer from Kellogg Biological Station, Michigan, USA - KB3-175-4 | ecosystem: Environmental > Terrestrial > Soil > Unclassified ...
CCGTTCTTGTTGTCTTCTTTGAGATCCTTAGCGTAGGAGCGCAGCCACTCGACGTACTTGTGTAACTTGCCAGTACGCTGAGAATACCGCCTCATCATATCAGCGTAGAAGAAAACAAGTGCTGGAACATCTTCAGTGTCAATGCCGTCATGATAGCCAGTCTCGATAGCCTTATCGATCTGACCTTCAAGGTGATCCTCCATCCCCCCAATCCAGTCCAGGGGTGAATCACCAGAAAACAAACCATAACCCCACCAACCCATTGCCGTTATCCTCCAAACAGGCGATAAACACCATAGGCACCCAAAGTCAATAAGATGATGAGTGCCCCAACAAACATCAGGATGAAACAGCCACGAAAAAGACTAACTGGAAAGGGTTCAGGCATGTATCACCCCAAGTTGTATCGAAACAGGAACCAGATCATTGCAATGTAGCTCAAACCGTGAATCATCTGGTCGATGCCAACTAGGTGCCAGTAGTCGGCATCCTTGTTCATGTCTAGCTTGAGCCAGTGGTTTAGTTTCACCTTGAGCCAGTCAACGTGGTAGTGGAAAAAAAGTTCTGCAAGTAGGACAATCCACACCTTGCTACTCATAAGCATCAGCACCACACAGAGCGCCGCGCTGCGAGATGGAACAATGAAACCAACCCACACCAGAATCGCCACCAGTGAACCTAGTGCTGCTATTCCAGCATGAAGAATGCCGCCTGGATGTCCATATCTCCCCTTGTTCTTGAACTGGTACGGATGGTTGCTTTGTAGCAGCCAATCGCATACACAATGTTTGATAAGGAAGAAGGCGACCAGCAGTAGAATCATGTCGATGTCGTGCATATCTCCACAAGATGTTTAATTGAATCGGGCATCTCAGTTTTGTCTTTGAACTCCTCCGCAACCTTTTGTGCAGCAGTGATAATGTTCTTCTTTCCTCGTAAAGACTTCAATTCTTCAACCGCTGCCGCCAGCACATTGTCTTTGTTGCGGAAGGCGATGGCTTCGTCTCGCTCTGTGCGAACAAGGTTAAGAACTGTCTCCACGTCGGCTTTCCGGTCGATCAATTCCTTGATCTCTTCTTTAAGATCAGTCTCTCGACTGTTCCACTCGGATTCCAAGTTCGCCATCTGCTCCTTGAAGAAGATCGCGGCTTGCTCATCGCTAACAGCGGCGTCGGACGATGTGACACTGGTTGTGCCGTCACCAAACTGGACGTGCGCATATCGTGCGTCTGGCACGCTCTTGATGAACTTGATGAAGTTTATGCGGTGATCTTCTACCTTTGTGCAAGGCAAGAAGACGAAACAACGGTGGTGCCCATCGCTAACAATGGGACCAAGGAGATACTTCCGCAGTTCTTTAGGCATAGCCTCGCGGAACCGTAGAGATAGCAGAATGAAGTCTTGCGCTCTCTCTGGGATCATGGCAACGAAAAAGTCGTGCATCAAACACCTCCAACGATTTTGGTGACTTCGCCAGTGTAGGTGTTGATCTTCTTTCTGGCTTTGCTTTTTGGTGCTTCACGGCGGAAGATGACAGTAGCCCAGGAATTATCGATTTTGCCTTCAATGGTGGCTTCCAGGCGGTCGCTATCGAAGCCGATGTAGCTCACGTTGTCGAACTCATCGGCGATGGCAAGCAGATTCATCTCGTAGGTGGGGAGCCTTAATGCTCCATCATAACGCCCGCCGTACATTTCATGCATCCACGGTGAGACAACTACCTCCCAGGTGCCGTCGATGTTCTGGCAGCGATAAGTAAAGGTCTGGTGGACTGGTGTCTTGAGGCTAGTCCACTCGACAGACTGTAAGAAGACCTCAAGAATGCGCTGAACCCAATTCGGCTGTTTTTCTCTCATTTTACCTCCCGGTGTCCTAGGGTGCCGCTTCATAATGCCCTAGCCGAGAGGTAAATGCAAGTCGTTCCATTAGGGAAAAAAGAACGCCGCCCTATTGGGCGGCGTTGCATTGCGCCACTCAATAATGACACGGAATCGACTTGATGGCACTGATGACTTCCTCGTCGGAAATCTCCTCAACCGTGCCAGCAAAGCTGGTGTCCTTGGCATCCATGAGCAAAGCACACCTGTTCTCGGCATTGTCAAGCAATGCCTCACTGAGTCTTTGGCGCTCCTTCTCAGCAAGTGGACGGAAATCCATTGGACTCCTCCTTTGGTTAGGACTGACTGATCACACAATCATTATACCATAGATCACGCGCTCATCAATTGAGAGAAAAGGGCGCGTGATACAAGTGTCGAGGGACATTCAAAAGACTTCGGCGGGGAGGGATGATTCTGGGGGAAGCAACAGTTCGGTTATCAGGGTGTCTCTGTTGTTCCTTGATGTAGATGTAGGTGATTCCAGCCCCAATCAGACTAGCAGCAAGACAGGCAAGAGTCTTCATGTTTCCCCCAGAAGGTGAAGTTACTTTCTGGAGGATAACTTTTATGGTTTTGAATTGCAATCACTTTTGGACAAAAAAGAACCGGCTTTCGCCGGTTCCTTGTTATCTCCCACAGTCCCGATACATTACAAATGGTGTGTAAGTATATCTAACCTGTGGTGTATAAGTATATCTAACCTGTGATGGATAACTCCAAGAATGGTAGTCGGTGCTTTCATAAGTTCTTGGAGCAGGAGCGATAGACTCGTAGGCTTTTGGTGTGAGTGCCTGTGTCTGGGGGTGAATGTTGACAACAAAGGTTTCCTTGGCAGTGATGGTTCGGCGGCGGACATCAGTTAAGCCAATGATTTGATAGGTGAATTCTCCCGGCATGATGTAATCAACGACTACCGTGTCACCTTCCTTGACCGTATACTTCTCGCCATTCACCGTGCAGGTGTACGCCAAATGATAGGTGTTAACCAATTTCACCTTCGCGTACTGGAATTCAGGTGGGTTGTAGCGCGTAGTGAAGGTGCTTCTGTCCAGAGGCTCTCGACGGACATCTACTCGCGGGGTGGGCTTGCGGCTTTCCAGGGCTTTGTCAACTCTGTCGCTGCTGGCACGCATGGCTTCGACGGTTTTTTTCAGTTGGTCAACCTGACGCCGAAGCTCAGCGTTCTCCTCTCTTCTCTTGGTGGCAGCGGTCGCCTTCAGTTCCGCTACCTCTGATTTCAAGTTGTGAACTTCAACTTGAAGTTGCTTGATATCAACCTTGTTTTTCTCAACATCTTTACGAAGGGAGTTGTTAATCCCATCGATAGACTTCTGCAAGTCTTCCAGTTTTTGAAGGATGATATCCTTCTGGGTGGGCTTATCTCCGTCTTGAGCGAACGCGGGCGTCAAAAGGAAAGGTAGTAGCAAAGCTACCACCAATAGTTTCTTCATGTTTCTCCTACGGAACAGCAGACATTGGACAAGAATCCATTCGTATTGTAGGGGTGTTCATACACCCCGTCGCCCAACTCTCGAAGTCGGGCGATGAGGAATCTACATTGATCTAGTGTGAAGCGACCAATGTGGGCTTCTTCGGTGGTCATTCCCATGACTCGTTTTAGAATAGTGTACGCTTGTTGGCGATTTACCTTGCCGCATCTCCATAATGCGTCGAATGCGTGATGAGCCTCATATCTGGCTTTCGCGGTTTCTCTGTCGGCGGGTACGCCAGTAGGTTTACCATCAGGATGTGCCCTGTGTTTGCCCCTACATTTGGAGTCGGAACAAACATACAGGTAGCCATGAAGATACATGGGGCAACCGCATCGCCCGCAGGCGATGCGGTGCTTCCTTTTCTTCCTTTTCTTAGTTGCCTCCCTCTCTGTTGATAAGGTGAGAGAAAGAGTCAGCCACGGATCAATGGTTTTCGTCATTCTTAGCCTCGCCTTTAACAGCCAGGGCTTCTTTTAACTTTTCGGGCATCACAGGTTTGACAAGATGTCTCTGGAAACCAGCGTTGTTGCTTCTTCTGACATCAACACGCTGACCATAGCCGGTGACGGCTATCAGGAGGATATCGGGGCATTCCCCTTTCACCATCTCAGCAACTTGGTAGCCATCGTAACCGGGCAGTCCGATGTCTAACAGGGCGACATCAGGGCGATACGACTTCGCCATCTGGATAGCTGCGGTGCCAGAGTGACAAACTTTGACCATGTGACCCCACATTTTCAAGAGAGTAGCCAAACTCTCGGCGGTGTCAATGTGGTCATCAACCACCATGATCTCCAGACAGCGACTTGGATGCTCCATCTTGGGCTTGATTTCTTCCTTGACGGGTTCGCCCACTGCTTCCAGAGGCAGTATAAGGGAGAATTCACTCCCCTTTCCCAAGCCCTCACTGTAGGCTTCGATGGTGCCTTCGTGCATCTCAGCCAGTTTGCGAGAGAGGGCGAGTCCTATGCCCATACCGCCGCCCTGTGCCAGTTGTAGCATGTGGCTACTCGGCTGAGAAAACAGGTTGAAAACCTCCGCCATCGACTCGCGGGAAATGCCCACCCCGGAGTCGCGGACGTTGACCATCACCCGTTCCCCACCACAGTTCAGGGTGAGGGAAATCCTCCCTCCAGTTTCCGTGAACTTAGCTGCGTTACCGAGCAGGTGGACGATCACCTGTTGGATTCTGCCAGCATCACCGACCACCCAAACGCCTTTTTCAGGCGTGGTGACATCGAGGGCGTGCCGGCGAGAGTCGATGATGGGTCGTGCCTCCTTCACTGCCTGTCGGACAATGAAGCCAACCTCCACCTTTTGCTTGTTCAGTGGAAGATCGCCTTTGGCGATCTTGGCAATGTCGAGGAGATCATTGATGACACCGACAATGTAGTTCAATTGGCGACCAAGGATGTCGGTGGAATTCTTCACCAATTGGTTGCCGTTAGTGCAATTCCGTTCAATGACGTGAATTGCATTCATAATTGGCGTGAGGGGGTTACGAAGCTCGTGCGCGAGCATGGTCAGGAACTCCTCGTTCGCGAGGACTACCCGCTCGCTGGACTTCTGAACAGTCGCTGTCATCCTTAAACTCCTTACTGTGCGTTTGTTCTAGCGACCTGTAATTAAAGAGTTCTAGAGTCTAAAACCATCATATCAAACCTGTCCGAAAAGTAAAGAAACATTTTCGTAAAGTCGCTTGATTACGATGGTCATTTTCTCTCTACCCACGACGTTCATTGTTACCAATTGAATCTCTCCTGGGAGGAGTTGTGGATTTTCCTCCAGCCAGCAAAGAATATCGTAACCAGTATGCCGGGGGTCTGGATCACCCAAGTCGTGATCCAGAAGCAGCAAGTCCCAAGAACCTTCCTTTAGCGCATTGATGCCATCAAGGAAGGTTCTTGCGGTCTTGTCTGCTTTTAACTCACGCAGATCATCGATCAGTAACGTCCTCATGCAGCCTTTTTGGTTTCAAAGACACTTCGTTTCCTTTCCACCACGTCTTCATCAATGATGTAAGTGGTAGGTTGATGGTCAGGGAGTTCAAACATGATGTCCTTCATGAACTCCTCGAAAACTCCACGCAAAGCGCGAGCGCCCGTTTCGCGGGACATGGCGATCTGAGCGATCTTCTGCAAGGCATCCTCGGTGAACTCCAGCTTGGAACCATTCACCAACTCAAACATCTTTTGGTACTGACGCACCAAAGAGTTCTTAGGCTCCTTGAGAACACGCACCATCTCAATCTCGCCTAACTCGTTGAGTCCAACAATGACGGGAAGACGCCCAATGAACTCAGGGATCATCCCGAACTCCACCAGATCCTCTGTAGTTACCTGCTGGATCAACTCGTTGTGTTCTTCAGTCTTGCTCTTATTGCCCTTGCTCACAGTGGCAAAGCCCATTCCACCTTTGCCGACTCGCCGGGCAATGATGTCCTTCAACTGGACGAAAGTACCACCACAGATGAACAAAACTTGAGTAGTGTCCATCTGTATGTATTTCTGTTCAGGATGCTTCCTGCCGCCAGCGGGAGGGACATTGGCAACCGTGCCCTCCAGCATTTTCAGGAGAGACTGTTGGACACCCTCGCCGGAAACGTCCCTGGTGATGGAGACATTGCCGTTGCTTTTGGCGATCTTGTCTACTTCGTCAAGGTAGATGATCCCACGCTGGGCGGCTTCAAGATCGCCGTCCGCAGCTTGGATCAGTCTAAGTAAAAGGTTCTCCACGTCTTCGCCCACATAGCCTGCTTCGGTGAGGGAGGTTGCATCCCCAATAGCGAAGGGAACTTGCAGGTAGCGTGCCAAAGTCTTCGCAAGTAAGGTTTTCCCACTTCCGGTGGGTCCGATAAGGAGAATGTTGCTCTTGTCGATCTCAACGTCGCTGTTCAAGTCCTTATTTGCCAAGCGTTTATAGTGAGTGAATACTGCGACAGCCAGGGTCTTCTTTGCCTCGCTCTGTCCGATGACGTACTGGTCAAGGTGGGCAGCGATCTGCGCGGGCGTGGGCAATTCCTGGGCAGGATTTGCCTTCTCCTCAAGCAAGGTCTGCCAGTGATTCCATGCTGTTCCCACGCACTTCATGCAGATGAAGGAGGGGATTTCGGTTTTTCCTACCCTGGTGACGTTACCGGGGAGAAGGGGGTTGCGGCGGGAGTCTCTGGTTCCGCAGAAGGAGCAGTTGTGGCTTGGTTCCATAGTGTGTACTTCCTTTCTTACCTGATTATAGCAAAACTACGACAGTTATCAAGAGGTCTTGACTTTTAGAGCCGCTCGCTCGTTCGTCAGATAACTCTCCCATCTTTTTCTAATGTATTCGTGGTTCCTTTTGAAACTGTACGATGTATCCATTTCTCTTTGTACCTCCAGAGAAGTAACATTTCCGTAGTGTTTCACCAGTTTGATGTGCAGGGAGTGGATGTTAAACCCAGCTTCCTGTAATCTCAAACTGAGATCAGAGTCCTCGCCGTATGCAAAAGATAGGTTTTTCTCGTCAAACAACCCATACCTATTAAAGGTGTGCCTTCCAAGACAGAGACACCAGCCACATACATAATCGAGGAAGTCTCCGTAGCGGGCACCGCTCCACCCTCTGCCATCGGGGTCAAGGGTGCCGCCCTGATATCCCACCAATGCACACTTCGGGTTTTCCTTAAGCCATCCAATGAGGGCTGTGTCCCAACCTGGGTAAACCTCAGTATCAGAGTTTAAGAGAATGATGTATGGTGATTTGCCGTGTCGGGCGAGTTCATTGTTTGGTGCAATGAATCCGATGTTCTCGGAATGCCGCACCAACACTACATTATCGTTAGTTTTGGCGACTTCCTCTAGGCACTCTCTGGTGGGAGCCATTGAGTTATTGTCCCATAGGTAAAGATTGAAGTTTTTGGTGTTAAGGTACAAGCTATCTATGCACTTCTTAACGAAGTCCAGTTGATCGTGTACCACAACAATGATGTCTTTTGCGTCATTACTGCCAGTCATCTCGTACACACGCTGGCAATACAACTCTTGAAAGATTATTTCCATAGCGTAACATAGTGAGGGGTTCTTATGGTCAAAGCTGTTGCAGGGAGCAGTAAAGGGTTCAAAGACGATGAGGGCTTTGATATCCTAATCCCGTACCACGGACAGTACAAACTGGTGCGGGAGTTGATAGGTAGCATCGTTTTGTACACTCGTAATCTCCCCTACCGCATCACCATCATTGACGATGGCTCCCCCAACGCCGCCTATTTCGCCACCTTGGCGCAGTTAGAAACCATTGATGGTGTTCGTTTGGAAGAACAAAAAGGCTTCGGTGCCGCCGTCAATCTGGGGGTAAAGGCAACAAAGCGTCCTTGGATCGTGGTACTTAATTCGGATTGCCGTATTGAGGAGTTGGGCTGGTTGGATAGCATGTATGATGCCCTGAAGACCATGATGAAGGACAAGGTTGGCTTCATCTCCGCTCGTTCTGATGATCCTCCAGGCAACCACCCTCTACTGAAGTGCAACAAAGAACGAAAGGAAGAACCGGATAGGATTTCGGAGCAGCCCGTACCAATGTTTTGTTGCATGATGCCGAGGATACTCTTTGATAGGGTGGGACCACTAAAGGAGTATCCTTATGGTTGGTATGAGGACGAGGAGTTCTTTTGGAGAATGAAAAAGCGCGGGTACAGACAAGCCATCAGTGGTAAATCCTGGGTGAAACATCTTGGTGGTGGTGCGGGAACCGGGGCTACCATTAAAGAACTCTGGCAACAAGACCCCAATATCAAAACCATCATGGAGAATAACCGTCTTCAGTGTCTTGCCGATCTAAAGAAGTTGTTTGGTCGGGGTTAATAGCCAAGACCCAATCCGGCTCTTAGTTCCTCTGGTGTTTGGTCGTAGGGATACGTTTTTGGATTCTGGTAGTTTTTAACCATTTTCATGAGGGCGTAGTAGTCGGGATCATCAGGTCCAAAGGGAGGCTCGCCCTTCATGCCGTTCTTAGCCCATTGCAGCATGGCTTGCTTCTTCATTAGCAAATGGTATTCCGACGTAGAGGACATAGCACTACGGGCACGTTGTTTCATGTTCTGAAACGCCTTGCCAAGAATACTCTCGTCTAGGAAATCAGGATGATTCTTGGTCAACCATTCTTGAAAGTTCTTCATGTCGGTATCTATCACCGCCACGCAAACTTTTTTGGAACCTCTCCTTGTTGATGATCTGTAAGTCTTTTTTGGGACAGGGGTTTTCCTGCTGGGGTGAGCCAGCAGGAACGCCACATTTAAGGCAGACGTACCAATTGCCTTGCTCCGTCCAGCAATGACCGCCGTTGTCGTTATTGTCCATAAGTGTGTGACACAGCCTCGATGTATACCTTGTTAGGTGCTTCAAGGACGCTCGCAACGGCACCAGAGGCACCGTCATCTTCATCGTTAGGGAAACCCGATCTTAAAAAGATGTTCGTGTGAACTTCCTTGTCAGGATCGCACTTCTGGAGGAGGGCGATTAGTTCTTTGACCTTAATTGGTCTAGCCACAATCAACATCACTTCCCCCTAACAAGCATCTTCTCAAGTTCGACGCCATCCACAGGCTCACCGCAGTCGTCAGAAAAGATCCACTGCCACCCTTGCGTGTTGAACTCAGGTTCCTCATAGGGGTAGACGGTATACCCATTAAGGAATCGTTTGATCGCCGGTCGGGTGCTTCTGGAGATTCCGTAGTGTTCATAGATGCAGTAGTCGAAGTTGTTTCTCATCCTCTTGTATCTCATGCCACAGCGGAGGCAGAGGGTGAAGAAAGACCTTCTGACGAAATCGTTGATCCAGAAGGGCGATGGCTTACTCCAGACAATTTCAGGATAAGGCGTCTTCCTGAAAATACTGCGCTCGCGGAGGTCTAGCCTATCCTCCACTCGCTCGATGAATGCACATACACTCTCTACGGCGGCGCATCTTCCGTGACAATACCACATACCTTTAGCCGTTAGGCTGTAGTTGCAGACATCTTGGAAGATGTCTCGGCAGTGTGTCCATTGTACTGTGGGAATCCACTCACCGTTATCGTCCAGAAACATATAACCAAACCATCCCACGGCGGGATCAGTGGTCATGTCCAGGGGGGTGCATTTGATTCCAATACGGAGATTACTAGGAGGTGGTAACTTCGGCATTTTCAGCGTCCCAATCAATGACACGTTCGGTGATTTTACTATCCTTCCTGTTGACGATGATTCCAAACTTAACGGTGGTCCGTTTCGCTTCGGGGTCTAGGAAAAACTCCGTGGGCAAGTTTGTCCAGACATAGCGGTCGTCCAGAATACTGACATTCGCCAGCGTGCTTCCTGCACATTCATATACGCCGAAGCCGGGGTGAATGTGACCGTAGACAACCAGCTTCGGTTTCACCTCCCTGATCTTTTCGGTTAGAGAAGGTGATCCCGTGTGTTCTCCGCGTCCTACATAATCGCCGAAACCCTGCGGCGGTCCATGAAGGAGGAGAATATCGGTATCTTTTGGAATGTGTTTCCACCTTCTTTCCAGATCAGGTTCATCAAGGTTGAACGCCCAATCGTAGAAACGTGGTTGCCAGGGACTCCCGTAAATTTTCCAGCCTCGGAACTCACAATAGTCGTCTTGGAGGTAGGTCCAAGGCAGCTTGGGAACGAGATGAGGTGCCTTCTCCCAAATGAAATCGTGATTACCCGCCACTCCTACGATCTTGGAGGTGGGTAGGTTCTCCAGCCACGGCTTAAACTCTCGATGTAGCCAGATGGACTGGTCAAGAACACCGTGGGCACCGCAGATATCGCCGCCGATAAGAATAAGATCGCACTTTGGAATGCTCTTGGACGGCGGCAAGATTCCATGAAGGTCAGAGAGTGCTATTACCTTGATCGCCTTCTTCATCCTCTAACTCCCCCTTGAGATAGGTTGCTCTGCCTGCTGATGCGTGTAGGGCAAATATCACGATCTTCCAATCGTCGTCTGTCCATTCGACGGGCGATTTTGACGCCGTTTCATGAAGGGCTAAAGCGTTATCGCGAAGCATCGCGTCGAGTTGATCTATACTCGCTTGAGCAGCAGTTTTGTAGTCCATTTTCAATTCCACTTGTGACTGTCTCGTTTTTCTTTCATGCGCTCAACAAACTCATCAAAGGACATATGAGTCCACTCCATGAATTTGCGTGCTTTCTCAAGATCATGTCTTTGGACGAGGTACTTCACTCTGGTGTCACCGGCTTCTGTTTCGATCTCGCCTTCAAAGACGATGCCGCCGATGCATCCTGTCATTCCGAAGTCAAAATCGGTATGCACCATGCCAATCACGTCGTCATGGTATACCTTCTTTTCGTGTTTCTCGTCTCTGACACAATCGCACGCCGCCTGAAACAGGGCGTCACAAGCCGCGTCAGACAACGATGCTCCTGAGAACATGATACAGTACAACTTGCTCCTGGCTGACTTCATTGATCCCCCTGCTCAGTGAGCAAGTAAAGCCTTCCGTCCTTTGCTACCATCCCGCCGAAATAGAGAATTCCTGTTACAGAGATCGCCATTAGTCTCTGGCTGATGTCATTACAG
>Ga0134128_10010792_pt1 | contig 10939 bp, 6 predicted proteins | sample KB31754_FD_96462 | JGI IMG/M metagenome (GOLD analysis project Ga0134128, IMG submission 96462) | Terrestrial soil microbial communities with excess Nitrogen fertilizer from Kellogg Biological Station, Michigan, USA - KB3-175-4 | ecosystem: Environmental > Terrestrial > Soil > Unclassified ...
ACGCACGCGCAGTACAGGACAGTCGCCATGATGGCGATCGGAAGCACGGGCGTCAGCCCGAGGCCGGGATGCATGAGGCGGGCGAAGAAGAAGAAGGCACGGCCATCGGACCGGGTGCCGAGATGGGTAAACCGAAAGACGGCCGTCGAGGCGGAGGCGCCGAAGGCAGCGATCAGCAAGACCTGCAGCGGCCGGTGGCTCCAGTGCCCCGAGCGGATGAACGCCTTCCAGCGGGTCGGCTGGGAACCGTCCGCCGGAGGCGCGGGGGTCGAGGCGAGCGGCGACAAGAGCAGCAGCGCGGACGAGACGAAGAGGACGGCGCCCAGGAGATCGCCGACCAGACTGTCGACCTTGAAAGCGCGATCGCGCTCGAGCAGCAGAGGGAACTCGTAAAAGCAGGCGGCGGCCAATCCCGAGACGGCGACGACCCAGGTCCCGAGCAGGATCGACGGACGAGAGTCCGCATCGCGAAGCCGGTCCCAGAAGAACAATCTCTGCCTCCTGCGTTCATCGTTGGATGGCGCCCCTGGTGCGGGATCATAGTGAAGCAAGAACGGACACCTGCGCAGCGAGGGGAACGCGCGGGCGAGCGAAAGGAGGTTCCCCAGGACGAAAGCGAGTAGACCGAAGAGGGTGAGCGTGGCGAACCCGCTTCTGACCAGGAGCGACGCGGTGGATCCGTAGCCGGCGGCGGTGCTGGCCAGGACCGCGACCTCCGGTCCCGCCGCCTGGCCTGGCGCGTTCGGCTGGCGGCCGAAGACGTACTGCTCTGATTGGTGCAAGTCGGATCGGTAGGCCGCCAGCGGCCAGACCTGTCCCCCCACGATGACGCTGATCCAGACCGGAGGCCCCGACGGCCTGTCCGGCCCGAACGGAAACGCATAGTCGCGGAGCGCACGCCGGAGGTCGTCGCCGTCGATCGCGCGAGCCTGCCAGAGCAGGGCCAGCAGCGCGTTGTAGGTCCCCTCCGCTGCGTCCGAGGTAAAATCTCGAACCTCCGGTCGTGCCGACCAGATCTGCGTGACGGGCGCGAGCGGGTACGAGGAGGCGACGAGCGTCCCGTCCATCGCTTCGTGCTGCCGGAGATCGGCGAGCGCCTGATTCGCCTCGTACACGTGCGGTCGAATATCGGCTGCTCCGGCCCGCAGCGCGGTGACCAGCGCGATCTTCTCTTCGCTCGAGGTCGCCAGGATACCGACGTCGGTGATGTCCTGCCGGCGAAGCGCTTCGATGGTGCTGGCCAGCATCTGGTCGGCTTCGGAAAGCGCCTGGCAGGTCAGCAGCGGCGTCTCGTCGACGGAGACCTCTGCGTCGCCGGATCGGGCGGGCGACGGCTTGGCGTCCGTGCACGGGCTGCTCCGGTTCGGCAGGTGGAGGGGAATGGAGACCCGAAGCGGTCGTGACCCGCCGTGGTCGACGAGCTCCTGGTTGTCCGCATGCCCGACGCCGAACGCGGTGCTCATCTCGGTGAGCTCGGCGATGTGCGCGTCCTCGATGCCCAGGGAATGGTGGAGGAACTCGTGCATCCCCGCGCTCAAGAGCGCGTCGGGATTGACCGTCGCCTGGAAGGTGACGGCCAGCCGCTTGCTGTCGGTCAAGATGGCGGCGTTGAGGGGCCGGGTCGCCGTCCCCGAGATGATGGTGGTGCTCTCGCAGCCGCCGGTGGCCGGAGGCTTGGCGGGATCTTCCGTCGATCCGCAGGACCGCTCGAGCCCGTCGCGCAGGGAGGCCGCCGTGCCCGAAAAGTAGGGACCGAGCACGAAGGCGGGCCGCCCCCGCCCGATCAGCGCGCGCTTCACCTTGATGGCGTCGTCCAGCATCGCCGGCTGAATGCCGCTGCCGAGCCGCTCGCCCACCACCAGGACCAGCAGACCTCGGTAGCGCGCGTCTTGCACTTCCTTGCGAAACAGGATCCAACCCGCCCGCCTGGCGTCGGCGCGATCGATCATCGTCGCGCCGTCGCGGCTCCAGGGAAGCCAGTGCCGGTCGACCGTGTAGTCTTGCGTTTGAGCCGCCTGCTCGAGGGCGTCGATCCCGTTGTCGAACTCCTCGACGAACCCGGAGGTGGCGGGATCGGGCAGGGAGGCGATCACGACGTCGAAGGACTCGAGCCGCGGAGAGGGGCAGGGCGCGTTCGAAGGGCAGAAGAAGTCCCGCCTCACGAAGGCCGCCGCGTCGAACGGATCGGGTGGGCCGCCGGCGCCGGGAGGCGGGTTGGTCGCGGGTTGAGGCTGGGGACCGGTCCTGGCGACGGGCTTCGCAGGGGACTTTGGTGCTGAGTGGCTAGTCTCGGTCTTCGACGAGTCGCTCTCGGATCTGGTTCCGAGGGCGGTCTTCACGAACAGGCCGGTGACCGCTGCGCCCGCCAGTAAGTAGAGTGGAGCTTTGAAATGGGCGAGCGCCATGATGATCAGGTCCGGCGAGCGGTCCGGCCGGGTCGACTAGTGGAGCTTGGCCAAGAGTGCATTGGTGACTCCGAAGCCGAGGAAGAGCCCGCCCGTCGACCAGACCTGCGCCGTCGGGAGGCTGCCGGCCGCGCCGTCGAACGGGCTGCCGGGGCGCAGCCATGCGCCCGGCAGAAGCTCGGTCGTCTTGTTGAGGGCCCGCCACCCGACGAGGAAGTCCAGCCCCGTCACCAGGTTGAAGGCGCCGCCGATGATCAGACTCTGGTCGAGCGACTTCGGATCGAGCGCGATGAAGAGCTCGAGCCGCTGGAGGGCGTACTTGGGAGCCACCTTTCGAAAGTCGCGGCCCAACGGGTACCACCCGAAGAACAGCAGCGAGGCGAGCCCGATGCGATCGTTGGTCTCGGTCACGGTCCCGATCGTGTCTCCGGGGAGGGTCGCCACGCCGAACGTCCGCGTCGTGGTGAGGTCCGCCCCCAGCGCGAGGCCCACCGCCAGCCGGTAGACCGGATTGACCGGGATCTGAACCGAGCTCGAGGCGGCGTTCGAGCTCGCCGCGTTGGTCTTGACGGTGACCGTCGGGCCGCTGGAGTCGCCGCCCGCGCACCGTCCGAGGTACCGCAGGATCGGCGTGCCGAGCTCGAGGGGGGCGTTCTCCGCGCCCTTGACCTGCGGCGCGGCGGGCTCACCGGAGACGCGCGCGTCGACCGGCGGCCGATTGCACCCCGAAATCGAGACGGTGACGTCCTGCATGAGGTCCTTGGTGTCGACGACGGCGACGACGATCTCGTCCGTCTCGTCGATGACCTCCGGGATGGGCCGCAAGGGCTGCGCCTGCGAGTTGAGGACCACCAGGACCTTGCCGCCCGAGGTGTACGAAAACCGGTACCCGTCCCCCTCCACCAGATCGGCGTCGCCCGCGGCGACCGCGCTCTCGAGCTTCCGCTGGACGTCCCGATCGTACGAAACGATCGGCAAGCTGGAGGGCGTGCCGGAATCTGAGCGGCTCTCGTCGGCGGGCTTGGTGGCGTTCTTGGCGGTCAAGGTCTTTGTGGCGCCGTCCAGCTTGGCCGGGGCGGCGCCGGGCGGCGAAGCGACGAGCGTGATGCCGTTCCCGGGGGTCGTTCGCTTGGCGCACGAATAGAAGCCGGTGGCGGTCGCCAGCGGGCAGTCTTCCTGCTTGGCGCGCGCCCCCGTCTTCGTCGCCGCGTACTTGAGCGCCAGCGTGGTGTTCGCGGCTGCGCCCGCCAGCTTCACGGTGAAGTCCTTGCTCGCGTCGAGCGCGTCGAGCTTGGGGCAGCTCAACGTCGGCGATTCGCCGCCGGCGATCGCGCAGCTCAGATCGGCCGCGTTTTCGGCGTGTCCCCGGCAGGGCATCGCCATGAGCATGCAAACGAGGATGGACAGGGCGAGGGCGTTGGCGCGCGTCATGCGGGGCTGAGCCTCCAGAAGCTGTAGTGGGGGGCGACGGGCCAGGCCCACGCCGTGGCCGACGGCGCGGAGTCGGCGTCGGGACGGACGACGCCGCCGAACGAGAGGAGCGCGAGCGGGCGGCCCGCCAGATCGCAGATGAGGGAGCCGGACCACCCTGGCTCGATGTCGTCGAGGGACGGGAACTCGAAGGCGCAGAGTCCCGAGAAGTCGTCGTCTCCGAACCGGCTCTTGGTATCGAACCGCCCGCTGTGGCCGACCTCGATCAGGCGTCCCGTGGGCCAGTTGCCCATCCCCGGGATCACCAGCCGCACCGCCAGCGGCGGTGAGAGCAGCGAGGTGATCGGTCTCGGGAGCCCGGCTTTGAGCTCGCCGGCGAGCTGCGGATCGATCTGACTCGGATCGGCGGGCGCGAGCGCGACGAGCGCGACGTCCTGATTCGGGTTGAAGTGAGCTTCCCGGAGGGAGCCCCCCGCCTCCGGCTCGTCGTCGAGGTTCCAGCAGTCGATCACCGCGGGTTGGGAGCCACCGGATTGGCTCAAGGGGTACGTCCCGGGGACGGCCACGTGGCCGACGGTGAGCCCGACCATCGCGCCCCAGGCGTCCTTGGCGATGAGGCCGAGGTGGCCGTAGTCGGCGGTGTGGGCGGCGGGGGCCGCGAAGCAGCCGCTCGAGAAGCGCGCTCCGGCCGCGCCCCGCTGGACGACGTCGACGGGCACCCCGAACAGCTCGTCGGGGAGCCGCTCGCTCGCGCGGCGGGGGCCGCGCTTCCGCTGCACGTGAACCACGTAGGCGGCCTGGCCTGCGCGGAGACGCCCTCGTTTTCGCTCGAATCCGAGGCCGACGCCCACCACGCCTCGATACCGGCCGAGGATGGCCCGGGCAGCGGCCAGGTGGTCGAGCGCCCGGCGGAAGCCCGCCGTTCGGCCCGAGCCGCTGGCGCGTCTCTTCACGGCCCGTACCCTCCGTCGGGATAGCCGCTCAGGTCGTCGGCGCCATCGGTCCGCTCTCCATCGGACGAAGGTCCGTCGAGCGCGGCGTCGGCGTCCGGCGCGCCCGCCTCCACCTTCTGGGCGAGGAGATCGATCGTGACCGCTGCCGAAGCGATGGGAGCGCCGCTGCAGCTCGGGTCCGCGTAGAGAGCTCCGGCCAGGGTCACGATCTCCTCCTCACCTTGCGGCGTGTAGATCGCCAGCGTCGATCCCGCGGAGATGCCGCCCGCCGCTCTCAACGCGAAGCAGGTCCAGGCCGGATTCGAAAGGCTGCCTCGGACGCCGGCGTCTGTCGCAAGGGTCGGCGAACCGAGGCAGGGCGCCGGAAAGATGGGGCGTACCGTCCCGGGGCCGCCTGCCAGGGCGACGCAGGCCGCCTGACCGGGCGAGCCCGCTTCCGCCTGCGGAACCGCCACCGACAACTGGACCGGCATCGCCACTCCGATGTGGCGGGCCTTCGCCGGCACGAAAAGCTCGATGGAGGGGCCCGCCGACGGCGCGGCCCCCGCCTGCTTGGTCAGGAGCTTGTTGCAACCGGAGAGCGCGAGCGGCACGAGCAGAAACAGCGCGGGTGAGCTCTGCATCGGTCAATTCCGCCGGTGTCGATGGCAGGCGTGGGGGACCGGCGTTTCAATCATCGGCAGGCTCCGCCAGCGTCCGACCGATCACGATCGACGACCCTGGCCCTGCTACCAACGGCCTGCGCCATGATTTCTTTCGTGCCCGGGCCGTCGCTCGGCCTCTCGGGCGACCGTGAACGCGAGCCGGGCAAACGAGCTATCGACACGGGCATGGAGATCTCCCTCGCGGAGGTCCCCCAATCTCCGACCAGTCCCAACCACCACTTCTTGGATGCTCTCCCTGGCATTTAGCGAGGACGAAGCAACGAAGTCAACCAGTATCGTTGCGTGATTGAGTTGACGCCGGTCAACGACCGAGGCGTCACCCGGCAATGGACCGGTTCGAAGCCGGTGGGAGTCCGGGCTCCGCTCAAGGGCCCCGGGTGGCGGAATAGAGGTCGTAGCCGCCCTGTCCGCCGTTTCGATCGCTGGTGAAATAGAGCGTGCAGCCGTCGGGCGACAGCCAGCGCGGGCCGTCGGCGGCGGCGCTGTTGAGCTCCGCGACGGTGGCGGGCGCCCCGAACGGGTCGCCGACGGCGGCCCGGCGGGCGATCCAGATGTCGTCGTTCCCTCGTGCGGCCGGATCGGCGCGCTTGGAGGCGAAGTAGAGCGTCAGTCCGTCCCGGCTCAGCACGGGCGACGCGTCGTCGGCGGCGCTGTTCACCGCCGTGAGGTCGATGGCGTTGCTCGCTCCGGCCGTCGAGAGATCGCCGACGTAGATGTCGTTGCCGCCCAGTCCGCCCGTACGCCCCGAGCCGAAGTAGATCTGCGTCCCGTCGCTCGACAGCCACGGGCTGACGTCCCCGGCGCTGCTGTCGAGGCCGGCGACGTCGGCGGGGGGGGCGAAGCCGCCGGTGACGCCGTTCTGCGTGGCCTCCACGATCCGGTAAGCAGACGCACCGTGGTTCGACATGAGGTAGAGGTGTTGGGCGTCGCCGCTCAGCACCGGCTGGCGCTCGTCGTCCACACTGTTCACGCCCGCCGCCGGGCTGGGCGCGGAGAACTCAGCCTGTCGATCGCTCCGCACCGCCACCCAGACGTCGTAGCCGCCCGAGCCGCCTGTCCGATCGGTCGAAAGAAGGGCGGTCAGCTGATCATCGCTCAGGAAGATCGCGTCCTCGTTGGCAGGGGTGTCGAACGCCGCCAGCGGGGCCGGCGTGCTGAAGGCCGCGGTCGGATCGCAGGCGGCCGGCGCGGAATCGCGGGCCCCGTCCGCCCCGTCCGCCCCGTCCGCCCCGTCGAGAGCGCCGTCGGATGCATCGACCGCTGGGCCCGCTTCCGCCGCCGCGCCGGCATCGGAGTGCGGGCCGCGCACGCCGCCCGCCTTCACGCTGACGTTCCCGCACGCCGCCAACCCGGCCAAGCCCACGAACACCAGGCCTGGCACCGACCGAAATCTGGAACGAGGTTGCATCCCGGGGCGTTAACGCCATTGCCGCCAACTATTCCGCCGGCGATTCAACGAACGTGGGAATGTCGGGCGCGTTTCTCGTTACAATGACGGCGAGGACGACATGACGGGGCTGCTCACATACGCGAGGCTGGGGGTCGACAGCTTGGGAGTCGGGACGGTGCTGGGTGCCACCGGCGGCGCCGCTGGCGCAGAGCTGCGCGTGGTGGCGCTCCTCGGCGGCGCGGACGCGGCGGCGACGTTGGCGGCGGGGCAGGGCGAGATGGGCGTGCTCGCGTTCGCCGTCGCGGCGCTGGTGGTGATCGGCGCGCTCGGCGGGTTGCGCCGCCCCGGCGGTCGCGCGTTCGCGCTGCTGGCGCTCACGGGGGTGGACAACCTCGTCGCGCCCCGGCCGTGGCGCGACGGCCTGGCGGCCGGGAGCGCGAGCGCGTTCCTGGCGGGCGCCGGTCTCCTGGTCGTGGGCCCGCTGCTGGCGGCGGCCTGGCGGCGGCTCCGCGGCGCCGAGGCCCGTTCGTTGGCTCGTTCCTGAGTCGCGACGATGGGCGTCGCTTATCACGCGCACGCGCGGTTCCGAGACGGCCGCGGCCAGGAGATCACCGTGCCGGCCCCCTCCGATGCCGGGACCCCGCAAGCGCCTTGGTGGTACGACTGGATCGCCGGCAACGCCGCGGCCCTGCGGCGGGCAGGCTTCACGGCGATCCTCTACCCGCCCGTCTGCAAGACCCAGAGCGGCGACGGGCCGACCGCCGACGGGTACGGCCTTTACGATCACTACGACCTCGGCGCCAAGCCCCAGTGCGGCGCCACGCCCACGCGGTTCGGGACGCGCGAGCAGCTCCAGCGCTCGGTCGCGGTCGCGCACACCTGCGGCCTCGACGTGTACGTGGACGTCGTCATGCACCAGATGAGCGGCGGTGACAACGGCATCTACAAGTACCTGGGCGCCGACGGCAAGACCCTGAACGGACGCTTCCCCAAGCACCCGGGCTGTTTCCGCGGCGCGCCCCCGCGCCGCCCCGAGGATCCGGTCCCCGTGGTCTCCGACGACTTCCAGTTCGGGGACGAGCTGGTCTACGTGCACTGCCAGCCGGCCAACTACACCATCGAACAGATGGTCGCCTTCGGCGACTGGTTGACCCGTTCGCTCGACATCCAGGGGTATCGGGTCGACGACACCAAGGGGATGGCGGTCTCGTTCGTCCATCGCTGGATGACGTCGCGCTCGATGGCGCGCGGGTACTGCGTCTCCGAGTACTTCGACGGCAACCCGCAGAACCTGGCCTGGTGGGCGCACGGAAGCGGGATGGGCGGGCGCTCGGCGGTCTTCGATTTCACGCTTCACTTCGCGCTGCAGGGGATGTGTGACGACGGTGGCTTCGACATGCGCCGGCTCGACGGCGCGGGGTACGCCGCCCTCGATCCCTCGAACGCCATGACCTTCGTCGACAACCCGGACACCGACCTTTCGCCCGGCGAGTCGATCGTCAGCAACAAGCTGCTCGCCTACGCCTTCATCCTGACGACCGAGGGTTACCCGGTCGTCTACCACAAGGATTACGCGCAGGCGGCCGGCTGCTACGGCCTCAAGCCCTGGATCGACAATCTGATCTGGATCCACGAACACCTGGCCAACGGCGCGACCAGCACCCGGTGGAACGACGACAAGACCATCGTCCTCGAGCGGCTCGGCGCGCCCGGGCTCTTGACCGCCCTCAGCACCGACCCCTGGAACGCGCGCACCGTCACCTGTCAGACGGCGTTCGGACCCAACGCCCAGCTGCACGACTACACGGGGCGGCACGGCGACCTCTGGACCGACGGCGGCGGGCGGGCGACGTTCACCATCCCCAGCAACGCCTTCGGCGGCGGCCAATCGTACCTCTGCTTTTCCCGGCCGGGCCGCGGCGGCGGATTCGAGCTTCCCGATCGGGCCACCACCCAGACCTTCTTCGGAGCGGCCGACCTCGACGTTCCGCCGGCGCCGGTGACCGGCACGGCGCCGGTCGGGAGGATCTGGTCCGCCGTCAAGAAGCCGCTCACGTTGCACGTTCACCCGGCGGCCGGGATGCCCAAGGGCGGTACGCTGACGGTGACCGTGAGCGGGCCCGACGGCAAGCCGGTCGGCAGCGCGAGCACCGAGGCGGGAGGCACGCTGCACGTCGAGACCAGGGCTTCCGGATGGCACGCGCTCCACGTCAGCGGGCGGGGCCTCGAGGAGCCGTGGCCCTACGAAGTCTCGGTCACCTACACCGCGCCGCGAGGGCTTTAGTCCAAGTCTCGAGCCCGCCGGGCGCGGGACACCGGTCCCTCAGGCGAGGCCGAGGACCAGCACGCGACCGTCGTAGGTCGGCACGATCACCTTGCCGTTGGCGGCGATCGGCCGGTTGAACTTGGGGTGCAGGAAGCTCCAGTTCCAGTCCTGGCTGTCCCAGAGGGGGACGAGCTCGCCCGAGCCGTCGGCGTAGCGGGCCAGGTTGGCGGCGTCGTACGCGATGAGGCGCCCGTTGGTGGTCGTCATGTTGGCGTCCCCGTAGGGGATCATCCCCCACACCACGCCGTCCTGGTCGGCGTTGGACGACAGCGCCAGGCTCCACCCGGGCATCCCGCCCTTGGGGCCGTTGGGGGCGGGCGACTCCTGGCAGCTCGGCGAGGCATAGGCGACGCTGCACCCGAGATAGCCGGACGATTTGTCGGCGTTGACCGTCCAGGCGCGCAGGTTGCCGTTCTCGCCGCCACAGAAGTGCATCTGCCCGTGGAGGTGACTGGCCCAGACGACCGGCGTTCCGTGCAGGTGGTGGGTGGCGTTGGCCGGGAACCAGTTGAGCGCGGTCGGGTTGGCCGGTGCCGGGTTCATGCGCGCGTCGTAGAAGGTGTAGAGGATCGGTGGCGCCGCCAGCCGCGCGTAGTTGCGGGCGGCCGCGGCCGGATCGAGGTCCGCCGGCGCGGTCTCGCCCGGGTCGGCGAGCTTGAGGGTGTAAAGGACGCCGTCCTTGCTCGACACCAGGGCGATCCCCTGCTTCTCGAGCAGCACGATCCCGCTCGCGCCCAGATCCTGGTCGCCCCAGTCGGCGTTGGTCATCTCGATGCCCGCGCGCGCGATGGCCTGCAGCTTGCGGAAGTTCGTGGCCCTGGGGAGGCTCTTCAGGAAGGCCCGCACCTCGGCGCTGCGGCCTTCGCCCTCCGGCTTCCCTCCGGTGCGGCCGTCGTCCGTCCAGGGCGTCCACCACCCGGCGACCTTGAGCGACGCCTTGGCGCCCGCGGCCGCCGGCGCGTAGCGCAGGCGCACGACGCTCTCGCCGAAGTCGACCCGGCCGTCGAAGTCGCCGTTGCCGGTCACCACCCAGATCGTCCCGTCGCTCTGGATGGCCGGTCCGGCGCCCGACATCCAGATGCCGCCCCCGGAGCCGCGCACCGTCGAGCACCAGGTGGCCGCCAGCGCCCACTTGGCCGTGTCGACGGCGATGACCCAGCCCCGCGCGGTGGTGGAGGTCTCCACGATGGTCCCGAAGCAGATGATGAGCGCGCCGTTCGCCAGGGCCAGGGCCGACCGCTGCTTGCGCTCCTGGCTGCGGAACTGCTGCACCGGCAACCCGCCGCCCGGATCGAACGTCGCCCCCTCGATCGACAGCGGCGGGTGCTTGAGCGCCCCGGTCGCCAGGTCCAGCGCGATCGCGAAGTGCTGGCCGGTCTCCCACTTGCCGCTCTTGTCGACGCTGATCCAGGCGCAGGCGTAGAGGACGCCGGCCGCCCGGTCGATGACCGGGGTCGACAAGATCCCCCAATGAACGTTGATGTTGTGGCTGTCGATGGCGTTCTCGCCCCGGATCGGCAGGCCGACGGTGGTCTTCCAGACGAGCTCGCCCGTCGCGGCGTCCCAGGCATAGACGGTGTTCCCCATCGTCGCCTGGTAGATGACGTCGCGGGTCTTCCCGTTGATCGTCATCTCCGACAGGTAGAGGGGCTGCGCCTCGAGGCGTGGGTCGTCGGGCGTGGCCAGCGTGAGCAGCGTCTTCACCCCCCGCGTCCGCACCGATCCCGGCGCCAGGATGGTCTCCTTGGTGTTGGCCCCGCTGCGCGAAA
>Ga0134128_10010793_pt1 | contig 10937 bp, 9 predicted proteins | sample KB31754_FD_96462 | JGI IMG/M metagenome (GOLD analysis project Ga0134128, IMG submission 96462) | Terrestrial soil microbial communities with excess Nitrogen fertilizer from Kellogg Biological Station, Michigan, USA - KB3-175-4 | ecosystem: Environmental > Terrestrial > Soil > Unclassified ...
AGGTCGTGTCCCAAGTGATGGTGTAGCTGGTTAGCGAAGCCGCTCGCGACGCGCGCTCCCCATAGCGCCGTAGCGAGCGAGCGGCTTCGCGGGTGGTCACCGATGATTCGTCGGTAAGGTTTGGATTGCGACACCAACCTGATCCGAGGAACCACCGATGACCGACGATATGATGAACCTGCGCACGCTCGTGGAGAAGACCCCTGATGCCGATCTGTTGCGCGAGATGATCGGCTTTGCCGCCCAAAGACTGATGGAGCTGGAAGTCGAAAGCCAGACCGGGGCGGCCTACGGCGAGAAGAACCCCGAGCGTCTGGCCCAGCGCAACGGCTACCGCGACCGGATCTGGGAGACCCGCGCTGGCGCGGTCGAACTGCGCATCCCCAAGCTGCGCAAGGGCTCCTACTTCCCGGGCTTCCTGGAGCCGCGCCGGATGGCCGAAAAGGCGCTGACCGCCGTGGTGCAGGAAGCCTACGTGCAGGGCGTCTCGACCCGCTCGGTGGACGACCTGGTGCAGGCGATGGGCATGAGCGGCATCTCCAAGAGCCAAGTGAGCCGGCTCTGTGCCGAGATCGACGACAAGGTGAAGGCCTTCCTCGGCCGCCCGATCGAGGGCGACTGGCCGTATCTGTGGATCGACGCCACCTACCTGAAGGTGCGCCAGAATGGCCGCATCGTCTCGGTCGCGGTGATCGTCGCGGTCGGCGTCAACAGCGACGGCCGGCGCGAAGTGCTCGGCATGGATATCGGCCCGTCCGAGGCCGAGACGTTCTGGACGGCGTTTTTGCGCAAGCTCGCCCGCCGGGGGCTACGCGGCGTCAAGCTGGTGGTCTCCGACGCCCACGAGGGGATCAAAGCCACCGTGGCCAAGGTGCTCAACGCCACCTGGCAGCGTTGCCGCGTGCACTTCATGCGCAACGCGCTGGCGCATGCCGGCAAGAGCGGGCGGCGCGTCGTCTCTGCCTTCATCGCCACTGCGTTTGCCCAGGACGATGCCGAAGCCGCAACAACGCAGTGGCGGAAAGTCGCCGACCAGCTCCGCCCCAAGCTGCCCAAGCTTGCTGGCTTCCTCGACGAGGCGGAGACCGACGTGCTCGCCTATATGACCTTCCCGCCCCAGCATCGTACCAAGCTGCACTCCACCAACCCGATCGAGCGCCTCAACGGCGAGATCAAGCGGCGGACCGAGGTGGTCGGCATCTTCCCCAATGAGGACGCCATCGTTCGCCTGGTCGGCGCGATCCTGCTCGAGCAGAATGATGAATGGGCTGTCCAGCGCGCCCGTTACATGACGCTGGAAACCATCGCGCCAATGAGCGATGATCCAACCGTCAGCCTTCCGGCTATCGCCAGCTGACCAGTCCGGCTCTCGCCGGCGAACGCGGTGTCCCACCGCCAGTTACACCACGCTCAGGGACACGATCTGTGATCACGGGGGCTTTGCCCTCAAGGAAGCCCTGAAAGTCGCTTTGCCCAATGTGAAGTGGCTGGATTTGGGCACAAATAGCGCCGAGTCCGTCGACTATCCCGATTTCGCCGGCAAGCTGGCCGATGCCATCAAGGCCGGCAAGGCCGGACGCGGCGTTCTGATCTGCGGATCGGGCATCGGCATTTCGATCGCCGCCAACCGCCATGCGCATATTCGCTGCGCGCTTGCGCATGATGTCACGGGCGCGCGGCTGTGCCGCCAGCATAATGACGCGAATGTTTTGGCGATGGGCGGACGGATGATCGGCGAAGCGGTGGCGAAAGAATGCGTCGAAGTGTTCTTGAGCACGAAATTCGACGGCGGTCGCCATCAAAAGCGCGTCGATAAGCTGGCTTCCTGCTAGGACCGCAGAAGTGGTCGTTCGGCACACAGGCTTGCATGGGAGCGCTTGCTCGGCCACTTCACTGATGGACGGAAAATCACGCTTGCAGCGAGGCGACTCGCGCCCGTTGTGCAGTACGGCAACCGCACTGCAATCGTTCGCGCCTGCGAAGATTCAACTGCGGCGCTTCGCAGTCGCGAAGCGTCCCTCCATTTGACAGTGGCGGATTGAGACCCCTATTCTATTTTGCAGCACGCGGCAGCGTTGCTCTTGCTCATCGCAACGTCGCGTAACGTGAAACGTCATCCTTCGTGCAGCTATCCCGAGGATTGACCGGCTCGATTTTCGTCAAGGGAGGCTTGTCATCGAAGAGATGGGACAAGCTCGCCAAGAGCGTCACCGCTAACCGCGCGTTCTCTGCGCAATTCGGACCCATCTCGTCAGTCGCCCGATTTGGCGCCTCGTCCACTCCAACTAGAAAAAAAGGAAACGCCCGATGTCGAAATTCAACATTCTTATCCTTGGCGCATCTTACGGTTCGCTGCTTGCGTCGAAGATCCTTTTCGGGGGGCATTCCGTGAAGCTGGTCTGCCTTCCCGAGGAAGCGAATCTCATCAATTCCGAGGGATTTCGCGTCCGCCTGCCGATCCGTGGGCGAGCCGAACCGGTGGAAATCGATTCGCGTCGATTGCCGCGAAAAGTGTCGGCGGCAGGAGCGAATGAGGTCGATCCGCGTGAATACGATCTGATTGGTCTCGCCATGCAGGAGCCGCAATACGGCTCCCCTGGTGTTCGCGGGTTGCTTGACGCGGTCGCGAAGTCGAATGTGCCGTGCATGTCCATCATGAACATGCCCCCGCTCGCCTACATGAGACGGATACGAGGCCTCAATTCGGAGTTGCTCAAGCCGGCCTACACGGCGCCGGAAGTCTGGGACGGCTTTGACCCTGGCGCTATCACGCTCTGCAGTCCCGATCCGCAGGCGATCCGACCGCCCGGCGAAAAAGTGAATGTGTTGCAGGTGACGTTGCCGACGAACTTCAAGGTCGCCCGTTTCGATGTCGAGCGCGGAAACGAGATCGTTCGGCAGTTGGAGAAGGAAATCGATGCCGCGCGGTTCGAGGTGGCAGACGGCAAGATCGAGCTGCCGGTCAAATTGCGGTTCTATGATTCGGTTTTCGTGCCGCTCGCCAAGTGGGCGATGCTGATATCAGGAAACTACCGCTGCATCACCGAAGACGGGATGCGCACCGCAAAGGAAGCCGTCCATTCGGATCTGGAAGCCTCACGCTCGATCTACAATTTCGTGATCGAGGTATGCGTCAAGATCGGTGCGTCGCGGGATGATCTGGTGCCCTTCGAAAAATACGCTGCTGCAGCCAACGAATTGTCTCGGCCGGCCTCCGCTGCCCGTGCGCTCAGTAACGGCGCGCTGAATATCGAGCGGGCGGACAAGTTGGTCCAACTGGCCGCGAGACAGAACGGCATGAGCCATCCCATGCTGGACCAGATTGTGGCACTCGTGGATCGACGCCTCGAAGCGAACCGCAGGGCCAAAAACGCCGCCGCATGAGCGGGACGTCAGATGTTGTGTTTCCGACGCCTGACCGACTCTGCCGTCATTCCGGGGCGCCGTGAAACGGCGAGCTATGATGTGCAATTGCACATCAGAGAATCCATAACCACCATCGTGAGTATGGATTCCGGGCTCCCTCGCTACGCTCGGGCCCCGGAATGACGAGATGAACCGTTGGAAACATAACACCGGGCAGCTTTCGGAGCAAAAAGGAACCCATATCAGCCTCGCAGCTTGATGTTTTGGCGGGAACTTTCCGGCAAGACAGTCATCTATTGCGGAGGAGGATACCGACATGGCCGAAGAGCAAAGCCCGCCCGCTGGTCCCGATCTCGCGCTTGGCGTCTCGCCCGCAGACCTCAAGAACGACATGCTGCTCGGCCATGTCGGTGACCAGGAGGTCCTGCTGGTACGCGCAGGCGCTGAGATTTTTGCGATCGATGCGCATTGCAGCCACTATCACGGGCCGCTCGCCGACGGGCTCGTCACCGGCCATGACATCCGCTGTCCCTGGCATCACGCCTGTTTCGATCTTCGCACCGGCGAGGCCGTGCGCGCGCCGGCGTTGTCGCCGCTCTCGGTCTGGAAGGTGGAGCAGGAGGGTGGGCGCATCTTTGTCCGCGAGAGGAAGGACGAGAGGCGGCCCGCGAAGAAGGTGGCCGCGGATGCGCCGCGCCGGATCGTGATCGTCGGGGGCGGTGCCGCGGGCTTTGCGGCGGCCGAGATGTTGCGCCGAGAGGGGTTTGGCGGCGAGATCGCCATGCTGAGCGACGACAACGCGCCGCCGGTCGACCGGCCGAACCTGTCAAAGGATTATCTCGCAGGCAGCGCGCCGGAAGAATGGGTGCCGCTGCGCCCGGACGATTACTATCCCGAATCCCGGATCGATCTGCGGCTTTCGACCGGCGTCACCGCGATCGACAGCAAGGCGCGCCATGTCGTGCTGGGCGACGGCAAGACCTTGCCTTACGACCGGCTGCTGCTGGCCACTGGCGCCGAGCCGGTCAAGCTGCCGATCCCGGGGACCAACCAGCCGCACGTCCACACGCTGCGCTCGCTTGCCGATTCTCGTGCCATCATCGGGAACGCCAAGGACGCCAAACGTGCGATCGTCATCGGCGCGAGCTTTATCGGCCTCGAGGTTGCCGCGTCACTGCGCGCGCGCGAGATCGAGGTGCACGTGATCGCGCCGGAAGCCCGTCCGATGGAACGCATCCTCGGGCCCGACATGGGAGACTTCGTTCGTGCGCTCCACGAAGAGCATGGCGTGATTTTCCATCTCGGCGATACCGTTGCCGCCATCGATGGCAAGAAGGCGACGCTCAAGAGCGGCGGCACGCTGGAAGCGGATCTGGTGGTGGTTGGCGTGGGCGTGCGCCCGCGGCTGACATTGGCCGAGCAGACGGGCCTGAAGACCGACCGAGGCGTCATCGTGAACTCCTATCTCGAAACCAGCGCGGCGGGCATCTCAGCCGCCGGCGACATCGCGCGCTGGCCGGACCCATATTCCGGCGAAAACTTCCGCGTCGAGCATTGGGTGGTGGCAGAGCGCCAGGGCCAGACCGCCGCGCGCAACATGCTCGGCGTGCGCGAGGCCTATGATGCCGTGCCGTTCTTCTGGAGCCAGCATTACGACGTGCCGATCAACTATGTCGGTCATGCCGAGAAGTGGGACGAGATCGCCATCGATGGCGATATCAAGGGCAGGGATTGTATGCTGCGCTACAAGAGCAAGGGGCGTGTGCTGGCGGTCGCTTCGATCTACCGCGACATCGACAACCTGAAGGCCGAGCTTGCGATGGAGCGGCGCGAAAAGGTGTGAGGGAAGCGTAACGATCGGGTTCCAGCGGCCCGGCGGACATTCATAAGTTTCGAAACGGAACGGAATGCGTCAGCGCGCATTGCCCATGCATCAGGTGTCTCGCCTGAGGAGTATCCAACATCAAAGAAAAGCGGGGGCATCGCAGTCCGAGAGGCTGTCGAGATGTCAGAGAATGTCACCCGGAAACTGATCTCCGCCCATCTGGTTCACGGAAGCCTGCGGGCCGGTGAGCCCATTTCCATTCGCATCGATCAGACGCTCACACAGGATGCGACCGGTACGCTGGTGATGCTGGCGCTGGAGTCGATCGGTCTCGACCGCGTTCGCACCGAGCTCAGCGCGCAATATGTCGATCACAATTTGCTGCAGGTCGATCATCTGAACGCGGATGATCACCTTTTTCTGGAAAGCGCCTGCCGTCGCTTTGGCTTGTGGTACTCGCGCGCCGGCAACGGCATCAGCCATGTCGTGCATATGCAGCGCTTCGGCAAGCCCGGCAAGTCCCTGCTCGGCGCCGACAGTCACACGCCCGCGGGCGGTGCGCTGGGAATGCTGGCGATCGGGGCCGGCGGCCTGGATGTTGCGCTCGCCATGAGCGGCGAACCGTTCCCGACGACCATGCCGGCGGTATTCGGTGTCAGGCTTACGGGCGAACTTCCGGCCTGGGTGAGCGCGAAGGACGTCATCCTCGAGATGCTGCGGCGTCATGGTGTCGCCGGCGGAGTCGGCAAGGTGTTTGAATATTTCGGACCCGGCCTCAGTTCGTTGTCCGCGATGGACAGGCACGTGATTGCCAATATGGGCGCCGAACTCGGAGCGACCACCACGGCGTTCCCATCGGACCACCGGACACGCCGCTTTCTCGAGGCCAACGGCCGACAGCACGATTGGCTGGAACTGACGGCTGACGACGGATGCACTTATGACGAGGAAGATACGATCGATCTGTCGAAGCTGGAGCCGCTGATCGCGACGCCATCGAGTCCGGGCAACGTCGTCAAGGTGAGCGAGGTTGCAGGTCAGCCGATCTACCAGGCCTATGTCGGATCATCCGCCAATCCCGGCTGGCGCGACTTTGCGGTCGCGGCCGAAATCGTTCGCGGCAGCCGTGTTCCGTCAGATGTGTCGTTCGACGTCAATCCAACCTCTCGCGAGACGCTGGAAGCGTTGATCGCCGATGGCCGCCTTGGCGCTCTGGTTGCGGCAGGCGCGCGTGTCCATCAGACCGGCTGTAACGGTTGCATCGGTATGGGCCAGGCCCCCGCGAAGGGGCGCAACTCGCTCCGCACCACGCCGCGCAACTTTCCCGGCCGCTCCGGCACTGAGGAGGACTCGGTATTCCTTTGCTCGCCGGAAACTGCTGCCGCGTCTGCGCTATCAGGGAAAATCACCGATCCGCGAACGCTTGCAAAAACCTGCCCGCAACTCGACGATCCGATCCGGCTGGCAGGGAATGAGCAGCTGTTCGAGGCTCCGCTTACGGCCGAGCAGGCGCGAATGGTCCAGCTCGTCAAAGGTTCGAACATCCGTTCCCTTCCGCAATTTGAGCCGCTTCCCGACCAGCTTGTGCTGCCGATCCTTTTGAAGATGGATGACGATGTTTCGACGGACGAGATTCTCCCGGCCGGCGCCAGGGTTTTGCCCTATCGCTCCAACATCCAGAAAATCAGCGACTTCGCCTTCGAGCGCATTGACCGGGGATATGTCGAGCGCGCGCGTTCAGCGCGCGCAGGTCACGCCGTCATCGCTGGTCGCAACTACGGCCAGGGCTCTTCGCGGGAACATGCCGCAGCGGCCCCGCGAAACCTGGGGCTGAGGGTTGTGCTGGCGAAGGGCTTTGCGCGCATTCACCGCCAGAACCTCGTCAACTACGGCATCCTGCCGCTGACCTTCGTCGACGAGGCCGACTATGGCCGATTGCATAAGGACGACGTGTTGCGTGCCGGCAATCTGCGCCGCACGCTCAAGGATGGCGAGACCATCACCTTTGATTGCCATGGGCCGGTGCGGACGCGCCACGATCTCACTGCGTTGCAGATCGACGTGATTCTGGCAGGCGGCCTGATCAACTGGCGCAGAAACCAGTCCCAGGCCGCAGCGTAAGCAAACGCCTGGCGGCGTGTTCCGCAGGTAGGAACGAAGCAATCCGTTGCCGGATTGGTCCCTGTCCTTTCCGGCTCGTGTGGCCCCGACCACAGACGGCGGCTGCGCATGCAAAGGAGGACGAGATTTGCCTGATACCCACGACGTCGCAGACCAGAGCCAGCCGCAGATCTTCAAGGTGGCGGTTGCGAGCATCGTCGGCTCCATCATCGAGCAGTACGACTTCCTGGTCACAGGCGTGATTGCGGCGACGATCTGGGGCGATGTCTTCTTCAAGCTCCCGAAGCTTGCGGCCGCGGCGGCCGCCATCAGCATTTACGGCATCGGCATCATCATCCGTCCGATCGGCGCCTATTTGTTCGGTCACCTCGCCGACCGCTACGGTCGCAAGGACGCGCTGGTCTATGCGCTGCTGCTGATGGGCATCAGTACGCTGCTGATCGGGCTCACGCCGAGTTATGACATGATCGGGACAACCGCGTCTGTGCTCCTGATCGTGTTTCGGCTGGTGCAGGGCATCAGCTTTGGCGCCGAATTCGGCACGGCTGCGACCTGGGTCGCCGAACAGGCGGCGCGCTCGCGGTACCGCGCCTTCTGGAGCGCATGGGTCGGCTTTGCCATACCGATCGGCCTGCTGCTCGGTTTCGGTTCAGTTATTGTCGTGAAATCCCTGATGTCTGCGGAGGCCTTCTCGGCATGGGGCTGGCGTATCCTCTTTGTGCTTGGCTTCCTGGTCGCGGTGGTCGGCATCATCATCCGAACCCGCACCGAGGACAGTTTCGTGTTCGAACGCCACAGGGCGAGCGCGGATGTGCTGCAATATCCCGCGACCCAGGTCTGGCGTGACATGCCACGTGTCATCCTGCGCACCTCGCTGGTCAATGCCATGTTCGGCGGCGCGTTCTTCCTGTATTTCGTGTTCGGCACCAGTTACATGAAAGCGGTCGGATTTGGCGGATCAGTGCCGGAACAGATCGGCCTCATCGCCGCTGCGTTCATGCTCATCTTCATGATCATAGGCTCCTGGCTGGCCGATCTGATCGGCCGCCGTGCCGTGCTGCTGATTGCCGCGGTCGTCTTCCTGGTTTTTGCGATCCCCTATTTCTACCTCGTCAATACCGGCAGCTTCCTGCTCGCGACGGTCGGCGAGGTCGTTGGCTTCGGGTTCGTCTTTGGATTTGGTTACGGCGCGATTCCGGCCTTCTATACCGAGAATTTTCCGACCCGCTACCGCGCGTCGGGCGCCAGCGCCGCCTATCAGATCTCGCAAGTCTATGGCGGCGGCCTTATCCCTATCATTGCCGGCCTCGTTCTCAAGGCCTACGGGATTCACGAAGCCTATTTCTATATCGGGGCTCTGGTGATGGTTTATGCGATCCTGGCGATCCTTGCCATCATGGCAACGCCGGAGACCAGGACGGTCGATCTCGAAAGCATGGCGGTGCGAAGCTGAGAACCCGTGCCACGCACGCGGCCGTCCGGACGAAAATCGGACGACCGCGCGCCCGTCTCGCGTTACGGCTCGATCTTCAGCGTCGCTTTCATGTTCGGATGGAAGCGGCAGTAATACTCGACGGTGCCGGCTTTTTTCAGGACAGACGTCACCGTCTTCTTCGGCGGCGTCATCACGTCGAAGTCGCCATTCCTGGCCGTGGCGGTATGCGCGAGCACGTCCTTGTTGACCCACTCGATGGTGTCGCCGACCTTGGCCGAAGTCTCGGCCGGCGAGTACACGAGGTTTTCGATAACGATCTGGACCGTCGCAGCATGCGCCGGGATTGCCATCGCCCCAAGTGCGAGAGCAGTGAGCATCAGGCGAAGGCAACCCGGCTGCATGGCGTGCTCCCTACTTCAGTTCGGCCGCGACATGTTCGGCGTGCTGCTCGTGGCCCTGGAAGATCTTCAGGCCGGTCTGCAGCAGGCTCTTCAGCTCGGCGTTGCTGGCGGATGGAATCAGTTGCTTCTCCAGCGCGCCGTTGACCGTCTTGTGATAGGCAACCTCGTTGGCGATATAGGCCTTGTCATAGGCGGCGCCGGAGAGCTTGCCGAGTTCGGCGAGCTTGTCGGCCGCCTGTTTCGACAGCGCCTTGGACGTGTCGTTGTCCTGCGGCGTGACCTTGAGCTTCTTGACGAGGTCGAGCGCCTGCTTGTTCACGGCCTCATGGTCCCGCGCCATGTCTTCCGCGAACGCCTTGACGTCCTTGTTGCTGGCTTTGGTGATCGCCTGCTTGGCGGCGGCGATGTCGATGGTTCCCGCGGTGTAGGCGATATGCGCAATCTACGGATCGGTGAGTTTTCCTTGCGCGAGCGCCGCGCCGCTCATGAGCGTGATGGCGGCGATCGCCGCACCCAATCGAACGAACATGTCTGATCCTCCTGTGGCGCCGTGCCGGCGCGCGTTGTTGCACAGGAGTTGGATGGCAAAACCGCTTCGAGGTTCCCGAAATTTTTAAACGTAACCCAATCGGCTCAGCACAGCCTCGGTCAACCGGTCGCAGCGCCGGCCGGCGAACGGAAACGCCTCCATGACGACGGGTCCGATCTTCTTCTCGACATTGTCGCGCAGCATGGCGCGGGCGCGATGCAGCCGCGTCTTCACCGTCTCCGGCTTCAGGTCGAGGAGTTCGGCGGTCTCCTCCACATTCATGCCCTCGACCACGCGGGTGATGAAGACGATGCGGAACGGTTCGGGCAATTCGTCGATCGCGCCCTCGACGACATGCTGGATTTCGCGTTGAGCCATGGATTTTTCCGGATCGTCTGCGACGGACATCAGAGGAAACTGGATGATCTGGGCCTCCAGCGTGCCTTGCGGCAGCGAGGAGAGCTCGACACCGGGACGCTCGCGGCGCAGCCGCCCCAGCGCCTCGTTCATGGCGATCCGCGATAACCAGGTCGAAAGGCTGGAGTCCCCGCGGAACTCGCTGAGATGGGTGAACGCGCGGACATAGGTCTCCTGCACCACGTCCTCGGCCTCGCCGTCATTGCGCAGAATGCCGCGCGCAAGCCGGTAGAGCCTGCGGTTGTTGGCCTTGATGATGGCGCGCACCGCGAGTTCGTCGCGCTCGAGTGCGCGCCGGACGAGTTCGGCATCGGTTGCGCCGACCGGCAGGGTCTGAGGTGCGGTGGCCCTTTGCATGGCAGCCTCCCTTTTAGCAAATCCAGCTTTTAGCAAATTCAAGGAATTGGATGCGGCAGCGGCCGAGAGGTTCCCAAAATTAGGCGTGAAGAGGTTAACCGGGCAGGGGCTCCGTTTCCTCCGCCGCGCTGCCATGGGCATGGACGTCCAGCGCGTCCAGGAAGCAACGGACCTTGGCCGGCACGAACTGGCGCGCCGGCAACAGGGCATGCACGGAAAGCGGCTCACAGACATGGTCGGGCAGCAGGCGTTTCAGCGTCCCAGCCTCCACGGCGGCGCGGGTAAAGCTCGCGGTCACCCGGAGCACGCCATGGCCGGCCAGCGCCGCCTGCAGCCTGATATGGGCGTTGGAGGAGACCAGTTTTGCCTTTTCCACGGCAAGTTGCTCGGCTTTGCCGCCCGACGGCGTGATGGCCCACGCCGTGTCGCTTGGGCCGGCCAGCAACGGAAATTTTGTGAGATCTTCGAGCGTGCGCGGCTCGCCGA
>Ga0134128_10010794_pt1 | contig 10936 bp, 10 predicted proteins | sample KB31754_FD_96462 | JGI IMG/M metagenome (GOLD analysis project Ga0134128, IMG submission 96462) | Terrestrial soil microbial communities with excess Nitrogen fertilizer from Kellogg Biological Station, Michigan, USA - KB3-175-4 | ecosystem: Environmental > Terrestrial > Soil > Unclassified ...
AGCCGCCTGGGCTGCAAGTGCATCGAATTGAGGATTGCGCTTATGATGCGCTGGCGGCAGCCGATTGCGCCATTGTCGCCAGCGGCACGGCAACGATAGAGGCCGCGCTGCTCGGCGCGCCGATGGTGGTGGTATATCGCGTGTCGCCGCTTAGCGCGTTTTTGGCACGTCCGCTCATCCGGACGCAATTTTTCGCCATGCCCAATGTGATCGCGGGCAAGCAGGTGGTGCCGGAACTTATTCAAAGCGACTTCACGGCCGAAGCCGTGCGGAATGCCGCTAAACAACTGATTGAATCGAGCGACGCTCGATCTGAAATGCGGGCGCGATTGGCCGCGGTGAGTTCGCGGCTTGGCCCGGGCGGTGCCATTGAGCGGGCGGCGGATGCGTTTGCGGCGATGCTGCCGGGCTAGTACGCGGGCAACGGAAAGCGTTAGTCTGGTATCTTAGAAATGCAGGCGGAAACCCCCTTTAGAGAGGCCTCCTTGTTGCGCAGACTATGCATGTTAATCGTGCCCCTGGCTCTCGTGTTCCTTGCGGCTGCCCACGTCTCGGCGCAGCAACGCGGTTTTCCGCTTCGTGCGACAAACTACAACGTGGAGGCGATCCTCCATCCTGAGAATCAGACGATCCAGGCCGAAGCGAAGGTCGATTTTGTCGCTTCGCAGGTGTCGCGCACGCTGGTCGTGGAGTTGCATCCCGACCTGGTTATCTCGTCCGTGAAGAGTTCGACTGGGCAGGCGCTCACGTTTGCGCGCGATAACAATTCGCCGCTGTTGGTGAGTGTGGAACTGCTCGAAGCGGCTGTTCCGGGGAAGCCGGTTTCGGTTACGTTTGATTACGATGGCCCGATTTCGAGCCTGGAGGACAGCCCCACGCCGGGGATGCGTTTCGGGTCGATTGACAAGACTTCCGCATATCTCTTACTGCCGGCGCGCTGGTTTCCGCTGACGAATTTTCCGTCGAATCGCTATACGGGGACGTTCAAATTAATTGTGCCTGATACGTTCCAGGTTGCCGGCACCGGCAAAGCCGATCCGCCCGCAGCGATGGCCCCGATGCCTGGCAGCAATGCGACCGGTGGGCAACTCTCGTACGTTTTCCACTGCGATACGCCTGCGCCGGTCGGTTCATTTGTGGCGGGGCCGCTGCAACTGACAAATGCTCCAGTCGAAGGCTATCAATTCGCCGTTTACACGCCGCAGGCGCAGGCAGCTACGGCGAATACTTATGCGCAGGCGACCGGACGAATCATGGATTTTTATACGGAGACGTTTGGCGCGCTCCCGAACGCGCAAAGCAACAATTTGACTATCGCGCAGATGCCGGATGGCACACTGGATGGATATTCCGCGCCGGGCTTGCTGCTCGTCAGCGCACGTTCGTGGTCTACCGCAAAGCCGAACGAAGGCTTGCTCGCGCAACTTGCGGCGGGCCAATGGTGGGGAAACCAAGTTTTGCCTACGACTCCGACCGATGTTTGGGTAACCGACGGACTTGCCCGCTACGCACAGGCGATGTATGCCGAGCAGTCGGATGGCGTCGCTGGACTGCACAACGCGTTGCAGGAGTTCGCCGTGGGAGCGCTGATGTATGAGAGCGTCACGCCCGTTGCCGAAGTCCAGAGTCTCGGCTCCTATTCGGACCAATACCGTTCGATCGTGGAAGACAAAGGCGCGATGGTCTTTCATATGTTGCGCACCCAGCTCGGCGACGACCAGTTTGATGCGCTGCTCAAGGAGTTTTATCAGCAGCACGCGGGTAAGACCGCTTCGATCAACGATTTCGAGCAGCTCGCGAGCAACCATATTCCACAGCAGACGAATCCGGAAGATCCGCCGGTCAACCTGACATCGTTCTTTTCGCAATGGCTAAACTCGACGGGCGTGCCGGAATTCAGTCTCGATTACGTGGTTTATCGCACGCCAAAGGGTTTCCAGGTGATCGGCAAGATAAAGCAGGGCATGGATACATTCCGCATGCCGGTGGAAGTGCGCGTAGAAACGGAAGGAAATCCGGTCACGAAGAAGACGCTCGTCACCGGTACGAGCTCGAATTTCATCGTGGAGACGTTCGGTCGCCCGAAGCCGAATGGCATCACGATCGATCCGGATAATAATCTGCTGAAGTCGAGTCCCCACCTTCGCGTGCTTGCGCTCGTGGCGCGCGGCGAGGCAATGGCGTCCGTGGGCAAATACTACGAGGCGATTCAGGAATATCAGCGCGCGCTTGATGTGCAGCCGACCAATTCGCTCGCGCATTTCCGCATGGCTGAGGCGATGTTCTACCAGAAAAATTACAATTCAGCGGCGAACGAATTTCGCGCGGCCATTGGCGGCGATTTGGATCCGAAATGGGTCGAAGTCTGGAGCCACATCTACATGGGCAAGATCTATGACCTGCTCGGCCAGCGCGAACGTGCCGTGAACGAATACAGCCTCGCGCAGCACTTGAAAGACGATACTGCCGGCGCTCAAGAAGAAGCGCAGATGTACATCAGGAAGGCTTACAACCCGAATCAGCCGGGCGGCGAGGCAACCCAAAGCACCACGGCCACACCCGCTGCACCGGCGGCAAGCAGTTCCAATGGAACGTCGTCTTCGAGCGGCGAGCCTAGCCTAAAGCGCCGCACCGACGACCAGTAATTATTTACTTAGCGCCTTAAACACACTTTGAAATGCGGCGAGTGCCTGTTCATCAAAAAGCACAAAATAGATCTTCTGAACGGACGTTTTTCCTTCCAGGTGCCGCTTGGTTTCGTGCAGCATGATTTCCGCGCATTCCTTGATCGGAAATCCGGCGATCCCTGTGCCTACCGCGGGGAAAGCGATTGTCTTAAGTTCGTTTTGCGCTGCGATTCGGAGTGCATGAGCGGCGGAACTGCGCAAGGTGAGAGCCGTCGTGCGCCCTCCAAGTTCCATGCTGGCGGCATGGATCACATGCCGCGCCTTTAACTTCCCTCCTGTGGTAATCGCTGCACCGCCAAGAGGAATCGTGCCGATCGCGTCGCACTCTTTCTGAATCGCGGGGCCGCCTTTGCGCCGGATCGCGCCCGCCACGCCGGCGCCAAGTTGCAGATCGTTGTTCGCCGCATTAACGATGGCGTCCACGTCCATTTCCGTTAGATCGCCCTGCAATATCTGGATGTGATCGGTGAGGTTCATCGGGTACGCTCGGCTACAGCTTTGCGATGCCTTTCTCGTCGAATCCGAGTACGATGCGCCCTCCGGCAAGAATCACGGGCCGCCGAATCAGGTTTGGCTCCTCTGCCATAAGGCGAATCGCGTCTTCGCGGGAAGGCGGCTGCTCTTTCATGTTCGCCTTGCGATAAAGCTCGTTGCGCGAATTGAGAAACTGCTTGTAGTCGCGGTCTCCAATCAGCTTCTCAAGTTCAGCCGTGCTCAATCTGTTTTTCCCCAGATCGCGCAGATCGAGATGAAAGCCTTTGCTCTCCATGAACTTTTTGGCTTTACGGCATGTAGTGCAATTCGGCTTCTGAAGGAACTGAACTCTCTTTGCGCGCTTCGATCCACTCGACGCCTTCGTCTTCGCCGGACTCATTTTCTCTCCCGATTCAGCCTTGCGGCGCTAACGCCATGCAGACGTTTATCGTAACTCAAAACGCCTGCGAGCCGCGCAGATGGAATCGCACGAGAAGACTATTTTCTTATTTGGGATCGATCAAGTGTAAATGGAGTGCTGGAATTTACAGGCCACGGAAATTGGGTTTGCGTTTTTCGAAAAACGCGGCGAGCCCTTCGCCGCAATCTTCCGTGGTAAAACAGTGCGCCTGAAGGCGGATTTCTTCTTCAAGTGCATCCTGCATTTCCTGGCGCTTGTCGCCGATCATCGTGCGCTTCATGTCACGGTAGGCGAGTGGCGGCCCGGCAGCCAGATGTTCGGCAAGCGCGCGTGTCTCTTCCTGAAACTTCGCCGCGGGAAAGACCTTGTATACGATGCCAACTTGGCAAGCGTCAGCGGCGGTGAGCGTTTCGCCGGTGTAAAAAAGTTCAGAGGCGCGCGAGAGCCCAATCAAGCGCGGCAGGAAATACGTGGCGCCAAAATCGGGATAAAGGCCAAGCTGCGCAAAACTCTGCGAAAACGTCCCCTCTTCGGAGGCGATCCGCAGGTCGCATGCGAGCGCAAGACTCATTCCACCTCCCGCAGCGGGCCCGTTTACGGCCGCGATCACTAGCTTCGGCATCGATGCAATCGCGAGGCAAATCTCTTTCCCCGCGACCAACAATTCTTCGATCTCTTTGACGGATTTGCGTGCCCTCGCATCCCGAATGATTTCCAGGTCGCCTCCCGCGCAAAAAGCCCGGCCTGCACCAGTCAGAACGATAGCGCGCACGCTCTTGTCATCGGCGGCCATGAGCAACGAATGCAGAAGCGTCCGGCACATAGGCGCCGTAAGCGCATTTAATTTGTCGGGGCGGTTGAGGCGCAGCGTCAAAACCGCGCCAGACTTTTCTTCCTGGATTGTGTTCTGTTTTGGGGTCGCGGTGGCCATCGCGGCGTTGCCGACTAATCTCTCATTTGCTTGAGGAGCGTTGCCAGTTGCTTAAAATAGCGCATCTTTACGCCGCGCTCCGAGCCGCCGTTCTGGCCGCTCGTTGACGGCAGCACGAAGACCTGCGCGCCGTAAAGCTGCTCCTTTTGCAGCCCCAGTTTACACTCACGGCCGGAAAATTTCTCGTAGACCATCTTTCCGTTGAACGCAATTACTTTCGGACGCATCTCTTCGAGCTTCTGCGCCAGCAGAACTCGGCCCTCGGCGTACTCCTGCCGCTCCAGTTCTTCGGCGGATTTTGTGGGGCGTTTGACCAGATCCGTCATGCCGATCCCGAATTCCACAACCCTGCGGTCGTCTTCGTACCCTATTGGCTCCGGGATCACGCCGGATTCATACATCAGGGGCCAGAATTGGTTTCCCCGGCCGGCATAGTAATGGCCAACACGCGCGGAACGATCCCCCGGGTTCGATCCCACGAGGATCATTTTCATGTTTTTACGCAAATAGTCCGGCAGCGTTCGCATCGATGTTTGGCTAAAAGGAAGCCCTAATCCCCTCAGGTAATAGTACACGCCCCACAAAAGCTGCGGCTGGCGAGTCGCGAAACATGGCGCGAGTGAGTAAACGGACCTGTGGCAAAAGCATCTAACTCCCACGAATCGTTAGTGCTGCATCGGCATCCAATTTGGTCTGGAGATGATATGGGTGCCTTTTCGTGCTGTTTCAATCTCTTTGTGCAAGAATGGGGAATGGGAACGCCCAAAATGAATCCGGAGACGCCGCGACCATTGCCTGCGACACCTCTGCCTTCAAAGGTCGTAAAAGATGATGAGTCCGCCCTGGTGGCTGCCGCCAAGGCCGGTGACGTCTCCGCTTTTGAAACACTGGTTGGCCGTTACGAACGCAAAATCTTCCGCCTGACACAAAACATCACCCAGAACCGGGAGGATGCCGAGGACGCCATGCAGGAGGCGTTCCTGAAGGCTTACGAGCATCTGGACAATTTCGAGGGCAATTCCCGCTTTTATACGTGGCTGGTCCGTATCGCCGTCAACCAGGCCTTGATGAAACTCCGCAAGCGCCGGCCAAACCAGATTTCGCTCGACGAAGACATCGAGACCGGCGAAGATTCAATGCCCCGCGAGGTGGAAGACTGGGGCCCGTCGCCCGAGCAGCGTTACCAGCAGACCGAGCTTTCTGGAATTCTCTCGCAGGTGATTGGCGAACTTGATCCGTCGTTCCGCGTCGTTTTTCAACTGCGCGATATTGAGGAATTGTCGACCGAAGAGACGGCGGAGGCTTTGGGACTCTCCATTCCTGCGGTAAAATCGCGCTTGCTTCGGGCACGCCTGAAGCTGCGCCAGAAGCTGAACCGCTACTTCCAACAGGGAGAAGCGTCGTGAAACCGAAGTGCTCTAAAATCCTGAGCGAGCTTTCCGATTACCTCGATCAGGGCATTGACCCGGCGCTCCGAGCCGAAATCGAAGATCACTTGACGAAGTGCAAGGACTGCCGGGTCGTAGTAGACACCACGAAAAAGACCATCGATATTTTCTGCAATTCGGAACCAGCTCCGCTCCCCGACGACGCCCGCCACCGCCTCTACGACGCTCTCCAAAGGAAAATCCGTAGTTGCCGCTGTTAGGTTGTTAGCGACCGACAAGCTTCAAGGCTCACAAAAGCTTCAGTAAGCTGCGGAAAAAGCGCGGACCCGGTACTTCAAGGGCTAAAGCCCAACTGACATTGCTGTCTTTACGGCGGGGCTCGAAGCCGCGCCCTACAATTCTCCGCAATTTTCCGCCGCCCGTTTAGGCCGTTTTTCGGAGTTAGGGTGCTGCGATCTGTAGTCGGTGAAGAGGGGCTACTCGAAGCCGATAAGGACAATTTCGGGAGCCGTGCCGATGCGGATCGGCGGCCCCCACGTGCCCACGCCGCAGGAAGTATAGACGAGCAGACTGCCGAGGCGCTTCAACCCGTATACGAATGGGCCGTAAATACGTTTTGTAATCCACGTAAACGGGAAAAATTGGCCCGCGTGCGTGTGTCCGGAAAGCTGGAGAGCGATGTTTTCTTCCGCCGCGACAGGCAGGTGAACCGGCTCATGGGTGAGTAGAATGCTTGCGCAGTTGGGATCCAGATTCGCCTGGCGCAGAATCTTGCGGTAAAGCTCCGTATTTACAGACTCATGATGGTGGACGCCGACGATCTGCAAACCGTCGACGACAACCTTCTCATTATTGAGCACACGCACGCCTGAGCTCTTCACGGCGTCCAGATACTGGCCGCGATCCAAAAATTCCTCGTGGTTCCCCGCAACGAAGTAGGTCCCCAAGGGCGTCACGATTTCGCGCAGCGGCTCGGCAAGGCGTTCCGCATCGACCTTTGTGCCGTCATACATATCACCACCGACGAGCACGATATCCGGTGCGAGGCCTGTGAGCAGCGCCGCAAGGCGTTTAGCAAAGCGGTAGCCTCGCACATGGCCGAGATGAACGTCCGAAACGAAAGCTGCGAAGCGACCATGCCACGCTGCCGGCAAATTCGGCAGCTTCACGGTGACATGGCGCACGCGGATGCACATGGAATTAAGGACACCATAGACGCCGACCAGCAAGCCTGTGCCGAACAGCACATATGCGATATCGGCTTTAGCCTCGGACCGGCCAATTGCCGCCGCGATGCCGTACGCGATCCAACTCGCGCAAGCGGCAAGGAACACATACGTCAGCATGCCGAGCCACGTGGCCGCAACGCGGTAGAAGGTTCGAACGAGCGCGTTTGAGTAGATCCAGGCAAGCAGCGAAGCGGGAACAAAAGTTACAGAAAGCGCCGCAAGAGCGATGCGAAGAGCGATCAAGGCTCGGCCAGACGGGGTTAGCAGCGCGACCAACGTCTCATAGATAAAAAAATGACCTAAAAACAAAATCGACTGCGCGATCACAATAAATGGAAGGATTCTTCGGCGCATATTCCCCTATTCATTCTACTTAGATGCGCCATAGCACTCATATGAATCACAATTCAGTGTGCATGTATCGGCACGGAGGCGAGCAGCACGCTGGCGCCATTCCAGAGAATCTGGACGCCGATGCAGACAAGCAGAAAGGACGAAAGGCGAAGGATCACGCTCATGCCTGTGGGACCAACGAGCCGTGCAATCCGCTCGGCCGACGCGTAGCAAAGAAACACCGTAACGGAGACGATGATCGATCCGACGAGTGACGCAATCAAGGAAAACAGGTCGAAGCCGTGGGCGTGCGGAGCGTTTGCGCCTAGCGTGATTGCCACCGAAATGGAACCCGGGCCGACCGTGAGAGGCAACGTGAGTGGGTAGAAAGCGCTGCTTAGGATGTCCGTACGATCTACTGCGTGATGCGAAGAGCCCTTTTCGCCTTCGTCATCGCGCCGATTGAGCATCATCCAACCTGTGGAGATCACGACCAGCCCTCCCCCAACTTGAACGACCGGAAGCGAAATATCGAAGAACGACAGGATGTGCGTACCGATCAGGAGCGAGACGATGAGAAGAAAGAAACTGTTGAATGCGATCTTCCACGCCAACTTCATACGCGTGGCAGAGTCATAGTCCCGTGTCAGCAGGAGAAATATCGGCGTCGAGCTAAGTGGATTGACGATGGGCAACAGAGCACTGATGATCAGCAGCGTGCTTTTTACTACCTCCAGCATGCAGCCTCCTGAGAGACGGAAATCCGCCTACCGAGCCGTCGGAAACGAGGAAAACTTGTGCAAAATGTGCCTAACTCCACGTCCTACAGGAATTTACCTTAAACGTTCTACTGTGCTTACTGGATTGTTGTAAGTGCCGAGACCATTTAAAAGGTACGCTGCGGAGGCGCCAAATGACAGTCCCCTTTGATGTGGTGGTTGTTTCGTCGGATATCGAAACCCGTCGTCACCTCTCGGATATCCTCGTGGGCCAGGATATCGACCCCATTTGCATTTCCACATTGCACGAATGCCATGAGGCCTTGGCGAAGAATCGAATCGGACTCGTCTTTTGCGACCCCCACGTGTCTGATGGTACGTACCAAGATCTGCTCGCCGCCTACCGCCTCACCGATCACAAACCGCGAGTGGTAGTCACGTCGCGTTGTGCCGATTGGGAAGACTTTAAGGAAGCGATGAGGTGGGGCGCGTTTGACGTGATCTCGGCGCCGTGCCGTCCAACAGACGTGGAGTGGATGGTGATCCAGGCGCGGCGCGATGAACGACACCGCAACGAGGGTCCCGCTCCCATGCGAGCCGAGCGGCCCGAATTGGCGCGCGTTTCCGGCCTATAAGTGTCTGGTGCCCGGGGCGGGACTCGAACCCGCACGGAAGTTGTGCTTCCAAAGGATTTTAAGTCCTCCGCGTATGCCATTCCGCCACCCGGGCACATTGTTCGTAAGCCTATCCTACCGCATCGCGCTGCTGCAACACTGAGGTCGGAAGTACTCTGCATCCAGACAAGTAAAAATCGCGCGCCCAAACAGCCAGCAGCTGACCCTTGCCTGAATGAAAGCACTTTGACGACGAACTGAACGTCGCGCCCTCCGCGCTTTCCATTTTTCCGCCTCGGACACGCTTCGTACACTTCGAAGATCGAATCGCAACGTCGACGCACAGCGCAAAGCTGCGCGCGTGAAAATCCGCACGGGAGAATACACGCTATGCCCGATGGAACGCGCTGCGCGAGATACGCAATGCTGAGATGTACCGTCCCGCAGGTGCAACCGATGCAAGCGCCTACGAGAGGTTCGCGAAGTCGAAGTCCTTCAGGCTGGTACCCGCCCCCAGACGACACCGGCGCAGTTTGCCGCACCGATCTTCGCTAACGTGGAACTGACGCGGAAGCGTTCCCGCGAGAGTCACACACAAGATCAACCGCTTCGACCACATTCAAGGAGAAGTGAAATGACCGCAGCCGACGTCATGATCGAGACCCTGATCGATTGGGGAGTTGAAGTAATTTTTGGATTCCCGGGCGATGGAATCAACGGAATCTTCGAATCGATCCGCACGCATGCCGACAAAATTAACTTCGTGCAGGTGCGCCACGAAGAGGCCGCAGCATTCATGGCGACCGGCTACGCGAAATTTACGGGAAAACTGGGGGTGTGTCTGGCAACGTCCGGGCCCGGTGGCATTCATCTGCTCAACGGTCTCTACGACGCCAAGATGGACGGACAGCCGGTACTCGCCATCACGGGCATGGCATTTCACGACCTGATCGGCACCAGCGGCCAACAAGACGTCGAAATGGACAAGCTATATATGGATGTAGCCGTCTACAACGAACGAGTGATGGGGCCGACGCACGTTCAGACGATCACGGAAATCGCGTGCCGCACGGCAGAAACGTTTCGCGGAGTGGCCCACATCACATTTCCGAAAGACTTGCAGAGCATGCCGTACGACCCCAAACAGCAAAAGTCGCACAGGAATCGCATAAATCATGTGTCGACGGTGCATGCGAGCGCGATTTCGGTGCCGCCCGAGTCCCAACTTCACCAAGCTGCGAAGCTGCTCAATGACGAGAAAAAGATCTGCATACTCGCGGGGCGCGGAGCTTTGCACGCTACAGATGAACTCGAGCAAGTGGCGGAAATCCTTGGCGCACCAATTGTGAAGCCGCTGCTTGGCAAAGGCGCAGTGCCGGACGATAGCCCTTACACAACAGGGAGCATCGGCTTGCTCGGCACTAAGCCTTCGGAAGAGGCCATCCGTAATTGCGATTTGCTTTTCATGATCGGCACTGCATTCCCCTATATGGAATTTCTGCCCAATCCCGGAGAAGCGAAGTCCGTGCAAATCGAGCTGAATCCGAGCCGCATTTCGCTGCGCTATCCGGCGGACGTGGGTTTAGTCGGCGACAGCAAGGAGACCTTGAAGCGTCTGATTCCGCTACTCAAGCGCAATAAAGACCGGGGCTTTTTGAAAAAGGCGCAATCGGGCATGAAAGATTGGTTCGAATACATGGAGCGGCTCGGCACAGTGCAATCGATGCCAATGAAGCCGCAGGTGGTTGCGCACGAATTGGGAAAGCGCTTGCGCAATGACGCAATCATCTCCTGCGACAGCGGCACTTCCGCCACATGGTACGCGCGGCACATTCGTGCGCGCCGCGGCCAAATGTATTCGCTTTCCGGCAATCTCGCCACAATGGCCGTGGGGCTTCCTTACGCAATCGCTGCCCAATACGCGTATCCAAATCGCCAGGTCATCGCATTCGTCGGCGACGGCGCGTTCACGATGCTCGGCTTTGAGATGCTTACCGCCGTGAAGTACAAGCTGCCCGTGAAAGTCATCGTCATGAAAAACGATTATCTCGGCCAAATCAAATGGGAACAGATGGTCATGCTGGGCAATCCGGAATACGGCGTGAAATTGCAGCCGATGGACTTCGTAAAATTCGCCGAA
>Ga0134128_10010796_pt1 | contig 10935 bp, 18 predicted proteins | sample KB31754_FD_96462 | JGI IMG/M metagenome (GOLD analysis project Ga0134128, IMG submission 96462) | Terrestrial soil microbial communities with excess Nitrogen fertilizer from Kellogg Biological Station, Michigan, USA - KB3-175-4 | ecosystem: Environmental > Terrestrial > Soil > Unclassified ...
GAGGGCAATTGTTTCCGTAAACCACACGCTCGTCGCGTGCGGCTAACCCATTCCCCATTCGCCGCCGCGTGCGCGCGTCGGCACGGAGGTCTGTCATGGCGACAACCGTTCAGAAGCGGAAAACCTCGAAAGCCCAGCCTCTCACCTTTGGCCGGCCCTTCCGTGAGCAAGGCACGCTCGGCCTGCGCCGCCGCTACCTGTCCAAGTGCGGCCGATACCGCGTCACCGTGCGCATCTCGGGGCCGGGTTGCTGGCCGCCGCGGTATTACGCCGAACAACGGGTCGAAATGGCGGGTACCGGCAGCGTTTACTTTTCGATGATCGGCAACAACCCACACCGCACCAAGCACGCCGCCATCGCGGCGTGTGAGCGGGAAGCACGGAGGCAAGCATGAACCGAACCAAGTCCGACCACGGCTTCGCCGGCATTCGCATTGAGTCCGCCATGCGACATATCGACGCCATGAAGGTCGCCGAGAAAATCGTCGGACCACGTCAACGCAACCGCGAGAACGATGCTTTTTTCGACTATCTCTGCGGGTGGGACGAGGCGATGAAGCAACGGGTTCCAGAACTTTTGGAAGAGAACACCGAACTGCACAACCGGCTGGTGATGCTTGACGTTGACGGACCCGCGACGGTCGCCGAAATCAACGCCCTGCGCGAAGTGGCTTCGACAGCCGAAATGATCGCAGAGAGCGGTGAATACGGCGAATTTGAGCGAACCGCCTTGGCAATCGCTCTTGAGGGACTTGGGAAATCAAAATGCGAGGCCACGCCATGAAGTCCGCCTTGGCACTCAATTTCTACGAAACCGTCATCCCGCCGGCGGAACGCGCCTGCTACGCGGCAGCCGGTGCTATTCGCGTGCATGGTTACGCGGCCACGGTACACGACGGCCAGTTGCGCGTGCTCACGAGCTACGATCCGACGGAGCCGGGCGTTCGCGAGCATCACGTCTCGGTATCGGTCGGCAAGCCCGGCAAGATCGGCTCGTTCCGGCGACCGACCGACGACGAAATCGAGGCTGTCAAAAGCCTCTGGTCGCGTGAGCAATTCGAGGAAATCGAGACCGAGCATCCGCACGTCCGACATCTGTGGGAGGTCGAACCGTGAAGTCCAACCGCCTTCTGCACCGCCCCGCGTTCACCGAACTGTCTCGCGACCGCGAAACGCTCGACGTGACGGAAAACCTGCGCCGGCAACTCGACGCCGAGCGGGAAGAGAACCAGCGGCTGAACGCTCAGTGGCGGTCCATATCAGCGTTCGACATTCTGGCCGCCGTGGCGGTGTTCGCCGCGGGGCTTTTCTCGGGGCTGCGCATTCAGGATTGGAGGTAACTATGGCCACCGCGATCGAAACTCCCGAGGCCCTCGAAACCGATCCCGTGCTGGCCATTGTGCCAGACCGCATCGACCGGAGCGGACGTTACGCCTACGCCGCCGGGCGATGGTATCAGAAGCACTACTTCGCGCAGGCGGAAAACGAGCGCCTCAAATCCAAACTCGCCGACCTGCAAGAGCGCCTGGAAATCGCCGAGGCGCCCAAGCTCGACGAATGCCCGGATGACCGCCTGGAATGGACGTTTCGGCTCACCGGCGAGCAGATCCAAGCGGTCGAAGATGCCGCGATGGGTGGTCAGGCGAAGGGCGACGATTCGGACGCCGACCGGCTGGCGAACTATTGCATTGCTTCGCACCGGCGCGATCGGCACGACCGCTCCACATGCGATGCCGCCTCAAAACTCAAACACGCTGGCCTCGAATATCTCGCCACTGACATGGATTGGGTGCAGGCCATGAAGCAATACAGCGGCTATCCATCGGAGTTGATCCAGTTCGTCGAAGCGCTCGCGGGCGAGAGCGATTACGACTCCGTGCAGGTGCTGGTGAATCAGTTTTACGCCCAACCGGAGGCGAGTTTTTCGGACGAACGAATTTAACGACAGAACAGCAGTAAAGGGCCGCGAACCCCAATGGTGGATTGCCCCGCGGCCTGTTGCACGGCGACTCGGCGTCGCCGGCGCATACAGAGGCGGATGGAGCCGAGAAGGACACTCGGCATGACAGGAACGGACGCGGCCGGCAGGGAGGCACGGGCGCGTGAGGAAAACAAAAGCATGGCCACGGCAACCCTCAAACGAATCGACGACGAAGTCTTGAACGCGCTCGCCTCCATCGAATGGAACGGCAACGCCGCGGTCCTGACCTGCGGGCAACTCGACCGCAAGGTCTACGAGAAAACCAGCAAGGTACTCGAATCGCTTGGCGGCAAGTGGAACCGGAAGGCGAAGGCACACCTGTTCGACGCCGCGGCGCAAGACGAGCTTGAGGCGGTTATCGAAAACCGCGGCTACGTCGATCGCAAGCAAGATCTGGGGTTTTTCGAGACGCCGGATGATCTGGCCGACGAGGTTGTGCGTCTGGCGGAAATCGAAAACGGAATGCTTTGCCTGGAACCGTCTGCCGGCACGGGCCAGCTTATACGAGCCGCGCGCCGCGCCGCTCCACAGAGCAGCTTCATGGCCATCGAAATCGACGAAAGGCACCGTGAGGCGCTCGGCGATATGGCGGTGGTCATCATTCGAGATTTCATTTCGATGAACGTCATTCGTGAATTCGAGTGCGGCGTATGCCGCATCCTGATGAACCCACCGCACGGTGGCAACCAGCGCGACATCGACCACGTATTGCACGCCTGGCAGTTTCTCAAGCCCGGCGGTCGCCTGGTGGCCATCACGTCGCTGGGCTGGACGTTCCGCACCAATCGCAAGAGCGTCGAGTTCCGCGAATTCGTCGAAGCCAACGGATGGTGGCAGCCGGCCCCAGAGGGCGCGTTCAAAGAGAGCGGCACGATGGCGCGGACGTGCATCGTGCTGCTGGATAAGGAGGCCAACTGATGGGCCAAATCGCAGACGACATGGTTGACGGTCTGACGTGCTCGCATTGCGGTCAGTTTTTCAGCGACGAGCACGGCTACCCGGTCCTGTGCTGGGAATGCTTCGACGAAGAAACACCAGCCGAGCGCGCCGGCTTGCAGCGCGCGATCTATCCGTTGATCGACGCCGATGATGACGGCAGCAATGACCCGCCGGAGCTACGCGAGCTAGCCGGGTTTGCGCCGTCAAAGCGAAAACATGGCGGTCGAGACAAAAACCGTCGGCGTGCTTATCGCCAGCGCCGGGCGGCACGCAAGCGGGCTGAACGCGAGGCGAAATCCGAAGCGAATAAATCCAACGGGGCCGCCTAGCAGCACAAGGAACCATCCCATGCAAATCGTTTCTCTCGAAGCCGAGAACATCAAGGGTCTAAGGGCTGTCCGTATCGACACCAATGGCGAGCCGGTGATTGTCGTCGGCGGCAAGAACCGCGCCGGCAAATCGTCCGTGCTTGATTCAATCTTCTACGCCCTGGGCGGAAAGGATGCTCTCCCGCAAAAGCCGATTCGCAACGGCGAGAAAAAGGCCCGCGTGACGCTCGACCTGGGCGACATCATCGTGGAGCGGACGTTCACGGAGCACGATTCCAAGCTAACCGTCAAGAGTAAGGACGGTGCGGTCTACAAAAGCCCGCAAGCCATGCTCGACGCGCTGTGCAGCCGACTGTCGTTCGACCCGCTTGAATTCTGTCGGATGGACGCCAAGAAGCGGGCCGAACAACTCCGCAAGCTGGTCGGTATCGACTTCACCGAACTGGACGCCAAGCGGAAGGGCCTTTACGACGAACGCACGGTCGTCAACCGGCAGTTGACGGCGGCCAAGGCCAAGCTCGCGTCGGCTGCCAAGCATGACGACGCGCCCGCCGAAGAGGTTTCGCTGGCTGAGTTGACCGACGAGCTGGACCGTCGGCAACACCACAACGATGGCATCGAGGCCCAGCGCGAATACGTCGATACGCTGGCGACCGACATCAGCAACGATCAGGTCAAAATGGCCGCGATCGACCGCCAGATTGCGGCGCTTCAGCGGGACCGAAAGGCCCTCGAAGAGAAGGTCTCCACAAACACGGAGTCTCACGAAAAATCCAAGGAGGAGCTGGCCGAAATGAAGCCGGCCGACGTCGACGAGGTCCGCCAGAGAATCCGCACGGCGGGCGACACCAACGCCAAGGTGGCCGCCAATCGGACGCACGCCAAACTGTCGGCGGAAGTTGCCGAGTTTGAATCGCAGTCCGACGCGCTAACCGCCTCCATCGCCGGCATCGACGCCGAGAAAGAAGGCATTCTCAAGGCCGCACCATTTCCGGTTCCGGGACTTGGATTCGACGATAACGACGTGACCTACAACGGCCTGCCATTCGACCAATGCTCAAGCGGCGAATCGCTCCGCATCAGTGCGGCCCTGGGGATGAAGGCCAATCCCAAGTTCCGCGTCATGCGCATCCGCGACGGTTCGCTCATCGACGACGATGGTTTCGCCGTTCTCGAAAACATGGCCGAGACGGAAGAGTACCAGCTTTGGATTGAGCGCGTCAGCAAGACAGCGGAGGGCTGCACGGTGTTTATCGAGGATGGCGCGGTCAAGGCGGCCGACGTGGAGGAAGAGGAGGAGGTGGCGAATGTCAACGGTTGAAAGAAAACCCATCGAATACACCGCACCCGCAGGCATGGAAGTCGACGTCGCGTGCAGGAACCTGTCTGACCTCGCCTGGCGAGAGAACCGGCCGGCGCGAATGGAGTTCAACGGCACTGAGGTCGTCGCCCAACCTGGCGACACGTCGACCGACCTGGCCGATCGTTGGTGGACGGCCCGGAACGAACGCCGGAAGGAAATTGCGGCCACGATCATCATCGAGGTCACGCGCGACAACTCCTACACGATCCGGCTCGGCGATGCCTATCACGACCATCTTTGTTGGGACGAGATGCTTGGCTGCCTCGCTCGTCTCACAATCAATGGCGAACCGACGCCGGAGAAGGCCGGCTATGGCGGACTCAAAACGAAAGAGCAGTGGGACGCACAACGCGCCTCATACAAACACTCAACCGTGGAGAATTGACATGGCAACGGCAACTGAACAGCCAAGAACCCGCGAGCAATGGCTCGAAGACCGACGTAGCGGCATCGGTGCCAGCGAAGCGGCCGCCGCGATCGGCGTCAGCCCCTACAAGTCAGCCATCGAGCTTTGGGCCGAAAAGTGCGGCCTGGTGGACGCGCCAGACCTATCAGGCAATGAGCCGGTGGAATTCGGCGTTCGGCTCGAACCGGTGATACTCGACGCCTACGCATCGCGGAGTGGCCGCAAGGTCTGGCCGCACGAACAAAACACGATCGTTCGACACCGGCAGCATTCGTGGCTGAGCTGCACGCCCGATGCGTGGCAGCTTGTCGAGGGTGTCGAGGACGACTCCCTGGTGCAAATCAAAACCGCCGGCGCCTTCGTGGCAGAAGAGTGGCGCGACGGGCCGCCATTGCACTACGAAGTTCAGTGCCAACACGAAATGCTCGTGACCGATACGAAGGTCAACACCATCGTCGTCCTCATCGGCGGCCAAAAGCTGCGCTACTTCGACCTGACGCGCAACGAGAAGTTTATCGCGGCGCTCGTGCCAAAGCTGGAAGAGTTCTGGCGCTGCGTCGAGACTCGCACGCCGCCTGCGGTCGATCACAGCCAGGCGTGCGCCAAGGCGCTGTTCAAATTGCATCCGTTCGACAACGGGGAATCGGTGGCGCTGCCGGCAGAAGCCACCGAGTGGGATGCCGAGTTGCAGGACGCGAAGGCCCGCGCCAAGGAACTCGATGCATTCATTACGGAGCGCGAGAACATGTTCAAGGCGAGCATCGGAGAAAACACATTTGGTGTACTCCCTGACGGGCATCGCTATTCCTGGAAATCGCAGACTCGCGCCGAATACACGGTCCCGGAATCAACATTCCGTGTTTTGCGGAGGCTCAAAAAATGAACACTGCGCCTCTCGAAATTCGCTTCTGGTTGAAGGTGCGGAGCAGTCGCGATGGCTGTTGGGAATGGCAGGGCGCCCTTAAACCCGGCGGCTACGGACACATCCGCGTCGATGGTGCCGTTGAAGTCGCGCACCGCGTCTCGTGGCGCATTCATTTTGGAGAGATTCCTGGGGAGCTTCATGTGCTCCACAAATGCGACAACAGGCGCTGTGTACGCCCGGACCATCTATTTTTGGGCACGAACGCGGACAACGTTGCTGACCGGGAAGCAAAGGGCAGGAACGTTAATTTGATCGGCGAGGCCCACGGTCGCGCCACGACAAACAGCGAGACAGTTCGGCTGATTCTGTCCGAACACCGAAGCCTTCCGCGAACGCCGTCCGGCCGAGTTGCGAAAGGCGCGCTTCCGACTCTAGCTAAAAAACACAACGTCTCCATAGCACAACTCGAACACATCCTCGGGCGACGGTGCTGGAGACATGTCTCTTGCCAGTGAACTGTTTTACCACCCAATCAGAAAAGGAACACAACCATGTCCACCGCAGTTGCAGAACCGCAGAACCAGAACGGAGCGGGCGGCGCCATCACGGTGTCGGATCAACGGCCGTCGCGTCTTGTCGCCACAGACGACAGCCAGTTCGCCAACTTGCTTGACACTGCCAAGTTTGAGCACCTGTGGAGGATCTCGACGGCATTCAGCCGCAGCGATCTGGTGCCCGACCAGTTCCGCGGCAAGCCCGAGAACTGCTTCATCGGCGTCCAGATGGCGATTCGCCTGGGCGTCGATCCATTCATGTTTTTGCAGTCGTGCTATGTCGTTCATGGCCGGCCCGGCATCGAAGCCAAGCTGGCCATCGCTCTGGCCAATTCGTCGGGCGTGTTCATCGGCCCGATTCGCTACAAGCTTGAGGGGGATGGCAAGCAGCGGAAATGCACGGCCTACGCCACGGTTCGCGAGACCAATGAGACGATCGAAATGACCGTGGACTGGGCGATGGTGCAGGCCGAAGGCTGGGCCGACAAGAAGGGGTCGAAGTGGCTCACCATTCCCGAGGTCATGTTCCGTTATCGCTCGGCGATGCTCCTGATTCGCACGCATTGCCCCGAGGTCATCATGGGCATGCAAAGCAAGGAAGAGCTGGAAGACCTCGACCCTGTGCCGATGTCGCGGGCCATTTTGGCGAATCGACCGACGAACCTGGACGCATTGGCGGACCGAATGGCCGCAGTCACGCAAGACGTGCAAGAGCAGACGGCAGCGGAAGAGACGGCGGCCGGTGCGGCAACTGAGGGCGAGTCATCGGCTGACATAGCACGCTTCCTTGAGTGCTGCTCCACGGCCGCCACGGAAGACGACGTGACGAAAGCCGACACCGACCTTCGCGGTCCGAACGGGCGCAGCCTGAACGACGCTGAGACCAAGATCGCTGACGACGCGATGGCGGCGGCGCTGAAGCGGGTGCGCGGTGCGCACGGCGAGCGTGGCACCAAGCAGAAGGAATTGGCATAGGCGGGTGATGCGGCGACCGGCAACCAGTCGGGTTCGAGGCCCGACACGCCGCCTTGGGAGAACACGGAATACGTGAGACCGACCATGCGTGACTATCACCGCCTTCAAACCCTCTGCGGCGATGTGGCCCGGCACCTGGAAGCCGCCGCAGACCGCGAGCGCGCCGGGCGAACGACCTTTATCGAGATGAAGGCCGCCGAAGAATCGGCGATCGACCTGTTTCGGGGCATCGTGCGGGCGATGAGTGAAAGCCGACATAAGGAACTTGCGTAGCATGACCGAATCGCACGTGCGTCAGTGGTACAGAGCGAACCTGAAATGCCGCGAGATCTGCCCATCTTGCTTGGCTCATGGGTCACTGACCATCAATCCGATTGCCTCCGGTGATGGCTCATGCAGTTTCTTCGTGCTGGCCCACATAACCGTCGTTTGCGAGCGGTGCTTCACGTTGGCCGGCATTAGCGAGCGCGACGGCCGGGCGACCGCGAGCGATGACATCGTGGATGCCTTCCGCGAGACATACCCTCGGATTTGGGCGGCCATCGCCGCAAGACAGCACGCCTTGAGGCGAAACGAAATATCGAGGCTCAGAAGCGATCCAAGCAAGAAAGGAATCAACCGTGTTGGCTAATCTGCGCACCACCCTCAACGCCTCGCTCATCGAGCGCGAGTCCGAGATTGACGCTCTGCTCTTGGGCCTGATTGCCCGCGAGCACGTGCTCCTGATTGGCCCGCCGGGCACGGGCAAAAGTTTGCTCTGCCGCTCTGTCGCGGCTGGCATCGGCGGCGCCCGCTACTGCGAGCGCCTGCTGTCGCCCACCACGCCGCCCGAATCGATCTTTGGCCCGATCAGCCTCTCCGCGCTCCGCGAAGACCGCTACGAGCACGTCGGCGCCGGCAGCGTCACCGATTGCGAGCTGCTGTTTCTCGACGAAGTGTTCCGCGGGTCCGACGCCATCCGCGACACCATGCTGCACCTGCTTGGTCCGGAACGGCAAGCCCAAGTCGGCACGCAACAGGTACAGGCCCCGCTCATCAGCGCCGTCGGTGCCAGCAACTCTTGGGCAGACACGGCCGACCAGGCGGCCATCCTGGACCGCTGGCTTATCCGCCGCGTGGTGCGTCCCGTTAGCCCACAAGGCCGACAGGCCCTCTTGTTCGACGTCCTACCGCCGGTCGCGCCCGTCGTAACCCTGGGCGACGTGGAGGCCGCACACGCGGCATCGCGTTGCCTGGCGCTGAGCGACGAGGCCAAAGCCGCCCTGCTTTCCATTCTCGACGAACTGCACGGCGCCGGCATCTGCCCGAGCGATCGGCGCTGCCGCAAGGCGGTCTCGGTGGCCCGCGCGGCTGCGGTGCTCGACGGCGCAATGGACGTTCAGCCGGCCCACCTGGAATGCCTGGCCGACGTGCTTTGGGATCTGCCCGAACACGCCGACAAGGCGGGCGAGATTATCCGCCAGATTGCCAACCCGGTCGGCGCTCGGCTGACGGAGATCCTGCGGGAGGTCGATGAGGCCGTCAGCGAGGCCACGGACGTGTCCGAACGCATGGCGGCCGTCAAGAAGCTCGAAGCCAGTGAGGCGGAAGCGGTGAAGCTCAAGGCGAGTGCGAACGGCCGGGCGGAAAAGGTGGTGACGTATATCCGCCGCGAGCGGGTGCGGATGCAGGCATTGGCGCTGGGGATCGACCCGGCCAAGGCGGAAGCAATTTTGGGAGCGAGCAAGTAACGCTTAACGCGATCGAAAGGAATCTCATGCTAACCCAGCAAGAAGTCGCGGAAATTATGACCTCTCGCGGTTTTCCGATGACACGCGCTCGCGTGCATCAAATCGAGCAGCGCGCGTTGGCCAAGCTGCGGAAAGACGCCAGTCTTCGCCGCATTGCTGGCGAGTTTGACTGCGCAGTCACCGCCAATGCAGATGAGCAATCCCGCGATCCATCGCGCCAGGCCGCGTCGATGGCTCAGAAGGCGACGATCGTTCGATTGCTTCATCGGCAGGTGTTTGACGCCCAGCAAACCTCCGACAGGGAGGCCGTCGTGGCTGCGCTCGCCAGGCTGCGGAGAACTACTCGGCGCGGGCCATCGAGCAAGGTGATCAGAATGGCAGAGGAATACACGGACCAACAATGATCTCGACCGTTGAAGCAAAAACCGAACAACTCGTCCGCGAAAGCATCGCGCGGAACATGGTGAATCACGTCATTACCATGAAGCGCTCCGACAGCCTTTACCGCCACTACCGTTGCCAGACGCCGGGAACCTGGTGCTTTGGGTTCGACATCGTGACCTGGCCGGGTTCGCTCTGTTTCACCGGCGACTTGGGTGAATACGTCTTTCAGCGCGAGCCGGACATGATCCAGTTCATGGGCATCGTGTGCGGCAAAGACCCGATCGACTATCACTACGCCGCTGAAAAATGCCGCGCGTCACGCGACGGGCTAACGGAGTTCAGCGAGCAAAAGTTCCGCTCAAGGGTTCGTGAACGCCTGCGCGAACGGCCGCGCGATAAAGACGCGAAGGCCAAGGCCCGCGTCATCCTTGACGAGTTCGAGGAATACAACGATCCGCACGGCGCCGTCCGCGCGATGTACGAGTCTGGGCTTTGGGACGGAAGTGATTTGCCGTCGGTGCAAACTTACACGTTCGGCTTTGTGCTGTGCGTCAACGCCATTCGATGGTTCTGTGAACGATTGAGCGCGGGCAACGTCGTGGAGGCCGCCGCATGATTAGGATTTCTGAACTATCGAAGCACGGCATCCTCACGGGTTCCACGGCCTTTGGCGTGGCTAGCCGCGAGGCCGACGAAGACTGGATTTTGTACGCATACCACGCGGCCAGATGCGGCATAAACATCGCGCACTGCACGCACAGCTACGGCCGCGACAGAGAGTTCGCCACATATCGCGAGGGGCGGATCAATGTCGTGCTGGCGATGACGGGTTCATTTTTGGAGGCGTGGCTTGCTGCTCACCGGCACTGCCAAATCGAGCGTCCCAAATCAAGGGCGCGGCGCGTGGACGTGTTCAGGCATTACATGGAGGGGCCGAAACTTCCATGACCGACCTTGGCCGCCTACTCGCCGACACCGACCGCGCCGGCCCGTCCCCCGCGCTCGCCATGACCGAACACGGCGCGGTCGCCACGGTGCCCGCGTCCGACACCGTATTGGCCGTTGATCGCTGGGGGCGACGCCGCGGCGCGGACCTGTCCCGCGAGTGGCAAGCGCTAGAGGCCGGCGACGTCGATTCGCTGGTGGCCGCCGATGCCCACGCCAGTCTGTTTGAGCCGTCGCCCGCTTTGGCCGAACGCCCGAAAGACGCCAGCCGCGCCGCCTGGTGGCGGCAGTTGATGGATACCGCCGAGTATCAATCGCTCCGCTCGCAAACGGTGCTCGACACGAGCTTGTCTGGATTGGCCGCCAAGAGCCTGTGCGATCAGTGGATTGCCTACGCCGCCGAGTGCGAGCCGCAAGACGGCTGCCCCCGTGGTGGTGACCGCCCCGCGCCCGGCTCCGACAGC
>Ga0134128_10010797_pt1 | contig 10934 bp, 10 predicted proteins | sample KB31754_FD_96462 | JGI IMG/M metagenome (GOLD analysis project Ga0134128, IMG submission 96462) | Terrestrial soil microbial communities with excess Nitrogen fertilizer from Kellogg Biological Station, Michigan, USA - KB3-175-4 | ecosystem: Environmental > Terrestrial > Soil > Unclassified ...
GCGGTGGCCGCAACCGCCCGGATCGCCGTGCGCGGTCATTCGTCGCCGTTTCGGCGCCGCTGGTTTTCTTCGATGCCGATCAACGCTGCCAGCGCGCCGCTCACGACCAACGCGACCAAGCCGTAGCCGATCAACCCGATCACCGTGCCCAGCGCCAGCGTGGCAGGAACACCGTGCGAAATCGCGGCCGTGATGCCGTAGGCGATGCCTGCAGCAACCAGCAACATCCCGATCCAGGCGACGACCCTGGAAACCGCCAAGGCCATTCCGAGATGGCGGCTTTGCAGATGTCGGTACGGCAGCCAGCAGCGTGGTTCCAAGGTCAATTCTCCAGAAGATCACAACCCATCGTAGTGGGTCACTGCATTGAAAAACATCCGATAGCTGCCAACGGTTTCGCCGCGCCAGATCGGATTATTGGCGAACAGCAACACGTGACCCTTGCCGTAATGCGCGTCGACCACCGCGGCGCGGCCCGCCATCGCACCGCCATTCTCGAGCAGTCCGCTGATCAGGAGATCGTTCGCATCGGCCCAGCGCACGATCACGGTCGGCCGTGCGTCTTTCGGAATCGCGAAAGGATTGTTGCGGGCCTGCTCGGCGTTGAGCGGCACCGCCTGCCACGGCTTCACGTCCGGCAATTCGGGCGGCGCCTGGTAAGGACGGCCTTCCGGCACGTCGGCATCGTCGGGACCGCCGCGCCCGGTCGGGCGCTCGTAATCCTTCGCGGTGACGAGGCCGCGATTGCCGATGGTCTGGTCGGCGATGTTGAAGGACATGCCGCCGGAGCTGTAGAGCGCGAAGGAATCGTCGTAGCCAGCCGACACCGGACTCTTCTTGTCCACCAGGCTCGCGCGCAACACGCTGCCGACCACGCGCAGGTCACCGGGCTTGGTGACCGAAACGCCCGGCGCAACACCGATATCGACCGCGAACTGGGCGGTGTCTTCCGACGTGACGAGCAACCCGCCGTCAGCCACGAAGCGCTTCAGGTTGGCGACGCCAGATTCGCCCAGACCCGGCCGCACATCCGGCGTCGAATCGATGCGCCCGAGGTTGGGGGTCAGTTCCGTTTTCTGCCACGGCATCGCATTGCCGTACATCGGCAAGCCGTCGATGATCAACTTGGTATTGGCGTAACCGACCGGGCCGAACAGGATCACTTCGTACTTCGCACGCAGGTCCGGATCGCGCGAAGCATCCTGCGTGCTGATGTAGGTGTACGGCACGTGCAGCTTGTCCAGCGCCATCCGCCACCAGCCTTCGGTTTGCGTGGAAAGCCAGGTGTGCATCAGCGCGATGCGTGGTACGCGCCCGTTCACGCCCAGCGACGCAAGCGTGAACGCGGGCTTGTCAAAATCGCCCTGCACTTCCGCCATCGGCACCTTCAACACCGAAGTGTCGACCACGCGTGCGACATCCACGCCGAACAGGTCGCCGAACGACCAGCCGGTGTCGTCGTACGGATGCTTCTGCGGATCATCGGGTGACCAGTACTGGCGATCGAGCAAGGTGTCGGCGATGCGCGAATACGGCTGGTCCATGCGGATGATCCAGCTTCCCGCCGGAAACGTGCGCCTGGTCGTGGCAACCTTCGGCGGCTCGGTCGCCGCGGACTTCTTGTCCTTGGACTTGCTGTTGGCGTTGCTCTCCGTATCGTCCGCGACCTCGACGGTGAACGGCGCACTCGCACGACTGATCTCGACGTGCTGCCGGTGCAGCGCGCGCAGCAGGTGCATCTGCGCGCCCTCGTCCTTTTCGCTCGCGGCAAGCACGTACGCAGCTGGCCCGGCGAGTTGCGGCTTCTCGATCGAACGCTTGGATTTCAGCCAGAAGTTGTCGAGGAATTTCTGGCCGTTTTCCGAAAAATAGTACAGCGCCGTCAGCAGCCCCGACTGTTCGTAGTTGTTGTTGTCGCGTTGCGACCACAGCACCTTCGGAAGTGGCGGATTCGGCTTGTACCAGGTGCGCGCGTAATCGTCCGGATCGAGGATGCGCTCCTCGGTATCCGCGCCGTCATTGCCGAAGGTTTCGTACAGCCGGCTGATGCCGTTGTGCATCGCCGCGATGAACATCAGGTAGCCCGGACTCCAGGTATCGAAGTTGCCGTGCGTGAAAACGCCGGGCAAACCCAGTTTCGTCAACTGTTCAACATTGTTCCAGCCGATCTGCTGCCACTCGCTGGTGAGGATCGGGTCGATCCACGCGTTGTAGGGGCCGTCGCCTACCGTGTTGTCGTAGAGGAACGGCACCGATTCGTGCAGGTCATGCAGCACCTGCGCATGCCAGTCGAGGTAGGTGTTCAACACGTTTTTCGTGAGGTCCAGCGTCACGCCCATCGCATCGCGGTTGTTGTCGTGCGCGACGTAGTGGCCCCAGTAGATCAGGTGCGGATAATTTTCGCCCAGGTGCGCGCGGTGCCACTTGTACAGATCGACCATCCGGTCGCGGCCGTCCACTTCGACCACCGGCGTGATCAGGGTGATCATGTGCGAACGGATGTACTGGATGTACGGCGCATCATCGACGGCCAGCCGGTACCCCAGTTCCATCAGCGCGGTTGGTGCGCCGGTTTCGGTCGAATGGATGGTGCCGGTGATGTAGTAGACGGGAACCGTCTGCTTGATGAGCGCCGCGGCTTTCGCATCATCCATGTCGAGCGTGCGCGGATCGGCCAATTGCGCGAGCCGCGCCTTGTTGGCGTCCAGATCCTTCATCAGCGATTCGTCGGCGATCGCCACCGCGATCATCTCGCGGCCTTCTTCCGTCTTCCCGATGGAAAACACGCGCACCCGCGGCGTGGCCTTGGCCAGCATCCGGAAGTAGCGATACACGTCTTCCGCGTACGGCAGCATGTTGGGCGCGCCGGCGACATCGCCGAGCACCGCTTCAGGCGTCGGCACGGTTTTGGATGCTGGAAGGTAATCGGTCAGCGGCGTGTTGAAGTCGGCCTGCGTGGTGTACTTGGCGATTTTCGCGGTGTACGCCTGATCAACCGGCTGGTCCGGATCGCGTGCGTACGGACTGTTGGCCGCGGCGAACGCCGTGCCGCACACCGCCAATGCCACCCAGGCCAGACCCCAATGTGTGCAACGCATGTCCCCACTCCCGCCTTGTTTCGATCAGGCCAAGCGTAGCCAAATTCCGCGCGCGGCGGGGGTGTCGAAAGGCATGGTGGGGTGCAGCAGTGACAATCGTCTCAATCGCAAACCAGCCACTGCACACTGAATTGCCGGGCAGGATCGATCCAGACTTCCGCGACCCGCAAGCCGGCGCGCGCCGCGAAGCGGGCGAAGCCTTCCAGCGTGTACTTGCAACTGTATTCGACCAGCATCGCCTCGCCTTCGGCGAAATGGAACGTGCGGCCGTCGATGTGCACGTCCTGCTCGCGCCGGCTGGCGATATGGGTTTCGATGCGTTCCGCCAGCGGATGCCAGCGCGCGCGATGACGAAAGCCGCCCAAATCGAAATCCGCGCCCAGCTCATGGTTCATCCGCACCAGCAGGTTGAGGGTGAACTCTGCCGTGACACCGGCCGCGTCGTTGTAGGCCGCCTCAAGAGCCATGGCGCCCTTGATCAGGTCGATCCCGATCAGCACGCCGCCATCCAGCAAGCCGCCACCCTGTCCGGCTTCATTGCGCATCTGCCGGAGCAGCCGCAGTGCATCATCAGGCGCGAAGTTGCCAAGCGTCGAGCCGGGGAAATACACGACGGTCTGTCGCGGCGCGCGCGCCGCACGCGGCAACTTGATCGGCTGTGTGAAATCCGCGCACACCGGAAGCATTTCGATGCGCGGAAACTCGAGCTCGAGTTTGGCCACGCTCTCGGTCAGGGCACTGCGCGAAATCTCCACCGGCACATAGGCCACCGGCGATTCGAGATTCCTCAGCAGCATGCGTGTCTTCAGGCCACTGCCGCTGCCGTATTCGACCAGGCGCACGTCCGGGCCCAGTGCCGCCGCGATCGCGTCGACGTGGCCGCGCATGATCGCCAGCTCGGCGCGCGTCGGGTAATACTCGGGTTGTTCGCAGATGCGCTCGAACAACTCCGAGCCGCGTGCATCGTAGAAATATTTCGACGGCAACCGCTTCGAGGGTTTCGAAAGTCCCGAGAGTGCGTCGGCCAGAAGGCCTTCGCCGGGCTGGCGGTCATCGAGAGGATAGGCGCACGCGTCCTGCGGATTCGGTTTCATGCGTCCCTCGCCAATCGGATTCCGCTGAACTGCCAGCGCGCCGCCGGGTAGAAGAAATTGCGATAACTTGCGCGCACGTGCCCGGATGGCGTCGCGCACGAACCGCCGCGCAACACCCACTGCCCGCACATGAACTTGCCGTTGTACTCGCCGAGCGCACCGGTGGCGGGCTTGTAGCCCGGATAACCCACGTACGGACTGGACGTCCATTCCCACACGTCGCCGAACATCTGCAGCGGATTCAGGTCGCTGCCTTCCCGCGCGGGCAGCGGCCGCAGGAACCCGGAATCGACGAAGTTGCCTTCGATCGGACGATCCTGTGCCATCGCTTCCCATTCCGCTTCGGTCGGCAGGCGCGCGCCGGCCCAGCGCGCAAAAGCGTCGGCTTCGAAAAAACTGACATGGCAAACCGGCGCCGCGGGCTCGATCGGGCGGCGGCCACCGAGCGTGAAACGTGTTTCGAATGCATCATCCCAATACAACGGGTGCGACCAGCCTTCGCGGCGAACGGTATCCCAGCCTTCCGACAACCACAGCGCGGGCTCGCGGTAGCCGCCCTTATCGATGAATTCGCGAAACTCGGCGTTGGTCACGCAACGGTTGGCGATCGCGTGCGGGTGCAGCAGCTCGCGGTGACGCGGTGTTTCGTTGTCGTATGCGAAGCCCTTCCCCGCATGGCCAATCTCGGCAATGCCTTCCCTGCCAGTGATGAACCGCAGCGGCACTGCGGCTGTTTCCGATGTCGGCGGCACCCCACGGAATGCCGGCTGCAACGGATTGAGCGAGAACAGGTGCTGGATATCGGTCAGCAGCAACTCCTGGTGCTGCTGTTCGTGGTTGAGTCCCAACGTGACGCGCTCCATGACGTCGCGGTCTTCACCTTGCCCCTGCAACAGCGCGCACATCGCATCGTCGACGCGCGCGCGATACGCGACCACTTCCTCAAGCGCAGGGCGGGTCAGCAAACCCCGCTGTGGGCGCGCGTGCATGGGGCCCACGGTCTGGTAATACGAATTGAAAAGGTAGTCCCAGCCGTCGTGGAAACGCCGATAGGCGGGGTCGAAATGCGCGAGCAGGAATTGCTCGAAAAACCAGGTGGTGTGGGCGAGGTGCCACTTCGCAGGGCTGGCATCGGGCATGGATTGCGCCACGGTGTCTTCGGGCGCCAGCGTGGCGCACAACGCCAACGTGGCATCGCGCACCCGCCGGTAACTCGAACCCGCATCGCCGGCGCGGCCGGACGGCCTGGGTTGTGCGGACATGCGCGAATGGCCTCGAACAGTACGGCGTCAGCTAACCTACACGCCGAAGTCTTAATTGAAACCGTCCATGCGTTCAGCAAACGTGACGATTTGCACTGGCTGGGCGAACCAAGGGCCGGAAGATGATGCAAGCCGACGATCGTGACACCGCACCGCAACCGCTGGAACGCGCCTCGGCGCTGCCCGCGCGCTTCTATGCAGGGGCCGAAAGCCTCGAACGCGATCGCCGCGCGGTGTTTGCGCGCGGCTGGCAATGGCTGGCACGCACTGGCCAGCTCGCGCACCCCGGCGACCACGTGGTGGGCGAGGTCGCCGGGGTGCCGCTGCTGATGGTCCGCGGCGACGATGGCGCGTTGCGCGCCCTGCACAATGTCTGCCGCCATCGCGCCGGCCCGCTGGCGACTTGCGACGGCCGCGGCGTCAAACGCCTGCGTTGCCAGTATCACGGCTGGACCTACGCGCTGGATGGCCGCCTGCTCAACGCGACCGAAATGGACGGTGCGTGCGATTTCGACGTGGCCTCGATCCGCCTGCCCGAAGCGCACGTGGCCGAATGGCGCGGACTGGTATTCGCGGCGCTCGATCCGGTCGTGCCATTCGCGGAAATCATGGCGGAGATCGACGCGAGGCTCGGAGAACGGCCGCTCGACACCTATGTCTTCCATCGCCATTACGACTACGACATGGCCTGCGACTGGAAGGCGTACATCGACAATTATCTCGAGGGCTACCACGTCCCGCACATCCATCCGGAATTGAACCGGATGCTGGACTACCGCGACTACGTGGTCGAAACTGCGCGCTGGCATTCGCTGCAACACAGCCCGCTCGCGAGCGACGCCGCGCTGTACGGCGACGGCGAGGCGCTGTACTGGTTCGTGTGGCCCAACACCCTGCTCAACGTGCTGCCCGACCGGATGCAAGCCAACCGCGTGATCCCGCTGGCGCCCGGGAAGTGTCGGGTGACGTTCGACTATTTCTATCCGCCGGGCATCGCCGATCTCGATTCACGCCACGCCAGCGACCATGCCTTCAGCGATCTCGTGCAGCGCCAGGACATCGGCATGTGCGAAGTCGTGCAACGGGGCCTCGAATCCGGTTCGTATCGCGCCGGGCGTTTGAATCCCAAACGCGAAAACGGGGTGCATCATTTCCACGAGTTGGTGCGCGAAGCCTACCGCGCCGCGCGTTGAACGCGGCGCGATGCGCCTGTTCACAAAACCGGCGAATCATCGTGCAGCATTTCGCGGCGCACGATCGCGATCGGCGCGAAGCCATGCTGCATGAAATCGTCGTGGAATTGCTCGAGGTTGAAGTTCGCGCCCTGTTTCTTCTCGACGTCCGCACGCAGTTTGAGGATCTCCAGCTTGCCGAGCGTGTAATAAAGGTACGTCGGGTCGGATGTGCCACGCTTGGTCTCGACTTCGCCCACCGCCGGTGACTGGTAGCCTTCCTTGACGAAGAAATCCCTGGCCTGGTCCAGCGTCATCTGGCCGGTGTGCAGCTTGATGCCGACGATGAAGCGCGCGTTGCGCAGCAATGCATCCTGCAACTGGCCGAGCTTCAGCAGCAACTGCTGGCGGTGATCCTTCGGGAACTCGTACTGCGCGAGGCCTTCGTCCAGCATCATCTGCTCGCAGTAATGCGCCCAGCCCTCCGCATTGGTGGCGGAGCCGAGCAGCTTGCGTACGCGATCGTTCACCTTGTGCATCCACAGGAACTGGATGTAATGGCCCGGATACGCCTCGTGCGTCGCGATGCTCGTGATCACCGGATAGCTGAATTGCGCCATGAACTGGTCGATGCGCTGCTTCGGCCAATCTTTTTCCGGCAACGTGACATTGAAGTACGCCGTGGTCGCTTTCGTCTCGTACGGTCCGGGCGTGTCCATCGATGCGAAGGTCGTCGCACGCATGAACGGCGGCGTTTCCTCCACGGTCGGTCGCACCGTGGAAGGAATCGTGATGATGTGGCGGCTGTCGATGAAGCCGATCAGCGTGCCGAACGTCGAACGGAACGTATCCAGGATCTTGTCGGGCTGCGGATGATCGGCGGCAAGTTCCGCCAGCACCTCGCGCGGCGTCTTGGCCGGGTCGAGCTCCTTTGCGATCTTGGCGAACTCGGCCTGGTTCGCCTTCATGTTGGCTTCGTCGAGCGCGACCAGCTTGTCCAGCGGCAGGTCGACCATCTCGTCGTACTTCAGCTTTTCGCGGAACACCTTCGCGCCGATCCGGAAATCGCCATGCGATTTCGGCAGCACCTCGCCCTTCAACCAGGTCTGGTAATCGCCCAATGCCTTGATCACGGCACCGTTCGATGCCGCGAATTGCTTCTTCAGCGCGGCGTCGCTGACATCGGTGAAGGCCGACGGCACGTCGTGCCGGAAGAACTGGATCAAGCCCGGCAACTGCTCCAGCGCGATTTCGGTATAGATCCTGGGCGGATTCTTGAGGTTGGCGCGTGCAGCCAACAATGCCGCCGGCATCTGCTTTTCGCGTGAAATCAGGTCGCGCAACCGCGTTTCCGGCGGCGCGAACTTGCGTTCCATCAGCGTGAAGGCACTGGACGTGATGCCGCTGGAATAGAAGTCCGGGTTCTTTTTCCACGGGCGGATCGCCTGCAACGTCAGCAGCGAACTGCGGATGCTGTTCAACACCAGGTCGCGATCACCGCGAACGAACAGGCTGAGTGATGCCGGATCGACCGCGGCGACGCGCTGCTCCCAGTCCTTCAGCGCTTTCACTTCCGAAGCGGTGCCTGCACGGGAGTAATCTTCAAGCCTGCCGTCATAGAGGTGGACGCCATAGCTGGTCGCTGCCGACGGATTGGTCGGCAGGTAAAACGCATCGAAATACTGATCGGCGAGCTTCGCGAACGCCTGATCCGCGGCCACCGAATCCGCGGGTATCGCCGCACCGGCCAGCAACGGCGCGAACAACAATGCCCACGCTGCGACTTGCAACCTCTTGTTCCATCCATGCGCCATGACACCCCTCCCGTCGATAAGACGTTCGATAACCGGGCCGTGCCCGAAGTCCGTCAGGCTAGCAAGACGGGCGCAGGGTTCCCCGTGCCATAGGTTGGCCGGATCGGCCCTGTGCCAGGACACGAAAAAGGCCCGGTTGCGGACAACCGGGCCTTCTGCATCGGGAACGCGGATCAGTGACCGTGGCGTGAGTAGTAATGTCCCTGGCCATCGCCGCGATAACCGCCGCCGTGACCGCCGGAACTGCGGTGGCCGTAATATCCGCGCGAATCACCGCGGGAGCCACCGTAGTAGCCATGTCCGCCGCGGCCGGAATACACGACGCCTACATTCACGCTGCCGTAGCCCGGGTAGTTCGGATAGCTGTCGTAGTAACCGCCGTTGCCGTACGAATACGCCGGATAGCTTGGGTAGCTCTGGTAATAACCCTGCGGCGGATAGCTCTGCGCCGGGTAGTAATAGCCGTTGTCGTAGCGATCGTGCTGACTGGCGCTGGCGATCACGCCGCCAATCACGGCACCGACGACCAGCGCGCCCAGCACTTTCCCGGAATCGTCGCCGCCATGGCCGCGATAATCACGCGCCATCGCTGCGGGCGTGGCCAGCACGGCAGCCGCCACGAGGGCACAGGCAAGCATCAGCTTGTTGCGGATCAAACCGGATTTGCGTTTCATGGCGGACTCCCCTTTCAAGGTGGCGCCAGTATCGCACCGCTGTGGTAAATCTAAACTGAAGAGTTTTGTTATCGAAACGCTAAGCGTTCAGGCACTTGGAAGCACCCATGCCCGCGTCATGCACCCTTCGCCGCCGCGCCCCGATCCTTGCGCTTGCGGGATTCCAGCAAGGCTTTCAGGTTTGCGACGGCCTGCTCGTGGCTGATGGCCTTGGGCTTGGGCGCGCGCGGTTTCGGCGGCTTGCGCGTGGGCGCATGCGCGGCCGGGGCCGGCTGGCGCGGCAACTCCACGGAGCCACCCAGCATCCAGTCATCATCGAAGCGCGAGCGCGGGATGTAAGAAGGCGGACGGCGCTTGGCGGCGCTGGCCCGCGCGGCGGCCACCGCGCGGGCGGCGGTCTTGACCGAAGCCGGCCGCGACACCGGTTTCGCCGGAGCGGTCGGCTTGTTCGCTGCAGGCGCGGCTTTCACGACCCTGGTTGGCTTCTTCGCCGGCTTCTTCACCGGTTTGCTCGCGGGTTTCTTCGCAACTTTGGCGGGCTTCGATGTCCTGCTGGCCGCCGCCCTGGATTTTGCGGGCGCCTTGCGCGCCGCGGGCTTGGCGGATTTGCCGGAGAGTTTGCGATTCCGTGATGTTGCCATTGCTGCGTTCCTCATTTGGTTGCGTTGCAGACTCGGCCCAGCGGGCCAAGCCTTGGCGAGCCGAGCCAGTCGGTAGATTCCTTGGGCGGCGGGCGGCTGCGAACTACAAGCTGCGCCCGTCAACCTGGCGGATGGTCAAGCCGCCGGGCTCAACCCCCTCGAGGCAGCGAACGTTCACCGCCGCCATCGGATGCCCTTCATGTTCGCCATCGGCGAATGGCGCCACCCCGCAGATCGGGCAGAAGTGGTGGGCTATCTTGTGTTTGTTGAAGCGGTAGGTGCTCATGTCCGCTTCCGGCGTGGACAGCCTCAGCGCACCGCGTGGCACGAACCACATCAAGTAACCTTTGGGCCGACAATGCGAGCAATTGCACTCCAGTGCGGTGCCGATTTCCCCGTCTACTTCGAAGGCGATACGGCCACAATGGCATCCGCCACGCCACGTCGTCATACACCAGATCCGAGCGTCAGGCCTGTGACATTATCGCATGAACCGGGCTTTCACGCACGTGTATCCTGTTGATCCCTCTCCCAACAGGAACGGTCTGCCAGGCACGCGGCTCCCACGGCACGGCATTGGCAGATCCCCATCTTGCGCAGTTTCGACGACGATCAGGGCTGTCATTGGCAGGCCGCCCTGCTGGCGGCATCCTTCGGCAATACCATGCTGATTTTCAGCCGCATCGGCGGCGAAGGCGTGCTGCGGAAAACACTCGAGGCCGCCAATTATGGTGAGGCAGAACAATGGCTTGCCGGGGCGGACGACACGGCGCTGCGCGCGCTGCTGGCCGAGGCGGTCCCCTGGGGGTGATCCCGGCACCGCTCGCGGCGCGCCCCATCGTCGTTCATTCGCCCATGAAACTTGCGAAACCCGGTTCGCGGGACTGCGGCGCGCGCCGTTCGGGCTCCCACAAACAAAAACGCCGGGCGGAATGATCCGCCCGGCGTGGTACTGCTTGGCGTTGATTACAGCGCCTGGACTTGTTCGGCCTGCAGGCCTTTCTGGCCCTTGGTCACGACAAAGCTGACCTTCTGGCCTTCCTGCAACGACTTGAAGCCGCTGCCTTCGATCGCGCGAAAATGCACGAACACGTCCTCGCCACCTTCCTGGCTGATGAAGCCGAAGCCTTTGGCGTCATTGAACCATTTCACGGTTCCGGTTTTACGATCCGACATGGA
>Ga0134128_10010798_pt1 | contig 10934 bp, 6 predicted proteins | sample KB31754_FD_96462 | JGI IMG/M metagenome (GOLD analysis project Ga0134128, IMG submission 96462) | Terrestrial soil microbial communities with excess Nitrogen fertilizer from Kellogg Biological Station, Michigan, USA - KB3-175-4 | ecosystem: Environmental > Terrestrial > Soil > Unclassified ...
CGTCGTCGCTGATTTCGCAGGTGAACGGAGTTTACAGCGGCGGTTACGATTTGAACGGCGGCACCGGCGCGGCGTTTTTTACGGGCACGGATGCGGGCACGATTGCGGTGAATACGTCGTTGCAAACGGATCCTTCGCTGCTGCAGGCGGCGGGAGTTTCCGGCGCGGCCGGCGACAACACCGTGGCGCTGGCGCTGGCGAAGCTGGGGTCGCAATCGATTGCCGGCCTCGGAAACAAATCTTTTACTGATGCGTTCGGGGCGCAGGTTGGTTCTTTCGGATTCGCGCTGTCCAACGCAAATACCGAAGTGGCCAATCAAGGCGCCGTTTCACAAATGCTGCAAAATCAGCGGGATTCGGTGAGCGGCGTTTCGCTGGAAGAAGAGATGGCGAATTTGATCACGTTTCAGCAGGCCTACGCGGCGTCGTCGAAGATTATCACGACCGTGGATCAAATGCTGCAAACGGTCATCGGCATGAAGACCTGAAGTTAATCGATTTTTATGCGCATTGCAGGAACATCCTATAGCGAGTCGATGGCGAACCAGATCAATCTGCTCGCCGGCCGCCAATACAAGCTGCAAAACCAGGCGACGACCGGCCAAAGCATCACGGCGCCGGAGGACGATCCGTCCGGCATGGTGCAGGCACTGGGATTACAGGCGGACGGCGCGAGTGTGACGCAATACGCGCAGAATATTTCGACGCTGCAGAACCGTTCCACTCTCGTGGCGAATGCGTTGCAGCAGTTGAAGACGATTTCGGATCGCATCGGCGAACTGGCGACGCAGTCGGATGGCACCGCGTCGCCGACGCAATTGCAGGCTAATGCCACGGAGACGACGCAGTTGATCAAGCAAGCGGCCGACATCATGAACGCGAAGGATGGCGATAATTATCTCTTCGGCGGCACGGCTTCCGGGCAGCCGCCGTATGCGGTGGCGATGGATGCGAATGGCAACGTGACGGGCGTGACTTATCAGGGTAATGCGAGCGTGAATGAAACGGAGATCGGGCAGAATATCACCGTTTCGGTGGATGTGCCGGGCGCGAATACTTCCGGCTCGGGCGCGCGCGGCGTGATTTCAGACAGCCGGTATGGCGCGGATTTTTTCAATCATCTGATTTCGTTTCAGAACAATTTGCTGGCGGGCAACAAGAGCGCCATTGCGGCGACGGATGTGCCTGCGCTCGGCAAGGATGAGGATAATTTTATTTACCAGATCGCCGAAAACGGTGCGGTGGGAGCGCGGCTGGTGGCTGGCGCTTCGGCGGCATCGGCCAAGCAGAGTTCGTTGAATGCCTCGCTCAACAGTGTGGCGGGCGCGGACCTGACGCAGACGATCACGCAGTTGACGCAGGCGCAGAACGCCTACCAGATTGCGATGCAAAGCAGCGCGAGCATCATGCAGATGCGGACGACGTTGTTGTCGTCGTTGCCATAACGCTCTCTCGCCCCTTCAGGGCGACGTTTTTCTTCGATATACCCAAGGCATCGCTTCGCTCAGCCTTGGGCTGGGTTCTATCGGGCCTTCGGCCCGACGTAACCGCAAGCAACCATCTTTTGCGGTTCGTCTTCCCACACGGCAATTTTCGCCCAGCGCAGGGGATTTTTGCCGGGATTTGCTGGCCGGTAAGTTTTGCCAAGAAGCTCCCTAGCGAAAAGTCTCCAAAATCCCCTTATTTTTCGCGGTTTCTCATGAACCCGGCAAAAAACAACTGCCGTGGCATATCCAGTGCTAAACAGACTTTGGAATGAAATGCAATTGTATTGAAACTGAACCTGCCGTTGCCGCCGCGAGTGACGTGCGGCTTCCCATGGGCCTCCTGGGGTTTGAACGTTTGAAGGATTACCTGCTTATTGCCGACCCCGACGAGGAGCCGTTTGGCCGGCTGAAGGCGACGGGCGACGCGGCGATTGCATTTGTCGTGCTCAACCCGTTTTTGATCGTGCCGAATTATCACCCGGACATCCCGCAGGCCGATGTTGAATTTCTTGGGCTCAAAAGGACGGAGGACGCGATGGTCCTGAACATCGTCACCGTCCACAAGACCGGCCAGGCGACGATGAATTTGAAGGGGCCGATTGTGATCAACCGCAACACCGGCGTGGGCAAGCAAGTGGTGATTGCCAACGGGGCGGAGTACTCGGTCCAACATCCGTTGTTGGTGTCCGAAGGGGCCGCTTAACCCGCGAACCAAAAGATTTCATGCTCATCCTCTCGCGCAAAACCAGCGAAAGCATCGTGATCGACGGCCGGATTCACGTGAAGATTGTTCGCGTCGAGGGCGACGTGGTGAAAATCGGCATCGAAGCGCCGGCGGACGTGCCGGTGCATCGCCAGGAAGTTTACGAAGAAATCCAGCGCAACAACCAGCAGGCGCTCGTGCAGCCGGCGGCTCCCCTGCCCAAGCTGCTCACGGCAAAAAACAAACCGGCGGTTGCTCCGGCGCTGAAGGGAATCAAATCATGATCATCAATTCAAACACCGCCGCGAAACTTTTGCCCACCACTCTTATGGCTCGCAGCAAAACTCTTTCGAAACCCGGTGCCGCTGCGGCGGGCGCGGACCAGGCCCAGTCCGAACCGGTGAGCAGCCAGAATTTAACTGCGGCCAGCGCGCCCATCGCGGATGAGGACGCGGCCAGCGAAACCACGGAGAACATGCGCCAGATGATCATCGCGCAGAATTCGATGGCGATGATGGCGCAGGCGAATTCGCTGCCGCTGCGCGCGCTCCGGTTATTGCAGCAGTAACGATGTCCAGCGTTTTTATCGTCGGTCGCCAATCGGCGAGATGACCGCTGGCTCCTTCCCTGGGTGGGTTGGCAACAACCCACCCGGTCAATTTGAAACTAGAAAAAAACGAAACGCACGGACGCATGAAAACAGCCGCCTTTCTCCCCGCTAAAGGTTCAAGCCAGCGCATTCCGAACAAGAATACCATGCTGCTTGACGGGGAGCCGCTGTTCCTGCGCAGTCTCAAAAAACTCCTGGCCTGCCCCTCAGTGAATGAAGTCTGGCTCGACACTGAATCGCAAGAAATCATTGACCTGGCTTCGGAAATCAAATGCCGCACCATGCGCCGCGACCCCCTGCTTGCTTCCAATAAAACCGACGGTCACCAATTGTTCCTCAATGAAGTCGTTACCACCAACGCGGATATTTGCGTTCAATTGCTCGGCACCTCGCCGTTCATCAAGATTGAGACGATTGAAAAAGCCATCGAGATCCTGAAAACGGATTCGCGCTACGATTCAGTGATCGCCATTCGCAAGGAGAAGCAATACCGCTGGAACGGCAGCCAGCCGACTTACGACCTCCAGCACATCCCGAACAGTTCGGATCTGGAAGACAGCATCATCGAATCAATGGGGCTTTATGCGGTTCGCCGCGAAACCGCGCTCGCGACAAAGCGGCGCATCGGCAACAAGCCTTACCTCCTAGAAATTGATCCACTCGAAAGCGTGGACGTGAATTGGCCAAAGGATCTTGAAATGGCCAATCTTGTCGCCATCGGTCTGCGCGAACAGGAGCGCCGGCTGTTTCAAAATACTAAACTGCTTCTCAACAGTCCCCTGCTCTCGGATGTGATGGACGATCTCGGGCTGGACGGTGTGCTCTCCAAAGACTTTCACCTCAACCTGCCGGAGCAGAAAATTTTTGGGCGTGCAAAAACGATGCAGATTGATCTTTGCACGGATGATGACGACTTTCGAAAAATTTACGACAGTCTCAATCTCTACGACCACGTGGTATCCAATGACGTGATTGTCGTGGCCAATCGCGCGCCGGGTTACGCGTTTTTTGGCGAACTGAACGCCAACCTGGCGGTCCGCGCGGGAGCCGTGGGAGCGATCATTGACGGTGTGACGCGTGATTTGCCGGACACACGCCGAATGGGTTTCCCGGTTTTCGCCAAGGGAAATTACTGCAAAGACACGCGCAAGCGCGGCGTGGTCAGTTCCCGCAATAAAACGATCATGGTGGACGGCAAAAGCATCCACAAAGACGACCTGGTTTTCGGCGACAGCGATGGCATTGTGGTGATTCCGAAACAACAGGAACAGCAGATCCTGGATGAGGCGCTGAATCGCAAGAAAAACGAAGGCGGCATCCTGCTTTCCATCGCGCAAGGCACTCGCACGGACGATTTGGTCAAGCAATTCGGGCTCTTTTAATCCCCCCATGAGCGGCATCTGTCTGGCAACCAATTACCTGCTGATGCGCTCCGCCGCGCGGCAGATGTGGATTGATTTCGATCAGCATCTGGACGCGTTCGGAATGAGGCTGGTGTTGGTGAGTTCCGCGCCCTCGGAAGAACCTCTCCCCTTTCCGGTCATTTCCATTCCGTATCTGCTGCGCGATTTTGCCGGAATGTTTCCCGCGGCGGGCAGTGATGGGCATGTCTCGCAAGGCGATTTGGAATTGCTCGAGGCCGACAGCATTCGCGCAAACAAATCTTACCGGCCGAATGACGCGCTTACGGGATTGTTTGCCTGCCGAAAATTTTACGCCGGCTTGCTGGAAACCTTGCAACCGGCCTATGTGCTCACGTGGGATCCTAGCTCGCCCCAAGCGCAAATTCTGCAATCGCTCGCGCGCGAAGCGGGCCTGCCTGCACAAGGCATCGAGCGCGGATTGCTGCCCGAAACTTTGATGATTGAGAGTCGAAGCATTCAGGGTTATTCCGATCTGCGCACGCATTGGCTGGCGCAGGAAATGCCCGACTCGGCATTTGATTCGGCAGCCTTCGAAAAAATTTGCGATTATTATCTCGCCGGCAAGCCGCAGAAATATGACCAACCGGAATTCGGCGATGGCGGCGAGGCTTTGCGCCAAAGTCTCGGCCTGGGCGGTAAAAAGGTCATCGTTTTTCTTGGACACTATGATGCGTGCGGGATGGAGCCGAAGAACAGCAAACAGCGCCGCTACAATTCGCCAATCTACGATTCAACCACTGACGCATTGACTGGTGTCGGAGATATTCTCGCCGGGAATCCTGATGTTGCCGTGGTTTTCAAACCGCATCCCATCGATACCGAGCCGTACGTGCTTGCCGGCATCCAGGGCATTCGTGTCGTGCGCGATGTGAATGTTCACGCACTGATTGATATGGCGGATGTGGTCGTGGCGCAGTTTACCACGCTGCAATTTGAAGCGGCATTTTACGACAAGCCCGTGGTGCTGCTGAGCCGCAGCGCCTGGTGGGGCCGCAATGCAACGTACGAGGTCAATGCACGCGGCGAATTGATGCCAGCCTTGAAAGCCGCACTAGCGCGCAAGAATTGGCACGTTCATTCAGCGAACGCGTGCGCGTTCCTCACCTGGACCATGGAACAATTTCTCATTGGCTGCAACGCTGGCGTTCCCGCCCGGCGGAATCTAAGGGATTTCGCCAAATTCATTGCCGCAACTTCGCTAGACTCACGAGATCTGCCGCCAATTGAAGACCGCTGGGAACAGGCGGAAACGATGATGCAACAACTGCGGGCCGCCGGAATTGCCCGCCCCAAAACCGCTGCTTTTGAACTGGCACTTGCATGACAACGAACACTCCCAACAATCGCGCGCCGGAATTCCCTGCCAACCTGTGGCCGCGCGATGAACCATTGCGCCGCGCGGCGGAATTGATTGAGCAGAGCAACGGCCGGATTCGCGCGGTGTCCTTTGACTTTTTCGATACCATTGTGTGGCGATTGGTGGGCAAGCCCATCGATGCATTTTGCGAAATCGGCCAGCGATTGCGCGAACAGCACATCCTGAAAGAGCCGGTCCAGCCGCAGGATTACGAAGTGATTCGCAAATTGGCGGAATGGAAGACGCGCGAGCGCCAGCAATTGAAGGACGCGCGTTGCGAGGACATCAGCATCGCGGAGATTTACGAGAACCTGAGCGCGGTGATCAAGGAGCCGGTGAAGGCAGTCGAGACGGAGCACGGCGTGGAGCGCGACGTGTGCCTGTTGAATCCGGGCATGGTGAGCTTCATTCGCCATCTTCACGGGCTGGGCGTTAAGGTGCTGATTGTCTCGGATATTTATTTTTCGGCAGAACATTTGCGCGGCATCCTGAGCGCAAACCATTTCGATCCGGCGATTTTTGATTGCGTTTTGACGTCGTGCGACGCGGGCGTGTGCAAAGGCAGCGGAAATCTTTTCAAGCACGCGCTGAAACACCTCGGGTTGCAAGCAAACCAGGTGATGCACATCGGCGACAACTACGGCGCGGACGTGGCCGGAGCGCGCAAGGCCGGTATTCGCGGCTGCCATTACCCGCAGTTTACGAACGAGATCAATACGATCCTCGAACGGGAAAAATTTTTACTGGGCGCGCAAAGTCCGGTGTTCAGCATCAACTCGCTGCGGATGCTCGCGGCGCGGTATTTTCCGCAAGACACGGACGAAGGCCAATTCGCGCGCATGGGAGCGCTGCTGCTCGGGCCGGTGCTGACGCGCTTTGCCGCCTGGGCTTGCGATCAATATGTCGCCGCCGGCGTGCGCAAAGTGGGCGCGTTCATGCGCGAAGGAGAATTGTTCGGGGAACTGCTCCAGCGCGAAGCGGACGTGCGCGGATTGGATTTGGAAATCAAGCCACTTTACGTCAACCGCAAAGCCACGGCGTTGGCATCGCTCGGCAAATTGACGGCGGACGGATTGATCGATTGGCTGGCGCGCCGGTCGACGTTGCCGATCAAGACGATTTTGAAACATCTCGGCCTGCCGTCGGAGGTGGCGCGGGAGCTTCCGTTTTCGGTCGAAGAAAAAGCGGACACCAAGGAGCGCATCCTGAAGCTGGCGGAATTCCTTTTCACTCCAAAAAACGCAAGCCTCATTGAGGCGAAGAGCCGCGAGGAGCGCGAGAAGGTGATGGATTATCTGAAGCCGTGGCTCGATTCCGGCGACACCATCGGCCTGTGCGACATCGGCTACAACGCCTCGGCGCATACGCAACTCAAGCGTGTGCTCGACATGGCCGGAAGCCGCACGCATCTGATCGGATGCTATCTCGTCACGGGTGAAGGCTCGGCGGCGCGGATTTTGGAATCGCTCGACGTGCGGCATTATCTTGGCTCGTTTGGCCGTCCGGCGCATCTTTATTATGCGTTCCTGAGATCGCCAGCGATTATCGAGCAATGCTTCACCGCGCCGGTCGGAACGACGCTCGGTTATGAACGTCAGGCGGACGGCACGGTCACGCCGGTGCTCGATAAAGTTCTTTTCAACGACGACATCCTGCGGCGCCAGCGCGCGTTCAAGGAAGGCGTGCGCCTCTTCCAAAATCTCTGGCACAGCTTCGTGGCCGCAAAACCGGAAATGCTTGGCGGCAAGACCGAAGTTTCAAAACGCGTCCTGGCGGACATCGATCGGGGGTTGACGCCGATCCTGGGGCGCGTCGCGGCGTTTCCCCTGCCCTTCGAGATCAGCCGCTTCGGTTCGCTGCCGCTGGACGACCAATATTTTGCCGACTCTTTCAAACCGATGTGCAGCGAGGCGGACTGCGAGAAGTTGCGCAAGATCGGCTACATGCGGCTGCTCGGTGAAGCCGGCGTGCATTGGCCGCAGGGCATTCACGAATTAACGAACCGGCACGCCGCCGCGAATTTCTTTTCCTATGGCAAAGCGATGCTGCATTGCAATCCCGAGAAGGACAATGAAGGGTTGCAGGCGGAACTGACCATCGTTCTCCCGGCGGGACGCAATCCGATGGCGTTGCGGGAATGCCTTAAACGCGTGAAGAGCATCGCCGACGCGAGCTTGCAGTATGAAGTTTTCGTGTTGGTCACGAAGGACGACAAGGAAAGCCTCGCGGTGCTCCAGGAATTTCCGGGCGATGCGCCGAAGCTGCACGTGTTGGAACGCAGCGCGAACCAGTCGCCAGTGGAAGTCATCAACAAGGCCGCGGATCTCTCGACGGCGCAGTTTTTCATGTTTCTCGACGAGGGCGCGCTCTTGCCGGCCGGGTGGGACGCGAAGCTGCTCGGGGCTATGCGCGCTTCCAAGGACGTGGGAATGGTGTTTCCGCGCATCATTCGCGGCGCCAACGTCGAAGATCCGCTCGCGGCGACGTGGCGCGGAGTGATTGTGCGCCGGCTGGCATTCATCGAGAGCCTGGGACTCAACGAAGAGTTGGGGCCGGTGGGCGCGATGTGGCAGTTCGCGTTGATTTTGCGGGAATCAAATTGGAAAACGGAATTTGTTCCACAAGCAGTCGTCGAAGCTAAATTTGCCGAAACGGCAATTTCGCTGGCGAGTTACGAAAAAGCGTTGTTGAAAAAGCGCTTTGCGAATTTCGAGCAACTGGCCAAGGAATTTTCGGCCAACGTGACGAGCCACGAGGTTGGCGCGGCGACACAACGAGGCAGTTCTGAGACGACGAAAGTGGATTGGATTGGTTCGTTCCTCGATGCCGGGAGCCTGTCGCATGTGAACCGGGCGATTACGCAAGCGCTGGCGGGCAAGGTTCAATTAAATCGCGTGAATAGCGGCACGGAAAAATCGCCTTCATTCAAGGCGCTCGCGAGTGAGTTGGCGAAAGCGCCGTCGAGCGACGCCGCCGTGACGGTGCGGCACGCGTGGCCGCCGAATTGGACGCGACCGAAGAGCGGTAAACTCGTCGTCGTGCAGCCATGGGAATTCGGTTCGTTGCCGGAGCAATGGGTGAAGGATTTGGCAAGCGTCGATGAAGTTTGGGTGCCGACGCAATACGTGCGGAATGTCTACGTCGATTCCGGCGTGCCGGCGAATAAAGTGTTTGTGGTGCCGAACGGTGTGGATACGGCAAAATTCAATCCGCAAGCCGCGGCGATGCCGTTGCCGACGACGAAGAAATTTAAATTCCTTTTTGTCGGCGGAACGATTCTGCGCAAAGGGCCGGATGTTTTGCTGAAGGCATATCTCGAAGCGTTCACGGCGGCGGACGATGTTTGCCTGGTGATCAAGGATTTTGGCGGGAAGACGGTTTATGCGGGGCAGACGTTCGAGGAAACGATTCGCGCGGCGCAGGCGCAGCCGAATGTGCCGCAAATTATTTATCTCAACGACGAATTGGCGCCAGATCAATTGCCGGGACTGTATCGCGCGTGCGATTGCCTCGTGCTGCCCTATCGCGGTGAAGGCTATGGTTTGCCGGTGGTGGAAGCGATGGCGTGCGGGTTGCCAGTGATGGTCACGGCGGGCGGCGCGACGGATGATTTTGTGCGCGACGAATTCGCGTTTCGCATTCCGGCGCAACGCCAGGTTTTTGGGACTGAAATCAGCGGCATGAAATTGGTGAAACCCGGCTGGTTGCTGGAACCGAATGCCGGTGTGCTCGCGGAGCGCATGAAATATATTGCGGCGCACCCGGACGAGGCGCGCGCGCGCGGACGCCGAGCGAGCGAATATGCGAAAGAGTTTTGTTCGTGGGAAAACGCGGCGAAGATTGCGTTGGGGCGCATCGAGGCTCTTGCGAACACGCGGACTGAAGTCCGTGCTCCGGGGGCGAAGCGCGCGGCGATTACACTGCCGGCCTGTGCGCTGGTAGGGCACCTCGGCGAAGCGCGCGAATTGTTGCGCCAGAAAAAATCTCGCCTCGCTTGGGAAGCCACACTGGCGGCCATTGACAAGCGTCCGTTCCATCCGGAAGCGTCTTTGTTGCTGGCGGAAATTGCGCTGGCGGTTGGCGATGGCCAGGACGCGAAATTGTGCGCCGAGCACGCGCGGCGGATTGCGCCGGAATTCAAGGGTGCGAAGAAATTTTTGAATCAGCGACTCAACGGCAGTCATCGGCCGGATTGGCTGAAGTTGCCTGGACAAGTCCAAAGTCCAATGTCCAAGGGCCAAAGTCGGCTTTCGGTTTGTCTCATCGTTAAGAATGAGGAACGGTTTTTGGGGCAGTGCTTGAAGTCAGTCAAGGATGTGGCGCAGCAAATCATTGTGGTTGATACCGGTTCCACGGATCGCACGGTGGAGATTGCGAAGGAATTGGGCGCGGAAGTGTATTCGTTTACGTGGTGCGATGATTTCAGCGCGGCGCGCAATGCGGCGCTGGAGCACGTGACGGGCGATTGGGTGCTGGCGCTGGATGCTGATGAGGAACTTTCGGCGAAGGACCGTGAGGCGTTGCGCAAAGCGATGAGCGATGCGGGCACGATGGCGTGGAGATTGCCGATCGTCGACATTGGGCGCGAAGTGGACGGTTGCTCGTACGTGCCGCGACTGTTCCGCAATGCGCCGGGGTTATTTTATCTCGGACGCGTGCATGAACAGATTTTCAGCAGCATCGAAGTGCGCCGCGCGGAATGGGGTCTCGAGAATAAAATCGGCGAGGCCACTTTGATTCATCACGGCTACACACAGGAAATCGTGCGCGATCGCAACAAGGTCGAGCGCAACTTGCAATTGCTGGAGAAAGCCGTGGAGGAATTGCCGGACGAGCCGCATTTGTTGATGAATCTCGGGCTGGAACTCTCGCGCTCGGGACGCGAGGCGGAGGCGTTTGCGCGTTATCGCGAGGCGTTTGAATCGATGTCGGCGAAACCGGCTGCGGAAATTGTGCCGGAATTGCGCGAATCGTTGTTGTCGCAGTATTGCACGCGGCTGACGGCGGCCAAGAACGCCGCGGAAACGGTGCGCGTGCTGACTTCGCCGCTGGCGCGCATGGGCACGGGCTTGACGGCGTCATTGCACTTTTCGCTCGGCCTGGCACACCTTGAATTGAAGCAGTTCAGTGAAGCTGCTGATCAGATGCGCCAGAGCCTGGCGAAACGCGGCCAGAAGAGCCTCTCGCCGATCAATCGCGATATCCTCACAGCCGCGCCGCATCATTGCCTCGCGGTTTCACTGTCCGCGATTGGACAGACAGATGATGCTGAAAGGGCGTTTCAGGCGGGCTTGAAGGAACTCGGGCACGTGGAAGCTTTGCGGCTGGATTATGCGCGATTTCTTTTCGAACA
>Ga0134128_10010800_pt1 | contig 10931 bp, 6 predicted proteins | sample KB31754_FD_96462 | JGI IMG/M metagenome (GOLD analysis project Ga0134128, IMG submission 96462) | Terrestrial soil microbial communities with excess Nitrogen fertilizer from Kellogg Biological Station, Michigan, USA - KB3-175-4 | ecosystem: Environmental > Terrestrial > Soil > Unclassified ...
CCGAACTCGGCCATGCGCTTTTCCATCACGCCGACGACATAGCGGACCTTCTCCGCGATCCCGTCAGGGCTGAGGTCGCGGTAGCGCACCGTCCGCTCCGCGTAGGTGCCACCGCCTTCCTGCGACTCGCCGCTGCCTGCGATCACGAAGGCCGGCGTCGTGTTCGAACTCGGCCGCGTGAAGGAAAATGCATAAAACGATGGCCCGGACAGCGGATCGATCTCGGGACAGACATTGCTGCGCGCGACCGGATTGGTGGTGCCGTCATAGATGCCCCACTCCGCAAGAGTCTTGACATAATGCTCGTTGAACTTCCGAAAGCCGTCGTCGGTGAATGCGGCGGGCGAGCGCAGCTCGCAGGCGCAGAACGACGTCAGCGGACGCCCCGCGTCCTTGATATATTTGGCAACCGCCGCAAAGCCTTCGGCGAGCGGCAGCCATTTATCGAAGCGCACGCGCTCGATCTCGTAGCCGGGCAAGGCCGCCGAGCCTGCGGAATACTGGAAGACGGCTGGAATGAACCGGTAATTGCCGGCCTGGAAGTCACGCGTCATGTCTGGGATTCCCGTTACTATTCGAGCTGCATGCGGACGCCCTTGGCGCCGTTGAGCAATCGCTTGAGGTGGAAGCCGGCGAGCACATCGTCGGCATGCGACCCGACCAGGGCGGCGAAGGCCGGCATCGCGGCGGCATCGCCCGCTTCGAGCTTGGCGAAGGCTTCCCTGTATTGCGAGGTAGCAGGCGCCGCGAACGCCGCCTCCTCGAGCGGCTCATAGGTCCGCAGCGGCTCGCTCCGCCCGCGCAGGACGATGTCGCCGACCGGCCGGCCCTTGAAATTCACCGCGGCCTTCGCGATCGTCTCACTGACGCAGATACGCGTGCCGAGATGCTTGTTGGCGGATTCCAGCCGCGACGCGGTGTTGATGGTGTCGCCGTGGGCGGTGTAGTCGAAATAGTGGCTACCGCCGAAATTGCCGACGAGCGCCGGGCCGGCATGCACGCCGATCCGGGTGATGCCGAAATCCACGCTTTTTTTCTTCCAGCGCTGCCTGAACTCCTGCGCCCAGGAATCGAGGTCACGCGCGCAGGCAACCGCCCGCGTCGCATAGTCGGGCTGCTCGCCCGGTGCGTTGAACAGCACATGGATTCCGTCGCCGATGACCTTGGCGACCGTACCTTCATGCGCAAACACGACGCCGGTCATGCCCTCCACATATTCGTTGAGGAGCGCGCCCAGCACATCCGGCGCCGCGCTTTCCACCAGCGTGGTGAAACCCCTGATATCGGTGAAGATCGTCCCGACGTCGCGCCACTGCACCTCCATGCTGTCGCTATCGGCGGTGGCGGCCAGCCTCAGGGCGACCTGCGGAGAGAAATAGCGGGAAAGAGAGGCGTGGGCGCGCTCGGCCTCGGCCTGCCGCAAACGGGCCTCGCGCATCATCACGACGTGACGAATGGTCTTCTCGATGGTGGTTTCGAGATCTCCGAAATCGATCGGCTTGGTCAGGAAGTCGAACGCGCCGCGGTTCATCGCGGTGCGGATATTGCTCATGTCGCCATAGGCGGAGACGATGATGGTGGACTTCCTGTCCGGATCCTCCGCCTCCTGCAGCCTCGCGAGCAGGGAAAGGCCGTCCATCCGCGGCATGTTGATGTCGGACACCACCATGTCGACGTTCGGATTCCGCTCGAGCGTCTGCAGCGCCTCGAGGCCGTCATGGGCGAACATCACCTCGACGGCGCCCTCGCGGATCTGCCTGCGGAACTTCTGCAGGACCAGCGCCTCGAGGTCGGGCTCGTCGTCGACGAACAGAATCGTCGTTGTCATGCGGCCTGTCCGAGCCTGGTATCGATCTCCTGGCGCAACAGCGCAAAGTCGATCGGCTTGGTCAACAATCCTTCCGCGCCCCGCTCGATGGCCTTCCTGCGGGTCTCGGTATCGCCATAGGCGGTGATCATGATGACGGGAACGTCGGGACGTTTGGCCCGCACTTCCGGCAGCATTTCGAGTCCGCTCATGCCGGGCATGTTGATGTCGGAAAGGATCAGGACCAGCGATGGATCGCCAAGATCGACGGCGCGTTCCAGGGCGGCCGGAGCCGATGGGGCGAATTCCATGTGAAAACGTCCCGCGCGCAAATCGCGGCGGAATTGCTGACGGAACAGCGCCTCCACATCGGGCTCGTCATCGACGACGAGGATGTAAACGCTCAATGCGCGCCTCCAGTATTTCGCAAACCATTAACCTGAACCGCCAGCTTGCGCGGCAGCGTGATAATAAATTCGGTAAAAACGCCCGCTTCGGTGGATACGTCGATCTTGCCGCCGTGCTGTTTCACGACGATGTCGTGGCTCATCGACAATCCAAGCCCTGTCCCCTCGCCGGCCGGCTTGGTGGTGAAGAAGGGATTGAACATCTTCTCCTTCACGCTCTCGGGGATGCCGGTGCCGTTGTCGCGAATCCGGATTTCGACCCGGTTGCCCAGGCTTTTCGTGCTCGCGCTCAGCGTCGGCTCGAAATCGCCGTTCGCCGTCTCCTTGCGCTTGGTGGCGGCATAGAATCCATTTGAAATCAGATTGAGAAAAACGCGCGTGATTTCCTGCGGATAGAGATCGATCATGCCGGCCTCGGGATCGAGGTCGCGCTTGAGCGTGATGTTGAAGCCGCTCCTCTCGGCCCGTGCGCCATGATAGGCGAGGTTGAGGCTTTCCTCGACAATGGCGTTAATGTCGGCGTCCCGATGCTCGCCGGCTCCCTCGCGCGAATGCAGCAGCATGTTCTTCACGATGGAGTCGGCGCGCTTGCCGTGCTGCACGACCTTGTCGAGGTTGCCCTTCAGCATGTGCGTGAGCTCGTCGATCTCCTCGCGCGTCCTGTCGTCCATCTCCGTCGTCCTGAGCACATCGTTGAGCTCGTCGATCAGTTCCCCCGACAGCGAAGAGAAATTGTTGACGAAGTTCAGCGGATTCTTGATCTCGTGCGCGATGCCGGCCGTGAGCTGGCCGAGCGAGGCCAGCTTCTCGGTCTGCACCAGACGGTCCTGCGCGGTACGCAAATCGTCCAGCGATCGGGACAGCTCATCGGTACGGTCACGCAATTCATTCAGCAGCCGCGCATTCTCGATCGCGATCACGGCCTGCTTGGTGAAGTTTTCCACCAACGCGACCTGCTTGTCTGTGAACTGGCGCACTTCCTGGCGAATAATCGTGATCGCCCCCAACAGCTCGTCTTCCTTCAGCATGGGCACGACCAGGATAGTCCGGGCGCCTGCAACATTGGCCAGCCCAATAACATTGGGAACACCGGCCTTGTACCCTGGGCTGTCCCTCAGGTCGGGAACCTGAACCGCCCGATGCGTTTCAGCAATGATCGCGAGCGACGTTCCCGGTTGCGGAATGATGGGCGCACGATGCCGGTAGGCCGAGAACTCTGGCGGAATGTTATGATCGGCAACGATGTTGTATTTTTCTCCGTCCCACAAATTCATCGTGCCGAAATTCGCGCCGCAAACGCGTGTGGCACTCTCAAGCATGGTCTGGAAGACCGGCTTCAAGTCGCCCTGGGACGACGAGATGACCTGCAGCACTTCCGAGGTCGCGGTCTGCTGCTCCAGCGATTCGCTCAGATCGTCCGTGCGCTGACGCAGTTCCTTCAACAACCGCGCATTCTCGATCGCGATCACCGCCTGGCTGGCGAAGTTTGCCACAAGCTCGGTCTGCTTATCCGTGAAGGGCTTCACCTCCTGGCGGAAAATGGTGATGGTCCCGACCAGCTCGTTTTCCCTGAGCATGGGAACGAGTACCAGTGTCCGGGCGCCCGCAAGGTCAGCCAGTGCACGGACGTGCGCATTGCCTTCGATATAGGGCGGCTCGGCCCTGATGTCGGCGACGTGAACGGGCTCGTGCGTCTTCGCGATTGCGCTGAGCCCGCTTTCCGGGTGCGGATGAATGACCTTGTGAAGCTGGGTATCCGAATAGACCTTGGGCGCGTTGTAGAGGGCGACCGTGCGGAAACCGCCGTCCTGGTACAACGTCATGGTTCCGAATTTGGCGCCGCAGATGCGCGTCGCGTTCTCAAGCATCTTGTCGAAAACCGGCTTCAGCTCGCCCGACGAGGAGCTGATGACCTCGAGAACCTCGGACGTCGCGGTCTGCTGCTCCAGCGATTCCGTCAGTTCCGCCGTGCGCTGCTCGACCTTGTTCTCGAGGTCGGCGTAGGATTCCTGCAGGCGCGCGCCCATGTCGTTGAACTGATTGGCGAGGCCTTCCAGCTCGTCCCCCGTCTTGATCGCGATGCGCTGGGCGAAATCTCCGCCGCCGATGCGCTCGGCGCCGGCACGCAGCGCCTGGATCGGCCCGACCATGCGGCGCGCGAGGAAGATTCCGGCCAGCACCGCGAAGATCGAGGCCGCCAGCAGCACGATCGCAAGCCGCTGCAGCGCCGCGTAAAGCGAGGCGTAGGCTTCCTGTTGCGGCAGCTCGACAAACATGATCCAGCGCAGCGGCATGATCGGCGCGTAAGCCGTCAGCACCTCCTGTCCCTGGATGTTGAGCTCGCCCTGCAGGGAGTCCATGTTGGGATTCATGTTCCGCAGTGGCGCCGGCATCGGCCGTCCGCCGCCGGACGCGGTCTGCGCGGCCTGCTCCGCCTGCTCTGCGAGCGCCGCCTGCTCGTCCAGCGCCGCCTTCACCTGCACGAGCTTCGACATGTCGGTGTTGCGCAACACCAGGCTGATGTCGGGATGCGCGATCAGCCGCCCCTGCGAACCGACCACATAGGCATGGCCGTGCTCGCCGACCTTGATCTGGGAAACGACGTCCCAGATCAGCTTCAGATTGACCTCGGCGATGCTGACACCGGCATCCTTGCGGGTGCCGGCGATCGCAAGCGTCATGTAGGGCTCGGACTCGCGCCGGAAATAGATCGGTCCGTAATAGACCTTGTGCGCGACGGCTTCGGTGAATTTCGGGTCCTTGGAGAGATCGAGCCCGCTGTCGAGAACGTCCATCGCAAGCCGCGACACCCGCAGCCGCTCATGACCGGTCGAGTCGATCTGGGCGAGCTCGGTGATGGCCGGCACCTGCCGCAGCAACCGGAGCGCGTCGAAGCGCCGGTTATCCAGCGAAGCGGCCGACCAGGGAAGCTGCGTGGTCCAGCCGAGCTGGCTCTCGATTTCCTTGACGAACTGGCTGATCTTGGCGGCCGCCGCCTCGGCCTGCTCGTGCTGGATCCGGATCAGCGCGGCCTTGTGCTCGCGATAATAGAAAAAGACCTCAAAAATGCCGTTGGACAGCAGCGCGACGGCGACCACCGCCACGAACAGCGCGACATATTTGGTGAAGAGACGGCTGCGGACCCGCGTCCGCGACGGGTTTGACGCCGCCTCTGCGCCCGATACGGGCGGACCCGCGAGCGTACGGCCTTGAGGCGTATCGGGGTGGGCGGACAGGGTCATCGCGCGCTTTGTTTAGCAAGAAGGCGCGGACTTGTCTCTTGCCGCAGTGCGGCAGGACCTGCGGAGGGTAAATCACGCAGGTCAATAACGACAACGGCGGCGAGAAAACCCCGCCGCCGTGGAAAAAGCCCTTAAATCCAGCCTCAGGTCGGCTTCAGCTGCTGCCGGCCGAGATCGTATTCGGCGATCTGTTTAGTCCTTTCGGAGGAGGCCGTCGCCTGATGGTCGGTCGCCAGCGTCACATAGACGGCGGGCAGCACGAACAGCGTGAACAGTGTGCCGATCGACATGCCCGCCACCACGACGAGACCGATCGAGAAGCGGCTGGCCGCGCCGGCGCCGCTCGCCGTCAGCAGCGGGATCAGGCCGGTCACCATCGCCGCCGTCGTCATCAGGATCGGACGAAGGCGGATGCGGGCGGCCATCTCGATGGCCGAACGCTTGTCGAGCCCCTCGTTGAGCTGCAGCTCGTTGGCGAACTCCACCATCAGGATACCGTGCTTGGTGATCAGGCCGACCAGGGTCAACAGGCCTACCTGGGTATAGATGTTCATGGTCGCGACGCCGAAGAACAGCGGAATCAGGGCGCCCACGATCGCCATCGGCACGGAAACCATGATCACCAGCGGGTCCCGCAGGCTCTCGAACTGCGCCGCCAGCACCAGGAAGATGATGATGATCGCAAAACCCAGCGTGATCACGAGCTGGTTGCCTTCCTGCACATATTGCCTGCTATCGGCGAGATAGTCGTGGCTGAAGCCCGCCGGCATCTTCTTGGCTACGCCTTCGAGGAAGTCGACGGCCTGGCCGACGGTCACGCCGGGCATCGGCACCGCCTGGAAGGTCGCGGAGTTGAGCTGGTTGTAGTGCGTGAGCGAGTTGGGATCCGTGCCGGTCTCGATCGACACCACGGTCGACAGCGGCACCTGCTGGCCCGTATTGGTCGGCACATAGTAGCCGCCGAGCGCTTCCGGCGACAGGCGGATGCCGCGCGGCACCTGCGGGATCACCTGGTAGGAACGCCCTTCCAGATTGAAGCGGTTGACGTAGTTGCCGCCGAGCAGGGTCGCAAGCGTGTTGCCGATGTTGGCCATGGTGATGCCGAGATCGCTCGCCTTCGAACGATCGACCTTGACCCGCACCACCGGCTGATTGAACGCGAGGTCGCTGTCGGAGACGATGAAGAGACCGCTCTTGCGCGCGGCGTCCTTCAGCTTCTCCATCTGCTCATAGACGGCCTGGAAGCCCGAGGTCGAGTTGATCACCATCTGCACCGGCAGACCGCCCGGTCCGCCGGGCAGCGGCGGCAGGTTGAAGGCAAACGCCTGCACGCCCTCGATCTTCGATATTTCGGCCTGGACCAGCGGCTTCAGCTGGATCGATGAGCGCTTGCGCTCGTCCCACGGCTTGAGAAGCATGCCGGCGATGCCGTTCTGCGGGCCGTTGATGCCGTTGAGCGCAAAGCGCAGGTCGGTCTCGGGAAACTTCGTGAACGCGTTGTCGAGCTTCTCGCCGTAGAAATCGAGATAGTCGATGTTGGCGTATTTCGGTCCCTTGATCACCGCAAACACGATGCCCTGGTCTTCCTCGGGCGCGAGCTCCTTGGAGGTGTGCATCCACAGGAAGCCGACGAGGCCGAGGATCGTCACCGCGAACAGCAGCGTCACCGGGCGATAGTCGAGCGAGCGGTCGAGCTTGCGGCCGTACCAGCGGGTGATCGCGCCGAACACGCGGCTGACGAGCCTGGCAAAGCGTCCCTCTTCCGTATTCTTCAGGAATACCGAGCACATCATCGGCGACAGCGTCAGCGCGATCACGCCGGACACGATCACCGAGCCAGCGAGCGTGAAGGCGAATTCGCGGAACAGCGAGCCGGTCAGGCCGCCGAGGAAGCCGATCGGGGCGTACACGGCCGCGAGCGTGATGGTCATCGAGATGACGGGGCCGACGATCTCGCGCGCGCCTTTCAGCGACGCCTGCACCGGCGGCATGCCCTCTTCGAGATGGCGATGGATGTTCTCCACCACCACGATGGCGTCGTCGACCACGAGACCGATCGCCAGCACCATCGCGAGCAGCGTCAGCAGGTTGAAGGTGAATCCCGCGATCAGCATCAGCGAGCAGACGCCGATCAGCGACAGCGGAATGGTGACGACAGGAATAATGACCGAGCGGAACGAGGCCAGGAACAGGAATATGACGACCACGACGATCAGCACCGCTTCGCCCAGCGTCTTCTCGACCTCGTCGATCGAGGACTGGATGAACTTGGTGGAGTCGTAGGCTACCTTCATCTTCATCGACGGCGGCAGATTGCGTTCGAGCTCGGGAAACAGCGCGCGCACGCCCTTGACCAGCGTCAGCGGATTGCCCTGCGGGGTCGCCTGCACGCCGATGAAGATCGCGTGCTCGCCGTTGAAGGCGACGCTCGCATCCGAGCTTTGCGCGGCGAGCTCGACGGTTGCGATGTCCTCCATGCGCACGAAGCCGCCGTCCTTGGACTTGACGATCATGCGCTTGAATTGCTCGACGTTCCGCAAGTCGGTATTGGTCGAGACGTTGGAGACGATGAAGAATCCCTTGGCCTGGCCCGCCGCCGCCTGGAAATTGTTGGCCTGGATCGCCGCCTGCACGTCGCCCGGCGAGATGCTGCGCCCGGCCATCTTCACGGGATCGAGCCAAAGCCGCATCGCAAAGGTCTGGCCGCCGAGGATGTCGGCCGACGCCACGCCATCCACCGTCGACAGCACCGGCTGCACCACGCGCGTCAGGTAGTCCGAGATCGCGCTGCCGGACAGCTCGTCACTTGAGAAGCCGAGATACATCACCGCGGTGGTCTGGCCGGTCGTCTTGGTGACGATCGGGTCGTTCGACTCCTTCGGGATCAGATATTTGACCGAGTTGACCTTGGCCAGCACCTCGGTCAGCGCCTGGTTCGGGTCGAAATTCAGCTTGATGTAGACCTGGATCGTCGAGGTGCCGAGCACCGAGGACGAGGTGATGTAGTCGACGCCCTCGGCCGAGGCCACCGCCTGCTCGATCGGCGTGGTGATGAAGCCCTGAATCAGGGCGGCGGACGCGCCGGGATAGACGGTCGTGACGTTGACGACCGTGTTCGACAATTTCGGATATTGCCGGATCGGCAGCACGGCGGCCGCGCGCAGGCCGATCAGCAGGATCAGCAGGCTGACGACGACCGACAGCACCGGACGCTTGATGAAAATATCAGTGAAGGCCATCGCGGCGCTCTCTTTGATCTAGATTTTTCAGGGGAGCATGACCTTCCGCGGTCATGCTCCCGGTCGATTTCAGTACCGCGGCGGCTTGGCCGGGATCGGCGGCGTCGGGTCGGTCGAGATCGCGACCGCCGAGCCCGATTGCAGCTTGAGCTGGCCGACCGCAACGACGCGGTCACCGGGCTTCAGGCCCTTGACGATTTCGGCGCGTCCGTCGACCCGGTCCCCGGTCTGCACGAAGGTGCGTACGGCGGTCAGCGTGGTCTTGCCGTCGGCCTCCTTCTTCTCGGTGGTCGGGGACACCGAGTCGCCATAGAGCGTGTAGTCCACCGCCGTCTCGGGAACGGTGATGACCGGCGGCTTCTCCGGCAGCACCACGGTCGTGGTTGCGAACATGCCGGGTTTCAGGATGTGATCGGGATTGGCGAGCGTCGCCTGCACGCGGATGTTGCGCGTATCGGACACGATCTGGGGCTCGATGGTCGTGATCTTGCCCTCGAATGTCTTGCCCGGATAGGCGTCGACAGCGATGCGCACGATCTGCCCGACCTTGAGCTGCCCCGAATCCTTTTCGGTGACGGTGAAGTTGGCGTAGAGCTCGGACAGATCGGTCAGCGAGACGATGGTCGTGCCGGCCGTCAGGAACTGTCCGACCTCGACCATGCGGACGCCGAGATCGCCCTCGAATGGCGCCCGCACCAGCTTCTGCGAGATGATCGCCTCGGTCTTGGCGATGCCGGCCAAGGCCTGGTCATAGGCGGCCTGGGCCTGGTCGGCGGTCGCCTGCGGCCCGAACTGGCGCGCCGCGAGTTGCTTGGCGCGGTCGAGCGACAGTTGCGCCACCGTCGCCTGCGCCTTGAAGTTCGCGAGGTCGCCCTGGTCGGGGGCGTCGAACAACTGCACCAGCGGTGCGCCGGACTTCACATGCGAGCCGGGCGTGAACAGGATGTCGGTGATGCGGCCTGAGACATCGGAGGTGACGTTGACCTGATGCACGGCGGCGAGCCCGCCGACCGCGGTCAACAGGTTCGGCACCACCTCGGACTTCGCTTCGGCCACGCTGACGGTCGCCGGCGGCGGCTTGTTGTTGGCGAAGAACTGCGCGATCATCTGGCCGCGGAAATGGTTGAACCAGACGAGGCCGCCGACCAGCGCCGCAAGTATCGATCCCACGATCAGGAACCACAGCACCTTGCGCGCCGGGCGCGGACGGCCCTTCTCGTCGAGCGGTTTTCCCGCCAGTTTGGGTTCAGTCGCAATATTCATTGTCATGCACTTTCTGCGGCAGCCGGCAGCGGCCGGGCCAGCGTCAATTCGCGGGTGAGATGCGCAGCAATTGCGGCTTCGTTAAGTCCGATTCCCCTGAGGAGAAATTCGCAAAGCTGCCGTTCGAGACCGGCGGCATCGCCGTACACCAGACACGGCACCGCGGGCAGCCGCGTCAGCGCGGCGGTCAGCACGGTGTGGTGGGCAAACCAGAACAGATTGAGCGGCGGGCCTGCGAGCCGCGCGGCGTCGCCGGCAGCAATCGCGGCCTCGAGCGAGGCGGTGAACATCGCGCCGATCAGCTTCTCGACCTTGGCATAGAGCAGGCGGGCGAACTCGCCGTCCTCGAGATGGCTGGTCGCCATCAGCCGTAGCCGCTGCGCTTCTTCCTCGTGATCCGGGCTGTCGGAAAGATGGACGAAATGCCGGACCATGCCCTGGACCAGTTCCACCAGAGCGGCGGTGGAGGGCTCCTGCCCGAGCAGGTGCCCAAGTACCGGATCGGCTTCGCATTCTTCCGCCAGGATCTCTGCATAAAGCGCGGCCTTGGAGGGGAAGTGCTTGAACAACAGCGCCTCCGAAATGGCGGCAGCGGCCGCCACGCTCCTGGTCGTGGTGCCGGCAAAGCCATTGCGGGCGAAGCATCGCTTGGCGGCGCCCAGAATCAGTTGCCGCCGGAGGTCAGAGGTCATGCGCAAGGTGGACATCTTGTGAGTAAGCACTCACCCACACAAGAAGTCAAGCCTTTTGCTGCAGCGCAACTAATCTGGAGGTAGCCGGTTCTGTCGGCGTCCCGCATGGTTCGAGACGCTTGCTGCGCAAGACCTCGGGATGAGGAGATAGACCGCCGTGCGCTAGATCGGCGCATGCCCCAGGGCGCCGCGCAGCCGCGTCATGATGAACATGCCATCGCGGTTGGAGAGCACGCGCTCGAGATTGGCGCCGTCGATCTTGACGTTGGCAAAGCGCGGCC
>Ga0134128_10010802_pt1 | contig 10930 bp, 8 predicted proteins | sample KB31754_FD_96462 | JGI IMG/M metagenome (GOLD analysis project Ga0134128, IMG submission 96462) | Terrestrial soil microbial communities with excess Nitrogen fertilizer from Kellogg Biological Station, Michigan, USA - KB3-175-4 | ecosystem: Environmental > Terrestrial > Soil > Unclassified ...
GCATCATCCCCGAGCTCGAGAGTCCGAGCGAGCCGAAGCTCGGACACGACAGCTCGACCAACAACCTGATCCGTCGCTACCGGCAGCAAAAGGAGCCAGTGTGACGACGATCGGCTTCGACCAACCGCTGTACATACTGCCGTTCGACCATCGCGGGTCGTTCCAGACGAAAATGTTCGGCTGGACCGGGGTGCTGACACCGGAGCAGACGGCCCAGATCGCTGCCGCCAAGCAGGTCATCTACGACGGCTTCAAGGCGGCCGTGGCGGCAGGCGTGCCGAAGGCGAAAGCGGCCATCCTGGTGGACGAACAGTTCGGCGCCGCCATCCTCCGGGATGCGGCAGCTGACGGATACGCGACCGCCTGCCCCGCCGAGAAGAGCGGTCAAGAGGAGTTCGAGTTCGAGTACGGCGAAGACTTCGCCAAGCACATCGAGGCTTTTCACCCGACCTTCTGCAAGGTGTTGGTCCGCTATAACCCGGAAAGCGATGCGGCGCTGAATCGGCGACAGGCAGACCGCTTGAGGCAATTGTCCGAGTACCTCCACGACAAGACCCAAAGCCGGTTCATGTTCGAGCTGCTGGTGCCGCCGGAAAAGGTGCAGCTCGACCGGCTCAAGGGAGACCGGAAGGCGTATGACGCGGAGCTCCGTCCCCGCCTGATGGTCGAGGTGATCGAGGAGCTCCAGGACGCCCAGGTTGAGCCCGACGTCTGGAAGATCGAGGGACTCGACCGGCGCGAGGACTGCGAGAACATCGTGGCAGCAGCGCGCCGCGAGGGCCGGAGCAAAGTCGGCTGCATCATCCTGGGCCGGGGTGAAGATGAGACCAAGGTGCGCGAGTGGCTGACGACGGCGGCCAGCGTCCCTGGGTTCATTGGCTTTGCCGTCGGCCGGACGGACTTCTGGGAGCCGCTGGTCGGATGGCGGGCCGGCAAGAGCACGCGGGAAGGCGCGGTCGCCGAGATCGCGCGTCGATACCGCGAGTTCGTGGACATCTTTGAGCAAGCTCGGGCACGACCGAAGACCAGGGTGAGAAGCCTGACATGACCGGGATCGTCGATTCGCTTCGGCGGGTGACGCAGCTGTCGCTCGAGACCCACCTGATGATCTCGGATCCCGACCGTTTCCTCGAAGAGTTTGCCGCGGCTGGCTCCGACTCATTTCTCGTGCATGTATCGACGCGATCACGGCGCCAATGGTCGTGCGGGCTGGCGCGACGGTGCTAGTCGCGGGCTCCTCGATCTTGGGCGCTCGCGAAGGCGTGACGTCGGCCATGATCGCAAGGAATCGAAGCGGCCGAGCAATCGGCTCTCTAAAGGAGTGAGCGATGCAACTCGGAATGATCGGACTTGGCCGCATGGGCGCCAACATGGTGCGCCGGCTTATCAAGGGTGGCCACCAGTGCGTGGTCTTCGACATGTCGCCGAAGGCGGTGAAGGAGCTGACCCAGGAACAGGCGGTGGGCGCCTCCTCGCTGGCGGACCTCGTGAAGAAGTTGCAGAAGCCAAGGGCCGTGTGGTTGATGGTGCCGGCCGCCGTGGTCGATAAGACCATCGCGGACCTGGTGCCCCTGCTCGAGAAGGGCGACACTCTCATCGACGGTGGGAACTCCTACTACATCGACGACATCCGGCGCGCCAAGGAACTTGCGCCGAAGGGGATCCACTACGTCGATGTGGGAACCAGCGGCGGAATCTGGGGGCTGGAGCGCGGGTACTGCATGATGATCGGGGGCGAGCCGGCGGTGGTGCAGCGCCTCAATCCGATCTTTGCCCGGCTGGCGCCGGGCGCCGGCGACATTGCGCGGACGCCGGGACGCGAAAAGACCGACGGCACCTCCGAGCAGGGGTATCTCCACTGCGGGCCGAACGGCGCGGGCCACTTCGTCAAGATGGTCCACAACGGAATCGAGTACGGGATCATGGCCGCCTACGCCGAGGGGCTTGGCATCCTGCGGTCCGCCAACGTCGGCAAACGGGAGGACCATTCAGCAGACGCCGAGACGACGCCGCTGCGCGATCCCGAACACTACCAGTACGACCTCAACCTGGCGGACATCGCCGAAGTGTGGCGACGCGGCAGCGTCATTGCCTCCTGGCTGCTCGACCTGTCGGCCTCCGCGCTGGTGAAGGACCCGAAGCTTGAGGGGTTCGCTGGTCGCGTGTCCGATTCGGGCGAGGGGCGATGGACGATCAAGGCGGCGATCGACGAGGCGGTGCCGACCCCCGTCCTCACCGCGGCGCTCTATGAGCGCTTCGCCTCGCGAGGCGAAGCAGACTTCGCCGACAAGCTGCTTTCGGCGCTCCGGTACGAGTTCGGCGGACATCTCGAGAAGGCAGCGGCTACATGAGCGCCCCCCATTCCGACGCCCTGGTGTTTTTTGGCGCCACCGGCGACCTGGCGTACAAGAAGATCTTCCCGTCGCTGCAGGCGATGCTGAAGCGCGGCCACCTCACTGTGCCGGTGATCGGCGTGGCCAAGGCCGGCTGGAGCGTCGATCAGCTCAGGGCCCGGGCCAAGGACAGTCTGGAAAAGCACGGCGGGCTCGATCCCGCGGCGTTTGCGAAGCTGTGCGGACTGCTGCGCTACGTGGACGGTGACTACCAGGACCCCGCGACCTTCCAGGCGATCCGCCAGGAGCTCGGTTCGGCGCGGCAGCCGGCGCATTACCTGGCCATCCCGCCCGTGCTGTTCGAATTGGTGGTGCAGCACCTCGGCGAGGCGAACTGCGCCAAAGGGGCCCGCGTCATCATCGAGAAGCCGTTCGGCAACGACCTAGATTCAGCGCGGGAGCTGAATCAGGTTCTACTCGGAGCCTTTGACGAGGCATCGATCTTTCGGATCGACCACTATCTCGGCAAGCAGCCGGTGCACAACATGCTTTTCTTCCGCTTCGCGAACGCGTTCCTGGAGCCGTTCTGGAATCGCGACCATGTGGAGAGCGTGCAGATCACCATGGCGGAAGACTTCGGTGTCCAGGGCCGCGGAGGCTTCTACGACAAGACCGGCGCCATCCGCGACGTGATCCAGAATCACCTATTTCAAGTCCTCACGAATTTGACCATGGAGCCACCCGTCAGGGCCGACAGCGAATCGATCCGGGACGAGAAGGTCAAGGTGTTGAAGGCGATGCCCCCGCTCGAGCCGAAAAACGTCATCCGCGGGCAATTCCGGGGCTACCTGAATGAATCAGGCGTGGCGCCGGCTTCGAAGATCGAGACCTTTGCCGCCTTGCGGCTCGAGATCGACTCCTGGCGCTGGCAGGGCGTGCCGTTCTACATCCGGGCTGGCAAGTGCCTGCCGGTGACGTCCACTGAAGTCGTAGTTCGGCTCCGCCAGCCCCCCACCATGTTTCACGGCTTCGATCTCGGCTCCAATTACTGTCGCTTCAAGATCAGTCCCGCCGTCGAGATCGCCGTCGGCGCGAACGTCATCGCTCCGGGGGAAGAGACGCGCAGCCAGACGGCGGAAATGCTGGGGACCCGGCATCCGCGCGCGGATGAGATGGACGCGTACGAGCGAGTGCTGGGAGACGCCATGGAAGGAGACGCCACCCTGTTCGCGCGGGAGGACTACGTCGAAGAGGCCTGGCGAATCGTCGACCCGGTGCTGAAGCGTGATACGCCCGTCTCCGAATACGAGCCGGGCACTTGGGGACCCAAGGGGGTCGACTCGAGCGTGACGCCCCCGGGCGGGTGGCAGAACCCCACGGTGACGTCGCCATGAGAATCGAAGCTCTGGCTGATGCGGAGTCGGTCGAGGTGGCCTGGGACCTGGTCCAGACGTTCCTGGCCGCCAAGTTCACTCATGCCCAGCGACATGTGCGCCGCCTGAGCAAGGTGGCCCAGCTGGAACTTCATGCGACGAGGACCGATCGATGAGTGCTACCCATGTCGCTGAACCGATGACCGAGGCCAAGCTCGACCAACTGGCGGTCGACACCATTCGCACTCTCTCGATCGATGCGGTCCAGCAAGCGAAGTCGGGGCATCCCGGCACACCAATGGCGCTCGCGCCACTCGTCTACACGATCTGGAACCGGGTGATGCGCTTCGATCCGAAGGACCCCATCTGGCCCAACCGTGATCGGTTCGTGCTTTCGAACGGTCACGCGTCGATGCTGCTCTGGTCCGTTTTGCATCTCACAGGGACCCAGGCGGTGAATGCAGACTACGAGCGGCTGGGCGAGCCCTCCGTGTCCCTGGATGACATCCGCCGCTTTCGCCAGCTCAGCAGCAAAGCGCCCGGACATCCCGAGTACCACTGGGTGTCGGGTGTCGAGACCACCACCGGCCCGCTCGGGCAGGGAATTGCAACCAGTGTGGGAATGGCCATCGCCCAGAAGTGGCTGGCGGAGCGGTACAACCGACCGGGCTTCCCGATCTTCGATTACAACATCTACGCCGTCTGCGGGGACGGTTGCCTGATGGAGGGCATCGGCTCGGAAGCAGCCTCGCTCGGCGGCCACCTGGGCCTGGACAATCTGTGCTGGATTTACGACAACAATCACATCACGATCGAAGGGTCGACGAGCATCGCCTTCACCGAAGACGTGGCCGCCCGGTTCCTCGCCTACGGGTGGAACGTGCTGCGAGTGGGCGATGCCAACGACCTTGATCGCATCGAACAGGCCCTCTCGGTCTTTCGGGCGACCAAGGGACGCCCCACGTTCATCGTCCTGGACAGCCATATCGGCTACGGTTCCCCCCACCGGCAGGACACAGCCGCCGCCCACGGCGAGCCGCTTGGTGAGGAGGAGGTCACCCTCGCCAAGCGCAGCTACGGTTGGCCCGAAGGAGCACGGTTCCTGGTCCCCGATGGCGTCCGTGAGCACTTCGCCGCCGGCATGGGGGCGCGGGGCGCGGCGGCTCACACCAAGTGGACGGCGTTACTCGCCTCGTACCGTGCTGCATTTCCCGACCTGGCAACCGAGATCGATCAGATGCAGCGGCGCGAGTTGCCGGCAGGGTGGGATCAGAAGCTCCCGGTCTTCCCCGCCGACGCCAAAGGCATGGCCGGCCGAGACGCCTCTGGTAAGGTGCTCAACGTGCTGGCGCAGAGCATCCCATGGCTCCTGGGCGGGTCGGCTGATCTCGGGCCGTCGAACAAGACGACCCTCACGTACGAAGGCGCGGGGGACTTCCAGGCCGGGCATTGGGCCGGCAAGAATCTCCACTTTGGCATCCGGGAGCACGCGATGGCCGCGATCGTCAACGGCCTGGCGCTGTCGAAGCTGCGAGCCTTCGGTGCGACGTTCTTCATCTTCAGCGACTATGCGCGCCCGGCTATCCGGCTGTCGGCCCTGATGGAACTGCCGAGCATCTTCGTGTTCACGCATGATGCCATGGGCGACGGCGAGGACGGCCCGACCCATCAGCCGGTGGAGCACCTGGCATCGCTCCGGGCCATCCCCGGGCTGGTAACGCTGCGGCCGGGAGATGCCAACGAGGTGGTGGAAGCGTACCGGTACATAATGCAGCTCCGCCATCAGCCGGCCGTTCTCGCGCTGTCACGCCAGCCGTTGCCTACGTTGGATCGGCGCGGCTACGCCTCCGCGGCGGGGGTCGCGCGCGGCGCCTACGTGCTGGCGGATCCCCCGGACGGGAATCCCGAAGTCATACTGATCGCCTCCGGCAGTGAGGTGAGTCTGGCCGCGCAAGCTCATGGACAGCTCCTCACTGAGGGGATCCGTGCCCGGGTCGTCTCCATGCCGTCATGGGACCTCTTCGAGCATCAAACCCAGGAGTATCGAAACAGTGTGCTGCCGCCGACGGTGCCGGCTCGAGTGGCGATCGAGCAAGCCTCCACCTTCGGATGGGAGCGATACGTGGGCGCGGCCGGCCGGGTGATCGCGATGCACACGTTCGGAGCCTCAGCACCGCTCAGCGAGCTGCAACGGAAGTTCGGGTTCCAGCCGGAGCTGGTCGTCGCGGCGGTGAAGGAGCTGCTGGGCCGGGCGTAGCATGGCATTGTCGGGATCGACCACCGGGCGGAGCCACCCTCTGGGCGCCTCGATCCTTGGTGACGGCGTGAATTTCAGCGTCTTCTCCCGCGGAGCCTCAGCCGTAGAGTTGCTACTGTTTGACCGGGAGGACGATGCCCGCCCCTCCCGCGTGATCCCGATCGATCCCGCGGCCAGCCGCACCTACCACTACTGGCACATCTGCGTGCCCGGCGTCGGGCCGGGCCAGTTGTATGGTTATCGGGCGTACGGACCCTGGGAGCCCGAGACTGGGATGCGTTATGATCCCACCAAGGTGCTCCTCGACCCGTACGGGCGAGGCGTCGTCGTCCCGAAGCACTACAACCGCGACCTTGCAAGCCGGACCGGTGACGACAACGCAGCCTCGGCGATGAAGAGCGTCGTGGTCGATATCTCCGCGTACGATTGGGAGGGTGACGCCCCGCTCCAGCGACCGTCGTCGCGAACCATCATTTACGAGATGCACGTGAGAGGGTTCACCCGGCATCCCAGCTCCGGCGTTTCGGAAGGAACCCGCGGTACCTATGCCGGCCTGCTCGAGAAGATCCCGTACCTGCAGCAACTCGGCATCACCGCCGTCGAACTGCTGCCGGTGTTCCAGTTCGACGCCCAGGATGCTCCGCCTGGACGGGTCAACTACTGGGGATATGCGCCGGTCTCGTTTTTCGCCCCGCACCAGACCTACAGCTCTCGACAGGATCCGCTCGGACCGGTAAACGAGTTTCGCGACATGGTGAAGGGGTTACACCGTGCCGGCATCGAGGTCATTCTCGACGTCGTCTTCAACCACACCGCCGAAGGGGATGATCACGGCCCTACGCTGAGCTTTCGCGGGCTCGACAACACGACCTACTACATCCTCGAAGAAAATCGCTCCCGTTACGCCAACTTCAGCGGCACCGGCAACACGCTCAACGGTAACCATCCGATCGTTCGCCGGATGATCGTCGATAGTCTCCGCTATTGGGTCGAACTGATGCACGTGGATGGCTTCCGGTTCGACCTCGCGTCGATCCTCGACCGAGACGAGTCGGGCAACGTCATGCGGAGCCCGCCGGTGCTCTGGGACATCGAGTCGGATCCGGTGCTGGCAGGAACCAAGCTCATCGCCGAGGCGTGGGACGCAGCCGGCCTCTACCAGGTGGGCACCTTCATCGGAGATAGCTGGAAGGAATGGAACGGCCGCTTCCGCGATGACGTGCGGAGCTTCCTCCGCAGCGAGGAGGGTTCGCTCCAGCGCTTTGCGGACCGGTTACTCGGGAGCCCGTCTCTCTACGGCCACAAAGAGCGGGAAGCCGAGCAGAGCGTGAACTTTGTGACCTGCCACGATGGGTTCACCCTCAACGATCTGGTGTCGTACGATCGCAAGCACAACGAGGCGAATGGCGAGGGGAACCGCGACGGCGCAGACGACAACCGAAGCTGGAACTGTGGAGTCGAGGGTCCGACGGACGACCCGGCGGTTGAGAGGCTGCGAACCCGCCAGATCAAAAACTTCTTCACGGTGACCACGCTGTCGGTGGGATTGCCCATGATGCTCATGGGCGATGAGGTGCGGCGCACCCAGGGCGGCAACAACAACGCCTACTGTCAGGACAGCGAGACGAGCTGGTTCGACTGGACGCTGCTCTCACAGTGGACCGACGTGCACCGGTTCGTGACGTTGCTCAATGCCCGGCGGGTTCTGCGGGATGTGGAGGCCGAGCGACACCGGGTAGCCCTGAGCCAGCTGCTTCGGCAGGCCGATTTGACCTGGCACGGGGTCAGACTCAACCAACCGGACTGGGGCTCATCCTCACACAGCATCGCATTCACGATGGCGACCCCGGACCGAATGCGCTTTCACGTGATCCTGAACGCCTATTGGGAACCGCTCGATTTCGAGCTGCCGCCCCCCGCCACCGGCGCTCGAGATCCGTGGCGGCGCTGGATCGACACCTTCCTCGACTCTCCGAATGACATCGTCGAATGGGAGCAGGCACCCCCGGTTAGCAGCGAGACCTATCGCGCAGAGCCGCGCTCCGTGGTGGTGCTGTTTGCGGGCCTGGAACCGAAGCGCCAATCGGCCACCGGCGGCGGTTGACCCACAGCGCCGAACCGGGTCCGTGCCAAGCCGCTGGCGGCCGGTAGCCGATTAGCACCCCAGCGGTGACGGGCGAACTCGAAGCGTTCGGCGGCGACTATTGAGCAAGTTGCCGCTCTTGCCACAGTCCAGCTGCCAGGACCGCCACCGCAGATCGTGCTGGTCCGAAACTGGTTCCAGGAGTTGAAGGCTGAAGTTCGGCCGTAACGGCGTGGCTGGCAAGACAGCGACGGCAAGGAACAGTGCGACAACCAGCGGACCATAGGACCCGTGTCGGCGAATGCGACACCATCCGTTCGGGAATACAGTTCAAACGTGGCTCCTGGCTCGCGGCATTGCCTCTGCAGGTCTACTTGGACTCGCCTCCTCGTCTCGCGCACGCCGCCAGGAACGGGGCCCGCAATTTCTCAAGACCTGCCACAGAAAACACGGCGGTGCTCTTGGACGATCCTGCCCCATCGGCATACTCGATTGTTGCGCGCTGGTGACCGCTAAGGAGTGCAAGCACGGAGTCTTGGGGAACCCTGAGGACGAGCTGCCCACCGGTGGGTGTTGTTCCGGCGAATCCGGGGAGCCGGCGAGGGGGATCCGCATCCAGCCTCAGTTGCACCTCCACGCTTCCCTGCCGAAGCGCCTGGTCGGTCATGATCGTGCTGATCGTGTGCCCCGGGAGGCAGTCGAAACTGAGAATGACAGCCTTGGTCTGCGGCGCGCCTCGCGCACCCTCTGTCCCGACTGCCCTGAGCCATGTGGTCGAGCGAATGCCGCCGTCACTGTCCGACCGCACGGTATCAACCCTGAATTCCCAGGCGCCCTCGCGTGAGCCACGATCCCCGCCAGTGCAGGCCCCTACTAACGCGAGAGCTGAGAGAGCGGCTCTCAGGCTCGGGGCAAGGCCTTCAGGCCGCCTCCATCCGTCACTCATACGCCCCCGGGTTAAAGCATCCTACTCACGCGCCATGGTGTTGAATGCGAGGGGATTTGTCGGTCAAAGCTGGTTAGCGTCGAATGACCGACCCGCTCGAGAACGGCCGGGGCGGCGGGAGCGACGCCCAACCTGGACCGGCTCGGCCCGTGGCTCTGCCGAGGTCTTGAGATAGGCGTTCGGGTCATGCATGATCGCGCCCTCGGGCAAATAGGCAAACAACGGCCCGAGCTCGGCCCGAATTCGGTGATGGTAGAACTCGGGCAGTTGCTCAGTCTCGCCCTCCAGGAAACGACGCACCGAGACATCCGTGTCGAGAAGGCGCCGCAGCCTGCTGTGATACTTGAGGCGACCGAGGCCCTCCGACGACACCGCTCGCACGACGTTCATCCACTTCGGAATCGCCGTTCGCGTCGCCTGGAACCGGCGCCCGATGGCCCGCCAGGAGAACGAATGCCTGGTTACGTCAACCAGATGATCGTAGAACTGGGGCCACGAGTAGTGGAGCGGCCGCACGTTCATCGCCTGGTTGTTGTCCTGGAAATGGAACGGGAAGGGGAGCACCCGCCCAGCGCGCTGATAGTCGAGATTCATCGGTGCCGCGCGGCCGAACGCGGAGAGGAGCGAGTAGGCCGGGAACGCGCCTGGTGCGAGGTCGATGAAATTCTTGGTGAGCTCGAACGGCTCGGGGCCTTCGTCGCTGTCGAGCCCCAGCACAAAGTTCGTCTGCACGTACGGGATGTAGCGAAGGATCAAGTTCACATGCTCGGCGACCTGCTTGACCTTGTCCATCCCGGTGTGGCGGGTCTTTGACTTGTTGCCCAGCGAGAACCACGACTCGATGCCGGGCAGCAATGCCTGGAAGCCGTTCCCGCGTAGGCGCTTCAAATGTGGTTCCGCCAGGAGCGACAGACTGCTCTCCGCGATGTGGCGCATCCGGCCCGGGGGCACGGCCGACTCAATGGCGGCCATGTAGTCCTCAAACCGGACGCCGAAGTTCGGGTCGTGCCACGCGACGATCGGCCGCCGGACCTTGGTGAGCAGGAACGCGAGATCCTCGGCCAGCTGCGCAAAGCCGAGCGGCTGATAGTCCACCGTGGAGTCGATGCAGAAACTGCAGGTGTAAGGGCAGCCCAGGCTGCCGATCATCGGCACGATCTTGATGGTCGGCGCCTTGGCGATGGTTGCCTCCACGTACTTCCAACGCGCCGCCAAGGGTGCCAACTCCCTCGGCTGCCCTCTCGCACTGAGCTGCACTCCCTCGGGCCGGTGCGGCGCGCAGTCGCGGAGCACGTCCTCCACGATCGTCCGGTCCGTAAACCCGAGCACGTAGTCGAAGTAATGCTGCGCGTCCTCGGGGTAGCAGCGGGCGTGGGGGCCACCCAATGCGGTTACGGCACCGCGCTGCTGAAAGAGATGGCTCAATGCGTAGGCGAGCTGCGCGGCCTCGGTGAACGCCCCCATGAAGAGTAGATCGACATTCGGCGGCAACTCGGTGAGGAGGTCTTCGACGCCGGTGTAGCACACTAAGTGCACGTCATGCCCGGCCTCCTCGCACCAGACGGCGATCACTTGGGGCATGATGCTCGCAAGATTCGCGTTCATCACACGGCCGTACAGCGATGGATTGGGGGACTTCGCCACGAGATCGAGAATGCCGACGCGCAGGCGGCGCATGGAGATCCTCCACAGAGGAGCCGCCGCGACGGCTCGAAGGCAGCATCAAGCGCTGATGCTGGGATGACTGTCAGCCCCGGACGGACCAAGCAGGACGGCCTCCGTTAGGGGCGGCCGAAAGAATTCGAGTCGGTGCCGAATAATCAAGTCTTTCGCGCATATCGGACGCCACTGACTGTCAGCGCGCCGTCCAGTAGGTAGCTGTCATCTCGCCTTGTGCCCCGGCTTGCGCTCGCTCGGGGAGCGGTCATGTTTGACCAC
>Ga0134128_10010803_pt1 | contig 10930 bp, 11 predicted proteins | sample KB31754_FD_96462 | JGI IMG/M metagenome (GOLD analysis project Ga0134128, IMG submission 96462) | Terrestrial soil microbial communities with excess Nitrogen fertilizer from Kellogg Biological Station, Michigan, USA - KB3-175-4 | ecosystem: Environmental > Terrestrial > Soil > Unclassified ...
AGCAGGTAGACGAGCCACGGCGCCGCGAGGGCGCCCGCGAGCGAGACGAAGATCAGGATCACGGCGAGCAGCGTGCCGACGTCGCCGACGAGCTTTCGCGTCGCCGCGTTGCCGCGCCGCTGGCGGTACTCGGCGAGGATCGGCACGAACGCCTGCGAGAACGCACCCTCGGCGAACAGGCGCCGCAGCAGGTTCGGAAGCCTGAACGCCGTCTCGAACGCGTCCATCTGCACGCCGGCGCCGAACAGCGCTGCCTTCAGCGTCTCGCGCAGGAGGCCGGTGATGCGCGACAGCAGCGTCATGCCGCTGATCGTCGTCACGGTTCGGAGTAGGTTCACGTGTGAGGGATGATTGCCTCGCGCGCCTTGCCGAGGAAGCAAAAACTGTGTATTATGCGCGGTCTTTCTCACGGTCGAGCAGGGATCGAAGTTCATGGCCAATACGGCACAGACGCGCAAGCGGGCCCGTCAGGCGGAAGCGACGCGAGAGCGCAACGCGAGCCTGAAGTCCGAGCTGCGCACCGCGGTGAAGAAGGTCAGGAAGTCGATCGCTGCCGGCGACAAGGCGGCAGCGACGGCCGAGCTCCGCCAGTCGCAGGCGGTGATCGACCGCATCGCCGACAAGAAAATCGTCCACAAGAATCTCGCGTCGCGCACCAAATCTCGCCTCGCCCAGGCGATCAGGACGATGCCCTGAAGCGGTGACGGTCCCGGCACCACGCCACTTCCTCCAGTTCGGCGACTTCTCCCGCGAGGAGTTCGACTACCTGTTCGAGCGCACGCGCTGGATCAAGCAGCGCTTCAAGCGTTACGAGCTCTACCAGCCGCTGCGCGACCGCACGCTCGCGATGGTGTTCGAGAAGGCCTCGACGCGCACTCGCGTCTCGTTCGAGGCCGGAATGAACCAGCTCGGCGGCATCGCGATCAACCTGACTCGCGGCGATACGCAGCTCGGGCGGGGCGAGCCGATCGAGGACGTAGCGCGCGTGGTGTCGCGGATGGTCGACGTCATCATGATCCGCACGTTCGGCCAGACGCTGATCGAGCGATTTGCCGCGCACTCGCGCGTGCCGGTCATCAACGGGCTCACCAACGAGTACCACCCGTGCCAGATCCTCGCCGACGTCTACACGTGGATCGAGCACCGCGGAGCGATCGCGGGGCGCACGATCGCCTGGATCGGCGATGCCAACAACATGTTCTACACGTGGGTGCAGGCGGCACGCATCTTCGGCTTCCACGTCAACGTCGCGTCGCCACCTGGCTACGCGATCGACCCGGCGATTGCCGGGCCCGCGGCCGAGGGTCATTACACGCGCTTCGCGAAGCCGATCGACGCCTGCCGCGATGCCGACCTCGTCACCACCGACGTGTGGACGAGCATGGGCTTCGAGGCCGAGAGCGACGCGCGGATGCGCGCCTTCGCGCCGTTCCAGGTGAACGACGAGCTGATGCGCACCGCACGGCCCGACGCGCTCTTCATGCACTGCCTCCCGGCGCATCGCGGCGAAGAGGTCGCGGCCGACGTGATCGACGGCGCTCAGAGCGTCGTCTGGGACGAGGCGGAGAACCGCCTGCACGTGCAGAAGGCGCTGCTCGAATATCTCGTCTGCGGCCGCGTCGCGCCCTGACGCCCCGTCACTTTCCCGGCTCGTCGAGCTGCGGCAGCGGCGAGTCGCCGCCCGAGCGCAACAGACCGCTGCCCGCGTAGAGCGCGAGCTTGGCGCGCGTGTCCTCGATGTCGAGGTTCCTCATCGTGAGCTGGCCGATCCGGTCCTGCGGCGAGAAGGCCGACGCCACCTTCTCCATCGACAGCCGCTCCGGGCGGTAGGTGAGGTTCGGGCTCGCCGTCGCGACGATCGAGTAGTCGTTGCCGCGCCGCAGCTCGAGCGTGACTTCGCCGGTGATCGCACTGGCGATCCAGCGCTGGGCGGTCTCGCGCAGCATCATCGCCTGCGGATCGAACCAGCGCCCCTGGTACAGCAGCCGCCCGAGCCTGCGGCCGTTGTCGCGATACTGCTCGATCGTGTCCTCGTTGTGGATACCGGTCACGAGCCGCTCGTAGGCGACGTGGAGCAACGCGAGTCCCGGCGCTTCGTAGATGCCGCGGCTCTTCGCCTCGATGATGCGGTTCTCGATCTGGTCGCTCATGCCGAGCCCGTGCCGGCCACCGATTGCGTTCGCCTCGGTGACGAGCTCGACCGGGTCGGCGTGGCGCCTGCCGTTCAGCGCGACCGGGCGCCCGGCATCGAATGCGATCGAAACGCGCTCACGGGCGATCGCGACGTCGTCACGCCAGAACGCAACGCCCATGATCGGCTGGACGATGTCGATGCCCTTGTCGAGATATTCGAGGTCCTTCGCCTCGTGCGTCGCGCCGAGCAGGTTCGAATCGGTCGAATAGGCCTTCTCCGCGCTCATCCGGTAGTCGAACCCCGCGCGGCGCATGTACTCCGACATCTCGCGGCGTCCGCCGAGCTCGTCGATGAATCGCTGGTCGAGCCACGGCTTGTAGACGCTGAGGCCGGGGTTGGCGAGCAGTCCGTAGCGATAGAAGCGCTCGATGTCGTTGCCCTTGTAGGTGCTGCCGTCACCCCAGATGTGCACGTCGTCCTCGAGCATCGCGACGACGAGCATCGTGCCGGTGACCGCGCGTCCGAGCGGCGTGGTGTTGAAGTAGGTAACGCCGGCAGTGGATACGTGGAACGCGCCCGCCTGCAGCGCGGCGATGCCCTCGCCGACCAGCGCAGCACGGCAATCGACGAGTCGCGCAGCCTCGGCTCCGTAGCGAAGCGCGCGGCGCGGGATATCGTCGTAATCGTGCTCGTCGGGCTGGCCGAGGTGCGCGGTGTAGGCGTACGGGATCGCGCCGTTCGCGCGCATCCAGTGCAGCGCGGCGCTGGTGTCGAGACCGCCCGAGAACGCGATGCCGACTTTCTTGCCGGACGGCAGACTCTGCAGGATGCGGGACATGGGGGCTTTGGAGCGGCGCGACGCCGGAAAGCCCCGCAGTTTAGCCCACGCTACGACCAGAGGAAACCGAGCTTCTCGTGGTGCCCCGAAGTGACGTCGAGAGACTGCGTCTTCACGCGGCCTTCGTACTCGGCGCGCACCGTGTACTTGCCGTCAGGGACCTTGAGAAGCAGCATCGGCCCGCCGTCGTTCAGATCGATCACCTGCTTGCCGCTTTGATCGGTGACGCGAATCTCGACTCCGGCGACAAACTCGTTCGCACCCTGATTGTGCTTCGCGAACGTCATCGCGACCGGATAACGCGATGCCATGTCGCGAATCGCGTTCTGTTCGAGCTTGCCGACTCCGCCGCTCACGTAGGTCGCGTCGCCATGCGTCACTGCCGTTGGTGCCGGGATCGCCTGCGCGACGCCCGCCGCAGCCAGCATGACGGCCGCAGCAGCGGCCGCCATCCACCTTCCATTCATTGCACTTCGCATCTTCGCCTCCGCCTGGTTGTCAGACATCGGATATGACCGCGCGCGGCTGCGCGAAGATCCGCTGCGCCGTCAGTTCGCGCTCGGCGATGCGGCCGTGCCCGGCGCGTGTCGGTGCGCGGCCTACAATAGCTGCCCCGGCTGCGCGTTCCGGCCGTCCGAGGAGTATCCATGCCGTCGTTCGACATCGTGTCCGAAGTGAACCAGGTCGAAGTTCGCAACGCGGTCGACCAGACCAACAAGGAGGTCTCGACGCGTTTCGATTTCAAGGGCTCGGATTCCCGCGTCGAGATCGGGGACAAGACCCTGACGCTCTACGCCGATGACGAGTTCAAGCTGAAGCAGGTGACCGACATCCTCACGGCCAAGTTCGCGAAGCGTCAGGTCGACGTCCGCTCGCTCGAGTATGCCGATGCGGAGAAGATCTCCGGCAACAAGGTGAAGCAGGTACTGACGGTGCGCACCGGCATCGAGCAGGAGCTCGCAAAGAAGATCCTGCGGCTCCTCAAGGACGGCAAGCTCAAGGTCCAGGGGTCGATCCAGGGTGACGCGGTGCGCGTGTCCGGAGCGAAGAAGGACGAACTGCAGGCGGCGATCGCCCTCGTGCGCAAATCGGTCACCGACTTCCCGCTGCAATACCAGAACTTCCGCGACTGACGCGGGAGGCAGCGCCGCGGCTTGCCGCCTTCAGTCGAGGTCGGCGACGAGTGCCACGCGGGTCGCCTCGGGCAGCGCGGGCAGTTCGGCGCGGTACTGCGGGTGATCGATGCCAAGGGCGAGGGCGCTGCCGGCCTCGAGCGCCGCAATCGCGTCGCGGTCGAGCTCGAAGCGCAGGAAGTGGACCGCTGCGGTCTTCCCTTCGTTCTCGCGCTCGAGATCCTCGTCGGCGACCGCCGTCACCGGCGCCCGCCCGTCGACTCGAAGCCAGACGCAATTCTGGATCCCCTTCAGACGAGCGAGCGCCGCATGGCGCTCACCCTCGTCCTCGTACTCGATCAGCATTGTCGCCTTCAGATTGGTGCCGTCGGGCACCAGCGGGACGTAGGCGTCGAGCTCGTCCTGGATGCCCGCCTCGTCGAAGGTCTTCTCGATCCTCAGCATCTCCTGGATCTGGTAGCGGATCGTGAGCTCGTCCTCGAAGAGCAGGGTCACGTGCTCGCCGAGATGCACGATGCGGTTCTTCTTGTGTGCAAGCACCCGGGCGCGGAACTCGTTGCGGTCGCGCGCGTAGGCCTCGAGCGAGAGCAGGCTCGCGCGCGTGATCCGCGGGTTCCCTGGCCGGGCCGTCGTCCGTGCAGTCATCGCGAGGGTCTCAGTCGATGCCGAATGCCATGCGCAGGAGCGTCAGCGGATGCGCGCGTCGCGGCTCCGTTACGCCGGATTGCGTGATCCCCTGGGCGATCCTGCGTCCGGCGATCGGACAGTCGGAGCTCACGTATTCAGGCGAGCCCTCCGCCATGCGCTGGAATACCGGCTTGCCGATGCGCATCGATTCCGCATAGAACTCGCGCTTGACGCCGTACGTTCCGTCGTGCCCGGCGCAGCGCTCGACGGTGGTGACGGTGGTGCCGGGGATCCACTCCAGCACCTCGCGCGTCTTCTGGCCGACGTTCTGCACCCGCATGTGACAGGGGATGTGATAGCTGACGCGCCCGAGCGACGCGCTGAACTCCTTCGCGAGCAGACCGTCGCGCTCGCGCTGGACGAAATACTCGAACGGATCGAACATCGCGCCAGCAACCTCGCCGACGTCGGAATCCCCGGCGAACAGCAGCGGCAGCTCGCTCTTGAACATCAGCGTGCACGACGGCACCGGCGAGACGATTGCCCAGCCCTCCCGCGCGAGCGGCAGCAGGAGCGGGATGTTGACGTTCTTCAGCCTTTCCACGCCGTCGAGATCGCCGAGCTCGAGCTTCGGCATGCCGCAGCACGCCTCGCCGGTCACCAGCGTGTACGGGACCCGGATGTGGTCGAGGAGCTTCAGCAGATCGTGCCCGATGCCGGGCTCGTTGTAGTTGACGTAGCAGGTCGAGAACACCGCGACCTTGCCCGGCGTGCGTTCGCCGTCGCGCACCGGCCACGCGAGCGACGGCAGGGCATGGCGCAGGAACGGCTTCGCCGCATACGTCGGAAGCCAGGCATCGGCCGCCACGCCCAATGTACGTTCCATCATCTTGCGCATCGTAGGCGAGCGGTTGCCGCCGTTGACCGCCTTCACGACGACCGGAATCGTCGCGAGCTTGCCGACCGCGTCGGTCGACGTCAGCATGCGGTCGCGCCAGCGCGCCCCGTTGCGGCGGAACTTCTGCGCCTTCGCGCGGAGCATCAGATGCGGAAAGTCAACGTTCCACGGATGCGGCGGAACGTACGGGCACTTCGTCATGTAACAGAGGTCGCACAGATAGCACTGGTCGACGACCTTCGAATAGTCCTCCTTCGCGACCCCGTCGACCTCCATCGTGCTGCTGTTGTCGACGAGATCGAACAGCGTCGGAAACGCGCTGCAAAGCGAAACGCAGCGCCGGCAACCGTGGCAGATGTCGAAGACGCGCTCCTGTTCCTTCAGGAGCGCGGCTTCGTCGTTGAACTCGGCGCTGCGCCAGTCGAGCGCATGCCGGGTCGGCGCCTGCAGATTGCCTTCGCGTAGGGTCATCGCCGGCGCGCGTCACGCATCAGTCGGCGAGCGCGTCGAGTGCTTTCTGGAAGCGGTTCGCGTGCGAGCGCTCGGCCTTGGCGAGCGTCTCGAACCAGTCGGCGATCTCGTCGAAGCCTTCACCGCGCGCCGCCTTCGCCATGCCGGGGTACATGTCGGTGTACTCGTGGGTCTCGCCTGCAACGGCCGACTTCAGGTTGTCGCGCGACGAGCCGATCGGCAGATCGGTCACCGGGTCGCCAATGGCGGCGAGGTAGTCGAGGTGCCCGTGCGCGTGGCCGGTCTCACCTTCGGCGGTCGAGCGGAACAGCGCCGAAACGTCGTTCTGGCCCTCGACGTCGGCCTTGTTCGCGAAGTAGAGGTAACGGCGGTTCGCCTGCGACTCTCCGGCGAACGCGAACTTGAGATTTTCGTGAGTCTTGGTGCCTTTCAGTGGCTTCATCTGCGAGCTCCTTTGCGAGGTGATCGCCGCGGCGATGCGGCGCGGGCGAGGATCGAGTGCCGCGGCCGGTTCCCGGAGCGGGCATCGGTCGCCGCCGACCGTCCCATTGTCCGACGCGCGCTGCGAAGTGTCCAATCGACAATCGCGATCCTGACGATAGACACTGACTATCAGTCGACGAGCTCGTACGCGGGCAGCGTCAGGAACTCCGCGAAGTGGTCGCTGTAGACGAGGTCGGCGAAGATCTTCGCGGCGTCCTCGTAGCGGCCCGCTGCGTAGTCGGCGCCGAGGAGCTCGCGGATCTTCGCCATCTCCTGCGGCAGGATCTCCGCGACGAGCTCCTTCGTCACCTTGCGGCCGTCGTCGAGCTTGCCCTTCGGCGACCGGATCCACTGCCAGACCTGCGAGCGCGAGATCTCGGCGGTGGCCGCGTCTTCCATCAGATTGAAGATCGGCACCGCGCCCTGGCCGGCGAGCCACGCACCGACGTACTGGATCGCGACGCTGACGTTGAGCCGCAGACCCTGCTCGGTGATCGGCTGCTCGGGCTCGAAACGCAGCAGATCGGACGCGGTCACCTGCACGTCCTCGCGGAGCTTCGTGGCGATCTGGTTCGGACCCGGCATCAGGCGGTCGAACGCCTCCTGCGCGACCGGCACCAGCGCCGGGTGGGCAACCCAGGTGCCGTCGTGACCGTAGGTCGCCTCGCGCTCCTTGTCGGCCTTCACCTTGGCAAATGCATCGGCGTTCGCGGCCTCGTCGTTCTTCACCGGGATCTGCGCCGCCATGCCGCCCATTGCGTGGGCGTTGCGGCGGTGACAGGTCCTGACCAGGAGCTCGGCGTAGCTCTTCATGAAATGCGTGGTCATCGTCACGCGCGCCCGGTCTGCGAGGCAGAAGTCGCGGTTGCTGCGGAATTTCTTGATGCAGCTGAAGATGTAATCCCAGCGCCCGGCGTTGAGCCCGGCGGAGTGATGGCGCAGCTCGTGCAGGATCTCGTCCATCTCGAAGGCGGCGACGATCGTCTCGATCAGCACCGTCGCCCTGATCGTCCCGCGGGGAATGCCGAGCCCGTCCTGCGCCATGACGAAGATGTCGTTCCACAGCCGGGCTTCGAGATGGCTCTCGAGCTTCGGCAGGTAGAAGTACGGCCCGCTGCCGCGCGCCACGAGCTCCTTCGCGTTGTGGAAGAAGTAGAGCGCGAAATCGAAGATGCCCCCCGAGATCGGGCGTCCGTCGACGATCACGTGCTTCTCGGGAAGGTGCCAGCCGCGCGGCCGAACGAAGAGCGTCGCGACCTTCTCGTTGAGCCGGTAGGCCCTGCCCTTGGGCGAGACGTAGTCGATGCGGCGCCGGATCGCGTCCCTGAGGTTGATCTGCCCCTGAATGTTGTTCTCCCAGCGCGGCGTGTTCGCGTCCTCGAAATCGGCCATGAACACCTTCGCGCCGGAGTTGAGCGCATTGATGACCATCTTGCGGTCGACCGGTCCGGTGATCTCGACGCGTCGATCCTCGATGCCTGGCGGCACCGGATCGCAGGTCCAGTCGCCTTGGCGTACGTCACGCGTACGGTCGAGGAACTGCGGCAGCTCGCCAGCGTCGAAGCGCTTCTGGCGGGCGTCGCGTGCCGCAAGCAGCTCGCCGCGACGTCCACCGAACGCGCGCTGCAAGCGGGCCGCGAACGCGACCGCTTCGGGGGTAAGGATTTCGGCGAAAGACTCGGTGACGGGCGCGGTGATTTCGATGCCCGGGGCGTAGTGGGGATTGGTCATCAGGGTTCTGGCGCCACGAGCGCGCGGCGTCCGGCCGCGCGCGTCGGTGCAGCGCATGTGCAAAAAAGGGTATTTTACTGCACTGCAGCGAAACTGGATTCCGCGGCGTCGGTTCAGGCGTGCTGCGCGTTGCGCTCAGGCCAGGAATTCGACTGCAATGCCCTGGAGCCCGATGCCTTGGATGTCGGATCGCCAGATCTCGCCGGCCCGAACTGATCGCGCGGTCGTGATGGTCCCGGTGGTCACGATCTCGCCCGCTTGTAGCGGCGTGGAGCGGGGTTCGCTCGCCAGCACGCTCATCAGGTGGGCGACCGCGACCAGAGGGCTTCCAAGAACGTTGAACCCCCGTCCGTGTTCGACGAAACGTCCGTTGCACGACAGCGCAAGTGTGAGCGACTCGAGCGCCGCGGCGACGTCGCCGCCGAGTCGAGACGGCGGTTGCGGCGGACCGATCAGCAGCGTGCCGTGAAGTGCCCAATCGGCGACCGTATCGGGGACCCGAAACTTCCAGCCTGGGAAGTGCAACTGCACGATCTCGGAGCCGGGTGCGATCCAGCCGATCGCATTCATGACGCCGTCGATTCCGGAATCGGCGTGCGGAGCCGCGCCTGCGACGCGCGCCCCTACGCTCAGGCCACCGCCTCTCTGCGGGCAGGCAGCGCGGAAAGAGTGATCGCTCCCTGCGCGTGGCCGCGGTTGACCGCGGCGACCACCGCCTTCAGCGTAGCGGTCACGATGTTCGGGTCGATGCCGACGCCATAGACACCGCGCTCGCCGACGCGAAGCTGCACGTACGAGACGGCAGTTGCGTCTTCGCCGCCGCCGGTCGCGTGCTCGTGGTAGGCAAGCACATGTACGTCGATGCCGAGCCCGCCGCGCAGCGCCTGCACGAATGCGTCGACCGGACCGTTCCCGCTGCCGCTGATGCGAACCTCGGCACCGTCGAGCTCGAGCCGAGCGGTCAGCTGCTCGGCCCCCGATTGCACACCGCTGCGCGCGACCGCATGGCCGGCCCGGTGATCGACGTAGGCGAGCGGCGACGCGCGCGCGATGTATTCGCGCGCGAACGCGGCATGCAGATCGGCCGGCGACTGCTCCTTGCCGCTGGCATCGGTGATCGCCTGCACGACCTGGCTGAACTCGATCTGCAGCAGCCGCGGCAGCGTGAGCCCGTAGTCGCGCTCGAGCAGGTATGCGATGCCGCCCTTGCCCGACTGGCTGTTGACGCGGATCACCGCTTCGTAGGTGCGGCCGACATCGGCCGGATCGATCGGCAGGTAGGGCACGTCCCATGCGACCGGGCCGGCCGCGAGCAGCCGCGCTCGCTCGGCGAGACCCTTCTTGATTGCATCCTGATGCGACCCGGAGAACGCGGTGAAGACGAGTTCGCCGCCGTAGGGATGGCGTGGGTGGACCGGAAGCTGGTCGCAGTGCTCGACCGTTCGGATGATGTCGCCGATGTCCGAAAAGTCGATGCCCGGATCGACTCCCTGCGTGAAAAGGTTGAGCCCGAGCGTCACCAGACACACGTTGCCGGTGCGCTCACCGTTGCCGAACAGGCAGCCCTCGACGCGCTCGGCGCCCGCCATCACGGCAAGCTCGGCGGCTGCCACCGCGCAGCCACGGTCGTTGTGCGGATGGATCGACAGCACGATCGAATCGCGGTATGCGAGGTGCCTGCTCATCCATTCGATCTGGTCCGCATAGACGTTCGGCGTCGCCATCTCGACGGTCGACGGCAGGTTGACGATCACCTTGCGCTCGGGGGTCGGCCGCCAGACGCCGTTGACGGCATCGCAGATGTCGACGGCGAAGTCGAGCTCGGTGCCGGTGAAGCTCTCCGGCGAGTACTGGAACGTCCAGTCGGTCTCCGGGTACTGCTTCGCGCATTCGGCGATGAGCTTCGCGCCGTCGACCGCGATCGCGACGATGCCGGTCCGGTCGAGGTTGAACACGACGCGTCGCTGCGTCGTCGACGTCGAGTTGTAGAGGTGCATGATCGCGCGCTTCACGCCCTTCAGCGCCTCGAACGAGCGCCGGATCAGCGCCTCGCGCGATTGCGTCAGCACCTGCACCGTCACGTCGTCGGGAATCCGCTTCTCGTCGATGAGCTTGCGGATGAAGTCGTAGTCGGTCTGCGACGCGGCGGGAAAGCCGACCTCGATCTCCTTGTAGCCCATCTTCACGAGCAGGTCGAACATGCGAAGCTTGCGCTCTGCATCCATCGGCTCGATCAGCGCCTGGTTGCCGTCGCGCAGGTCCACGCTGCACCAGACCGGCGCGCGCTCGATCGTGCGCGAAGGCCATCTGCGGTCGGGAAGGTCGATCGACGGGAACGGGCGGTACTTCTGCGACGGCTGCGAAGACATGGCGGATCCTGTGCGTGAAGAAACGGACTCGGCCGCCCGGTGGGGGCGGTGCACGGTGCTGCTCGGAGCGAGGGGTGGGGGTTTTATCTGCGCGCGGGGCGCAGCAGGAGCAGCAGACCGGCGGGCAGAAGTCCGGACGCAAGGGTCCGGGTGCGAAAGGCCGGCGAGATGGTGCGGCTGCTCATGACCAGACGAGCCTATCCGAATCCGCCTCGTCGTGCAAGCAGCAGCGTCGCGGCGGCCCCC
>Ga0134128_10010804_pt1 | contig 10930 bp, 13 predicted proteins | sample KB31754_FD_96462 | JGI IMG/M metagenome (GOLD analysis project Ga0134128, IMG submission 96462) | Terrestrial soil microbial communities with excess Nitrogen fertilizer from Kellogg Biological Station, Michigan, USA - KB3-175-4 | ecosystem: Environmental > Terrestrial > Soil > Unclassified ...
CTGCTGTTTTTCGCGTTTGCCGGCTATGCCCGTATTGCCACCCTGGGCGAGGAGGTCAGGGACCCGCAGCGGACCATCCCGCGGGCCATTCTCGTGGCGCTGGGCATCGCGGCGCTCGTGTACGCCTGCGTCGGCGCCAGCGTCCTTGCCGCCCTGGGGCCCGACGGCGTTGCCTCCTCCCCCGACCCACTCGCCGCCGCCGTGGCTGGGTGGGGGTGGGCCGTTCCGGTGGTCCGTGCGGGCGCCGCACTGGCCTCCCTCGGCGCCCTGCTGGCCCTCGTGGCGGGGCTCGGCCGGACGTCGCTGGCCATGGCCCGGGAGGGCGACCTCCCCCGCTGGCTTGCTGCCGTCCATCCCAGGTTCCAGGTGCCGCACCATGCAGAGCTGGCCGTGGGAGCCGTGATTTGCGTGGTCATTGCCGTGGCAGACCTGCGCGGGGCCATCGGCTTTTCCTCCTTCGGGGTTTTGGCCTACTACCTGGTGGCCAACGTGTCGGCGTTCACCCAAACGGGCCCGGACCGCCGCTACCCGCGGTTCCTGCAAGTGGCGGGCGCCGCGGCCTGCATGGTGCTCGTGGCGACATTGCCACTGGAGTCCGTGCTGGCGGGCCTGGCGATGTTTGCCCTCGGAATCGGCTACCGTGCCGTCCGGCTGCGGCGAAACCGGCCGAAGCTGTGAGCTTGCCGTGAATCCCGCCCCGGGGATGGTCAAACGCGTTAGCAGCGACTAACGTATTCCATGTGCCCGACCTTCTCGAAACCGCAGCTGAACCCACCAGGCGACGCCTGTTGCAGCTGCTGGGCCGGGGAGAGCTGGGCGTCAGTGAGCTGGCAGAACACTTTCCGGTCAGCCGGTCCGCGATCTCCCAGCACCTGCTGCTGCTGGCCGACGTCGGGCTGGTCACGGCACGGAAGGAAGGCCGCCGGCGGTACTACAGCCTGGACACCCGGGGGATGGCGAGGCTGCGTGAATCCCTCGAATCCTTTTGGACCAACGAGCTCGACCTCCTGGTGGCAGACGCCGCCCGGCTCCAAACACCACATGACCCGCACCCCCCGCACCTCCAAGGAGAAACCCCATGACCATTGACAAATCCGTCTTCCTCCCCGTCGATCCGGACACCGCGTTTTCCCTGATCACCGAGCCTGAACGCCTGCGGCGCTGGCAGACGGTCGCCGCCCGGGTGGACCTGCGGGTGGGCGGGGACTACCGCTGGACCATCACGCCCGGGCACTCCGCGGCCGGAACGTTCACGGAGGTCGAGCCCGGCCGCCGCGTTGTGTTCACCTGGGGCTGGGAAGGCTCCGCCCCGCAGCCGACGCCTCCACCGTGACCATCACCCTGGTTCCGGGCGACGGCGGCACCACCGTCCGCCTGGTCCACGAGGGCCTCACGCCCGAGGAAGCCGTGGGCCACACGGAGGGCTGGGTCCACTACCTGGGCCGACTGGAGGCACTCGCCACCACGGGCGACGCCGGCGCCGACGACTGGGCCGCAGCCCCGGACCCCATCAACGAGCTCATCAGTGCCGAGGCAACCCTGGCCGTGGCCCAGCGCGTCCTGGCAGGCCTCACCGCAGCGGACATGGACCTGCCCACGCCGTGCGCCGAATTCACGGTGGCAGCCCTGGTGGAGCACCTGATCGGCTCGGTCTCAGGAATCGGCAAGGCACTGGGCGCCAGCCTGGCGGACGACGCCGGCGCCTCCCCCGAGGTCCGGCTCGCCAATGCGGCGGCCCCCACCCTCGAGGCGTTCAATGCGCGCGGCCTGGACGGCACCGTGGACATGGGCTTTGCGGTGCTGCCGGCGGCCACGGTGGCGAACATCCTGAACCTGGAGTTCCTGGTCCACGCCTGGGACTTTGCCACCGCCACGGGCCGCACCCTGGAAGCCTCCCCCATGCTCGCCGACTACGTGCTGGGCCTGGCCCGGAACACCATCGCGCCCAGCATGCGCGGCAAGAGCTTCGCCGAGGAGACCCTCGTGGATGAGTCCGCTGAAAGCCTGGACCGCCTGGTGGCCTTTACCGGCCGCCAGGTCTCCAACGCCTGATACGCCCAACACAGAACACACCGAAAAAGGCAGCCACCGTGGTCAACGTTCACACCGACATCCTCATCGATGCCCCCTGCGCCATTGTTGCGGAATACGCCGCCAATCCGGACAACGCGCCGGCCTGGTACCAAAACATCGCCTCGGCAACCTGGCTCACCCCGCGCCCCCTGGCCGTTGGCAGCAAGCTGGCCTTTACGGCGCACTTTCTGGGCCGCACACTTGACTACACGTATGAATTCACGGACTACATCCCAGGCGAAAGGCTTGTCATGCGCACCAGCCAGGGCCCGTTTCCGATGAAGACAACGTACACATGGACCAGCGAAGGAAACGCCACCCGAATGGAATTGCGCAACGAGGGGAAGCCTTCGGGGTTCGGCGTCCTTGCCGGCGCCCCGATGGCAGCCATAATGCGCCGGGCCATGCGCAAGGACCTCGCGAAACTCAAGACCATCCTCGAATCCACCTAACACCCACCCCAAGAAAAGAAGGCAAACGCCATGAGCAAGTTCATTTACATCTACAACGGCCCCGCCACCCCCATGGACCAGTTCACCGAGGAGCAGTCGGCTGCCGAAATGGCCAAGTGGGGCGCCTGGATGGGCAAGGTCGGATCGGCCATGCTCGACGGCGGCGCCCCCTTTGGTGCCCGCGCGTCCCTCGTGGACAACGGCACCAGCGGCGAGCCGTCCCTGTTGCAGGGCTACACCATTGTCGAGGCCGCCGACCTGGACGCCGCCAAGGCCCTGGCCGAGGGCCACCCGTTCCTGTCCGAAGGCAACGGCCGCTTCAGCCTGGAAATCTTCGAACTCGTTGACATGGCCATGGAACCGCAGCAGTAACCCCGCGGGGCTTCCGGTCCGGCACGGACCTGACCGGAAGCCCCACCCTCCCACTGCAGTCCCACCGCAGAACAGGAAATCACGATGCCCCAGTACCTTGTCACCTATCACGGCATGGGCCACCCCACCCCGGAGGCCATGGCCGCAGGCCGCGCAGCGTTCCAGACGTGGCTGGAGTCAGCAGGCGAGGCAGTAGTGGACGCCGGTGCACCGGTCAACGTTGCAGGGCAAATCGCCGCGGGGGAACCCGCAGCAGAGGCGGAAATCGCCGGGTACTCAATTGTCCGGGCCGAATCCCTGGACGGGGCCCGCGCACTGCTGGCCAACCATCCGTTCATCGCCCGGGGCGGAACGCTCCAGCTCAACGAGTGCCTAGGGGTCTGACGGGACCCAGTTCCGCCCCGCCACCCTCCCCGAACGGGCATTTGACGTGGATGTTTTCGGAAAACATCCACGTCAAATGCCCGTTCGCGCGTTGGGGACGGGACCGTTCGCGCGTTGGGGCGGGGACCGTTCGCGCTAGAGGCTGATGCTGCTGACGGGCAGCGAGGAATCCGGTGCGAAGGCGAGGTCGCTCGGGGCCACGCCGTTCATGACAAGCTGGGCGCCCAGGGCGGCCACCATGGCGCCGTTGTCGGTGCACAGCGAGAACTTTGGCACCAACAAGGTGATGCCCGCTGCCGCGCAACGCTGCTGCGCCAGTTCACGCAGGCGAGAATTGGCCGCCACGCCGCCGCCCAGCAGCACAGTGGTGATGCCATTTTCACGGCAGGCCAGCACCGCCTTGGCTGTGATGACGTCCATCACGGCCTCCTGGAACGACGCTGCCACGTCGGCCACGGGGACCTCCTCGCCCCGCGCTTCATATCCTTCCACGCAGCGGGCCACTGCGGTCTTCAGGCCGGAGAAGGAGAAGTCGTAGCGGTGCGGACCCGGCTGCTCCGCGGTGCCCATGTACTTGGGGACAGTGAGCCCGCGCGGGAAGCGGATGGCCTTGGCGTTTCCGTTCCGGGCCAGCTTGTCGATCGCCGGCCCGCCCGGGTAGCTGAGCCCCAACAGCCGGGCCACCTTGTCAAAGGCCTCCCCGGCGGCATCGTCAATCGTGGCTCCCAGCAGCTCCACGTCGGAGGCAATGGAGCGCACCCGCAGGATCTCGGTATGGCCGCCGGAGACCAAAAGTGCGCCGAGGTTCGGGGGCAAGGCACCGGCGTCGTGCATGGCGGCGATGGACTCATCCAGCAGCCCCACCCCCACGTGCGCCACCAGGTGGTTGATGGCGTACAGCGGCTTGCCGGTGGCCAGCGCCAGCGCCTTGGCGGCGCTGACCCCCACCATCAGGGCGCCGGCCAGGCCGGGGCCGGTCGTGACGGCGATGGCGTCGACCTCCTGCAGCGACACCCCGGCGTCGGCGAGCGCCTGCGCCAGCGTGGGCACAAAAGCGTCCAGGTGGGCCCGGGAGGCGATCTCCGGAATGACGCCGCCGAAGCGGATGTGTTCTTCCATGGAGGAGGACACCGTGTTGGCCAACAGCTCGGTGCCGCGCACCAGCCCCACGCCTGTCTCGTCGCAGGAGGACTCGATGCCAAGGATCAGCGGGTTGTCGTGGTTCATGAAGGGTCCTTCGCGTCGGTGCTTGCGGCGGGATCCGGCAGCGTCAGGCGCATGATGAGCCCGTCGGAGCCGTCCCGGTAGTACCGGCGGCGCGTGTGGATGTGTTCAAAGCCGTACCTCCTGTAGAGCCTTTGCGCGCGGGGGTTGTTGGCGCTCACCTCCAGCAGCATGTCGCGGGCGCCGCGCCGGGCGGCCTCGCCAATCAGCAGGGCCATCATGGCCCGGGCAATGCCCCGCCCCTCATAGTCGGGCAGCACCCCGATGGTCTGGATGTCGCCCGTGGGCGGGACGCACATGAGCCCGGCGTAGCCCACGGTTTTCATGCGTCCGACGCCGTCCGGCACCTCCGCGACGATGTACCGCCGGGTTTCGGGCCGGGACAGCTCGTCCTCGAACATGTGCCGGGGCCAGCAGTCCACCCCAAAGAGCCGGGCATCCAGCTCCGTGATGAAGTCAATGTCCGCCGGGACCATGTCGCGCAGTGTGGCCGGCGGTCCGGCTGCACGGCCCGCGGCACTCACAACGCCCGCTTGCGCGGCCCGGGCACCTTGGCATCGGATTCGCGCAGGTACAGCGGTGCGGAGTCCAGGAAGCCGGCGTCCTGCAGCGAGCCCGCGGCGGAAATCCGGTGCACAGCGGCCTTGCCCAGGTGCAGGGCGGTTGGCTGGGCCTGGGCGAAGGCGGGTTCCACCCGGCACCCGCCAGCTTCGAGCACCTCGGCGTACAGCCCTGCCCCTGCGCCAAAGACCTGTCCTCCGGAAATTTCCGACGCCGGACCCACGTGCGGGCCCTCCAGCAGCTCGGCCCCCGCGCTATACCTGGCCCAATACACTTCCTTGCGGCGGGCGTCGGTGGCGACCACAAAGGCACTCGTGGCCAGGGGCCCCACGGCACGGCCGGAGTCGTTGTGGCGGGGCGAGTCAAAGACCTGCTGGGCCAGGGCATCCAGGCTCATCAGGCCGAACAGCGGCACGCCCCAGGTGAAGCTGAGCGTGCGCGCCATGGCGATCCCTGAACGCAGGCCTGTGAAGGGGCCGGGGCCGGTGCCCACCACGATGGCGTCCAGCGCAGGGCCCTCCGTGACGGGGTCGGCAAACAGGGACTTCACCCCCGGGGCCAGCACTTCGGCATGGCTGCGGGTGTCGGCGGTGGCAAAGTTGCCCACCACCTGCAGGGTTCTCACGGGATCCGAGGGTTCGAAGTCCAGCACGGCGGCACTGGCCACGGCGGAGGTGTCAAGGGTCAAAATTCGCACGTGTCCAGCCTAGTCCGTAGTTTTTGCCGGCTGGCCGAGCACCGAAAAGTCGGCGCCGTCCCAGCGCGGCCCGATGGCCCGCAGGCGCAGGACGCGCGGTTCGTCGTCGGATTCGTCGTCGGGCCAGTCCTCGGACCAGGCTGCGCCGGAGGCTGGCGCATCGCCGGAGCCCACGGTGCGCAGGAGTGTTATTTCCAGGCGGTTCGCTGCGAGGTGTTCCACCCTGTCGGCACCCCACTCAACCACGGTGACGGAGGTGTCCATGGTGTTTTCCAGGTCGATGTCGTCAATTTCGGCCGCAGACCCCAGCCGGTAGGCATCCACATGGACCAGGTCCGGGCCGCCCGGGTTCGGGCCGCCGGGCAGGTTCGGGTGGATGCGCACCAGCACGAAGGTGGGCGAAATGATGCCCGGACGCACTCCCAAACTCCGGCCCAGGCCCTGCGTGAACGTGGTTTTCCCCGCGCCCAGCCCGCCCGTGAGGATGATCAGGTCGCCGGCACGGAGCATCCCGGCCAGCCGCTCGGCGAGCTGCTGCGTCTGCTCCGCCGTGGCCGTGGTGAACTCCCACTCCATCAGGCGCCTTCCGGCAGGTCGATGTACGTGCGCGGAACCCGCTGGCTGATGCGGGTGACCACCTCATAGTTGATGGTCCCCGCAGCCTCCGCCCACTGCTCGACCAGGGGGCCGCCGTCGTCCCCGTTGCCAAACAGGACGGCGGCGGCACCCAGCGCGGACCCCGGAACCTCGGCGTCGGCAAAACCGTCGCGGCCGCGGGGGCCGAAGTCAATGACCATCTGGTCCATGGCAATCCGGCCCACCACGGGGTAGGTGGTGCCATTGACGCGCACGGGCCCGCCGGTGGCAACGCGGGGCACCCCGTCGGCATAACCCAGGGGGATCAGGCCAAGGGTGGTGGGCGCATCGGCAACATAGTGCAGGCCGTAGGAGACGCCCTGCCCGGCCGGCACGTCCTTGCACAAGGCAACCCGGGTCTGCAGCGTCATGGCGGGGCGCAGGCCCAGGGCGGCCGAGGTCTGGTCGTCGAAGGGGCTCAGGCCATAGATCCCCAAACCCACCCGAACCATGTCAAAGTGCGAGTCCGGGCGGGACAGCGTGGCCGGGGTGTTGGCGATGTGGCGCACCTGGAGGTCGGCGCCGGCGTCCTCGGCAATGGCCACGGCCTGCCGGAAGCATTCCAGCTGCTGGTCGGTTTCCGGCCGGTGGGGCTCATCCGCCACGGCCAGGTGGCTGAACACGCCCACCACGCGCAGCAGTCCGTCATCCTGGAAGGCGATGGCGCGGGACACCAGGTCGTCCCAGTCCGCCATGGAACTGCCGTTGCGGCCCAGGCCCGTGTCGATCTTCAGGTGGATGCGCGCCGGCCGCTCCAGTTCGCGGGCGGCGGCGACAATGTGTTCGAGCTCCCAGCCGGAACAGCCCAGGTCGATCCCCTGCGCGATCGCGGCGCCAAAGTCCGTTGACGGCGTGTGGAGCCAGGCCAGGACCGGGCCGTCCAGCCCGGCCCCGCGCAGCTGCAGGGCCTCGCTGACGTGGGCCGTGCCGAGCCAGTCGGCCCCGGCAGCCAGGGCGGTGCGGGCAACGGGCAGCATCCCGTGGCCGTAGGCGTCCGCCTTGACCACGGCCATGAACTTCGCCGGCGCCACCATGGACCGCAGGCAGCGGACGTTGTGGAAAATGGCGGGAAGATCGATGATGGCTTGGCGTTCCGGGGCGAAATCGCGGGCCGGTTGCCGGTCTTGGGTGGAGTTCACGTGTTCATTTTAGGCCTTCCCGCACGGCCGCCGTGCCCGGAACGCCTGGCAGGCGCCGGCGGCAAGTGGTGGCGGCAAGTGGTGGTCGCATCCAAGCAGTGGAAAGATAGGAGGGATATATCCACAGCACCGCAAAAGAGGCAATCCGTGCACCAGGTCCGCCGCGTTGCCATGCTCTCCCTCCACACCTCGCCGCTGGACCAGCCCGGCGGGGGCGACGCCGGGGGCATGAACGTTTACGTCCACCACCTGGCCCTGGAGCTGGCAGCGGCCGGGATCCTGGTGGACATCTACACCCGCCGCACGGCGGCAGGCCAGCCGGACACGGTGGAACTGGCACCGTCCGTCCACGTCCACCACATCACCGCCGGCCCGTTCGGCAAGGTGTCCAAGGAGGACCTGCCCGAACTGGTCACGGAAATGGCCGACGCCGTTGCGGACCACGTTGCCTCCCTCACCTCCGGCCCCTCCCGAACCCCCGGCGCACCGTTCGCGGCAGGGATCCCCGCCAACGTGGTCCACTCGCACTACTGGCTCTCCGGAATGGCGGGGATCCTGGTGGCGAAACGGCTGGACCTGCCCCTGGTGCACACCATGCACACCATGGCCCGGGTGAAGAACAAGCACCTGCTGCCCGGCCAAACCGCCGAGCCCGGCATCCGCGAGGACGGCGAACAGCACATTGTGGCCGCCGCAACCAGGCTCATCGCCAACACCACCTCCGAGGCGGCCGAGCTCGAAGGCCACTACGACGGCTGTGAGCAGCGCATCGATGTGGTCTCCCCGGGCGTGGACCTGAAGGTGTTCAAGCCGGCGTTCCGCGACAGGTCCCGGCAGGAAAAGGGCATTGGCGCCGAGGAATTCCATGTCGTTTTTGCCGGCCGGCTGCAGCGGCTCAAGGGCCCGCATGTGTTGGTGAAGGCCGCGGCCGTCCTCCGCCGGGAGCGTCCCGACATTCCGCTGCGCCTGACGTTCCTGGGCGCACGCAGCGGCAGGGACAATTACGATCTGGCCGCCATGCTCGACGACGCCGGCCTGACGGGTGCCGCCGTCGTCCTTCCTCCCGTGGGACCGGCGGAACTGGCCGGCTGGTACCGCAGCGCCGATGTCGTCGCCGTGCCCTCAGCCAGCGAGTCCTTCGGCCTCGTGGCACTGGAGGCGCAGGCCTGCGGCACGCCCGTCATCGCCACCAACGTGGGCGGGCTGCCCCGTGCCGTCAGCGACGGGCGGACCGGGCTGCTGGTGGACGGGCGGACCGCCGCACTGTGGGCGGAGGCCATCGCCTCGCTGCACGACTTCCCGCAAACCCGCGCGGACATGGGCCGGGCCGCATCGGTGCATGCGGAGGGCTTCGGTTGGGAAAACACGGCGGCGCAAACCATGGCCAGCTATGACCTGGCCCTGACGTACCAATACACGGCCCCTCCGGGCTGCTGACGGCGCGGCCATATTAAGGCGCCCTGCCGCCCGGCACAATGGCCCCGGCGATTTGTGACAGGCGTCTTGGCGGAATTAATTGAAATTGTTTGAAATTGTTGACATCCCTTGTCACACGCGCGCAGACTGGCGACTGTTTCTCACAAAAGATCAAATTTACGCTAGAGACGGAGCCTTCCCATGACCGTATCGTTTCCCCTGCCAGGCAGGCCGCTGGTGGCCGGTCTGGCAGCCTTGACGGTGGCAGCTGCCCTTTCCCTGACCGCCCTGACCCCCGTGCAGGCCGCGTCGCCGTCATTCATTGAGACGGGGGTCAGCGATCCGGTTTCGGCCGCCCCGTCAGTGACCCGCCCCTCGACCCCGAGCTGCACCGTCACCCTGGCCCACGACTTTGCCTCCAACGCCGCGAACGGCAGCCCGCAGAATTTCTCCGGCACCCTGGCCCCTCCCGCGGATTGCGCCGGCCCGTGGTCGAAGGTGGTGCTGGACTACACGACAACGGTCAGCGGGCGGCAGTTCGACCGCTCGGGCACCCTGGCCATCGGCGGGGTCAACGTGTGGTTTGGCACCACGCAGGAGCCCAGCGGCCCGCAGCCGACAACGTTCCACTTCAGCAAGGACATCACGGACTATTCCGCGCTGCTTGCCACACCGCAGCCATTCTCGGGTGGAATCGGGAACTACACCAGCAGCGTATACACGGGCGTGTACTCGCAAACCGTGACGGTCACCTACTACCGGACCAGCAAGGCCTTTCCGGCACCCCGGACACCCGACAGGGTGGTGGCAGTCCCGATTTCCGACCTGACCCCGGGCTCCCCCAGCGCCACGGCCACGCTGGCCGGCCTGCCGCGCAACATCACGCAGGCCAAACTGCAGCTCACCCTGAAGGGCAACGGCTGCGACGAACAGTGGTTCACCACGGTGCCGGACCAGGTTGCGGCCGAATTCCCCGGTGCGGGGCTGTGCGGACACGGTTCGTTCCGTGAAGCGCTGGTCGCTGTCGACGGCACCAGGGCGGGCGCGGTCGGCACGTACCCGCACGTCTACTCCGGCGGCATCGTCCCCACCCTGTGGCGCCCCGTCCTGGCCATTGACACACTGGACCTGCGCCCGGAGACTCTGGACCTGACACCCTTCGCCGGCCAGCTGGTCGACGGCGGCACCCACCACGTCACTGTGTCCATGAGCCCGATCGGCGACACTTGGAACGTCATGGCCAACCTGTTCCTCTACACGGACCATGGGCAGGCCCAGACCTCCGGTGCGCTGCTTTCGAGCCAGGTTGCCGCGGCAGCCACGGCGTCCACCACGGTGAACCCGCCCCAGGGCGGCGCCGTCTCCTACGTGCAGAAGGCGGAGCGAAGCGATGAGACCACCGGCTACGTCGACACCTCCGCCGGACGGGTCTACACAACGGTGGCAAACGGCCGTGAGTGGCAGAACGCGGGGACGGCGAGTGACAACGGCCTGGTGCAGTCCATCGCCCAGACGGACAGGATGACGCAAAATTCAACGTCCCGCATCGGGAACCGGACAGTCCGCTCCAGCACGTTGAGCGAGTCCTACCCGATCACGGTCGATGCCTCCTCGGCCAACTACACCAACGACCAGAACTTCTCCCTCACCGCGACGGTGCACATGGGCCAGCAGGTCGACAGCGTGGTCAAGGAAGGCAGCTCGCGCACAGCCCGGAACTGGGACTGGACAGTGGACTCCTACGGCATCCTCGGGCGGACGGCGGGGGTCACCAGCGAGTCCGACGGCCACTCGAGCAGTTCGTATGCGGGCAAGGACGACGCCGGCCACCCGTTCCGGCACTACATCGAAACCAACCACGGACAGGTGCTTGTGAACCGATAGCCGCTGCACCGCCAGCGCGACACGGAGCCCTGCGAGACACGGGTGCCCCGGCCGGACTTTGTTGCCGGCCGGGGCACCCGTGTTTTAGGGTA
>Ga0134128_10010806_pt1 | contig 10930 bp, 12 predicted proteins | sample KB31754_FD_96462 | JGI IMG/M metagenome (GOLD analysis project Ga0134128, IMG submission 96462) | Terrestrial soil microbial communities with excess Nitrogen fertilizer from Kellogg Biological Station, Michigan, USA - KB3-175-4 | ecosystem: Environmental > Terrestrial > Soil > Unclassified ...
CGAGAGAACGAAATGGAAAAAGGCCGGCTGAAGCCGGCCTTTTTTGTTGGACTATTCACCCTTCAGTCGCTGGGCGTCATGCACCTGCACGCGTTCGGCGCCGCGTTTGCCGGCCTCCGACAGGCGCAGCATGCTGAGCACGGCCCCAAGCAGCGCGAAGCCGACGGCTGTCAGGAGCGAGATGTGCGTGCCTTCGGTCGCAAAGCGGCCGAGGAACAGCGCGACCAGGGCGGCGCCGGTGGTCTGTCCCAACAGCCGCGCCGTGCCCAGCATGCCGCTGGCCCCGCCGGAGCGCTCGCGCGGAGCGGCGGCGATCATGGTGCGGTTGTTCGGGGTCTGGAACAAGCCGAAGCCCAGGCCTGACAGCGCCATGCGCCAGACCACGTCGAAATGCGTTGGGTGCTCGGGCAGCATCGCAAGGCTGCCGAGCCCCGAGGCGAACAGCACCAGTCCGACGCCGCCGAGAAGGCCGGCCGGATAGCGCTCCACCAGTCGTCCGGCGATCGGGGCGGCGAACGCGACCGTGATCGGCCAGGGCGTGATCAGAAGCCCCATCTCGACCGCCGAGTAGCCGTAACGGCTCTGCAGGTAAAAGGGGATCGAGACCGAGGCCAGCATCTGGGCGCAGAACGATGCCATCGACGTTGCGATGGACAGCGCAAACACGGGAATGCGCAGGAGGTCGACGGGCAACAGCGGCGAGGTCATGTGGGTCTGCCGGTATGCGAGCAGCACGCCGGCAACGATGGCGACGGTGATTTCCGCGATGCAGGCAAGTAACGCCTCGCCGTGGCCGAGGCTGTCGATCGCCGCGATTCCGAAGCCGAAGGTGGCGGCGCTCAGGACGGCACTCTGCCAGTCGAAGCTGTGGCTTGCGCGTGGCGCGTGCGGCAGGAAGCGGACCCCGAGCGCCAGCGCCGCGAGGCCGATCGGGAGGTTGACCGCGAACAGATAGGGCCAGGTGGCAATCGCCAGGATGCCGGCTGCGACCGTCGGGCCGATCGCGGCGGAGACGGCCACCACCATGGCGTTTATCCCGATGCCGCGGCCGAGCTGCGCGCGCGGGTAGATGAAGCGCACCAGCGCCGTATTGACGCTCATGATTCCCGCCGCGCCAAATCCCTGCACGATGCGCGCGACCGTCAGCGTCGGCAGGCTGTGCGACAGCGCGCAGAACAGCGAGGCGAGGGTAAAGAGGGCAACGCCCGCCAGATAGACGCGCCGATAGCCGATGATCTCGCCGAGCGAGGCCAGCGGCAACAGTGAGACCGTGATCGCGAGCTGGTAGCCGTTGACGATCCAGATCGAGAAGGCCGGGCTCGCGTCCAGATCGCGGGAAATGGTCGGCAATGCGATATTGGCGATGGCGCCGTCCATCACCGCGAGGATCAGGCCAAGCGCGATCGTCAGGATCGCCCAATAGCGCTGCGGCGGCGGCAGGCCGTCGGCGTGCTCGACCTTCAAACCCGTCATCGTTGAAAACGCGTTTTGTTGGAAGGGCTTTCCAGCATAGTTGCGCCGCTATGGCAAACCGGGCAGGCGGCCGCGGTTCCGGGCGCTCGGACGCGTCTCACATCGGACGCTTACTGGCGCGCACTCTCGGTTTGCCGTGCTGCTGGATCGACCGGAGATAATTGACCGCCGACTGCGCGTCTTCACGGCTGAAGTAGAATGTCGGCATGTCGGGATGGATGCTGCTCAGGCCGTCCTGCAGCCGCTCGGCAAAATCGTTGTCGTAGAGCTTGTCGTCAGCGAAGCTGCGAAAGGGCGGCGCGTCGGCGTGCGGGCTGCGTCCGGTCTTGCCGACAGCGTGACACCGCGCGCAGAGGGTCTGGAGCAGGGCCTTTCCGCGCTGCTGGCCATCCTCCATCGCAGACCCGGTCGTGGCGAAAGCGGCGCAGGCCAGCAGCAATGTGAAGCCAAATCTGTGCATAGCCATGCTCTCCGCTGCCCCAGACGGCAGAGTATGGCCGGCAATCAGGAAACGGCTTGAGACAAATCAAGGAACCGGGAGCGGCCTTCCGCGAGCAAGTGCTGGCGGTGTCGCGGCAACTCAGTTGTGGCCGAGCAACTGGTCGATACGGCGCTGAAGCTGGCGCTTCTTCTTCTCGCTGCGGCGCAGGCGCGCATCGAGGTCGCTTTCGGGTTTGTCCGAGACCATGGCACGGAAGGCAAGGCCGACACGGTTGGCCTGCCGCCAGATCATCCGGGCGAGGTAGGAGCGGCCCCTTTGCGAAATGGTCAGGTTTATCTCGTCGGGAATCCGGGCAGAGGAATCGAACTCGACACAGGCGCCGTTCTCGCTGAAATTGCGCACCACGCAATCCATCGTCGAGCCGCGCGTGCTGGTTTCAGCCACCCCGCCCAGAAACACCTTGTCCCGCACGCTTTCGCGCCGATCCTGCATTGCCTTCCTCCACCAATTCGGAAGGACTCTTACGCGGCCTGCGCCGGATGAGAAGGGCACGGGAACCCCGATGTCGTGTTAACGTAAACCAATCTGTTAGGCATATCGGGCAAAGGCGGGCGGATTTGCGCGCTCGGGCCGTTCGCTTTTGGCGCAGACCTAGTGCTTGCTGTGCCGCCAATCGCGCGGCGACATGCCGTAATGCTCGCGAAACGCGCGCCCGAAATGCGAGAGATCGTTAAAGCCCCAGGCGAAGGCGATTTCGCCGACATGGCGGTGCGCGAGCAGGGGCGACAGCAGGTCGCGTTGGCAATGCGCCAGCCGCTCGGTCAGCACATAGCGCTGGAACGAGGTCCTTTCATCGGAGAGCAGATCGTTGACATAGCGCGGCGAGATCCCGAGCGCCGTTGCGGTGGCTGCGAGCGAAAGATCGGGATCGGCGAGATGGGCGCGAATATGCGCTTTCAGCCGATAGAGCAGGGCCGAACGATGGGTCGAGGAAGGCAATGACTGGCCGTCCAGCCGTTCGCTCAGGGCCATCGCAACCAAATCGACCGCCTGCTCCGACAGGTGAATGGCATGCTCCGGTTCGATCTGATCGGCGCTCTGGCAAAGCTGATAGACGAAATCATGCGCGAGCTTTTGCACAGGGCGGTCGGAGCCGAAGGCGATTGCGGTCAAGGCTTCCGTTCCGGCAATCCGGCGCCGCAGCATGTCGCGCGGTACCTGCAGGATCGTCTGCGTGAAGGCCTCGTCGAAATGCAATTCGTACGGGCGCGTGGTGTCATAGATCGCGAACTCGCCCGGTCTGATCAGCGTCTCGCGTCCGTCCTGCACGACGCTTCCGGCGCCGTGCTTGCCGAGCGCGATCAGGATGAACTCCTCATGCGCGCGGGCGATCCGCGCGGGCGTACGGAAGACATGCTGCCGCTGCGACGAAACCTCCGAGCAAATCGCTTGGCCAAGCTTTGCGCGCGTCACCGATCCGTCAAAGGCGCTGCCAAGGTCCGACTTGCAGTCGAGTTGAACATAGACGTCGCAGACAATATCCTGCCAAAGCGCCAGTCGCCGGCTCCCCGGCACGCCCTCTGTCGTGAACTGGATCGGCATGTGTCCGCTCCTTGTCACATCGATGCAGCAGGGCCGTCGAACCCTGATGGCGGAAGGCAAAATCCGTACCGCGCTGCTGCGGGCCGCTGTCTGCGGCAGTCGAATTTTTGTTCCTTGGCAGTCGAGCGCGGACCTCCATGTCGCGGCAAACAGACTGCATCGGAGGCCGGCGCCGATCAACAGGAAATGTCCTGCCGGTCGCGCCGGGACAGGAAACACTGGAGGCTGCGATGGGACTGGAACATCCGAAATACAGGGTTGCGGTGGTGCAGGCGGCGCCGGCGTGGCTTGATCTCGACGCCTCGATCAAGAAGACGATCGCTTTTATCGAGGAGGCTGCGGCCAACGGCGCCAAGCTGATCGCGTTCCCGGAAGCCTTCATCCCCGGCTATCCTTGGCACATCTGGCTCGATTCACCCGCATGGGCGATTGGCCGCGGTTTTGTGCAGCGCTATTTCGACAACTCGCTCTCCTACGACAGCCCGCAAGCCGAAAAGCTGCGCGACGCCGTGCGCAAGGCGAAGCTCACGGCCGTGATCGGCCTGTCCGAGCGGGAAGGCGGCAGCCTCTATCTCGCACAATGGCTGATCGGCCCTGATGGTGGGACCATCGCAAAGCGCCGCAAGCTACGGCCGACGCACGCCGAACGCACCGTCTATGGCGAGGGCGATGGCAGCGATTTGGCCGTGCATGAGCGGCCGGATATCGGTCGGCTCGGGGCGCTGTGCTGCTGGGAGCATCTGCAGCCGCTCTCGAAATATGCCATGTACGCCCAGAACGAGCAGGTCCATGTCGCGGCTTGGCCGAGTTTCTCGCTCTACGACCCGTTCGCGCCGGCGCTGGGCTGGGAAGTCAACAACGCCGCCTCCCGCGTCTATGCGGTGGAAGGCTCGTGCTTCGTGCTGGCGCCGTGCGCGACAGTCTCGCAGGCCATGATCGACGAGCTCTGCGATCGTCCGGACAAGCACGCGCTGCTGCATGTCGGCGGCGGGCACGCCGCGATCTTTGGACCGGACGGTAGTTCGATCGCCGAAAAACTGCCGCCGGAGCAGGAAGGCCTGCTGATGGCCGAGATCGATCTCGGTGCGATCGGTGTTGCCAAGAACGCGGCCGATCCGGCCGGGCACTACTCGCGGCCCGATGTGACGCGGCTCCTCCTCAACAAGAAACCCTTGAGGCGGGTCGAGCCGTTCGCGCTACCGGTCGACAGCGTCGGTCCTGTCGAACCGGAGCCGGAAGTCGTGCCGATCCGGCCGGGCCAGGCTGCGTAAGGGAGGGTGCCATGGAAACAGCCATTCCTTCGCACCTGGTAACCGCGCGCTCTCGCCACCGGCGCGTTCCGGACGATTATCGTCCGCCTTATCCTTCCTTCGTGGCCCGTCACAAGCCGGCGGTCAGCCATGTCGTGATGGCCTATTTCGGCCTGCAATATCACGGCGATGCGCCATCGGTTGCGGCGCGCTCGCTTGCCGAGATCGCCGCGCGGTTGGCCGGTGCCGATGGTCCCTCGCATTGGGATCGCGCGCATTATGTCGATCAGGCCGGGTTCTCGAATATCGTGTTGGTCGCCTATTGGGACGATATCGGACGCTTCGACCGATGGTTTGCACCTGCGCGCAAGGCCTGGACCGGCGAGAGTGGCGAGGGCATTGGCCGCTTCATCGAGGTGCTGCGGCCCGGCGTCGCCCGCTATGAAACGCTGTTTTCGTCGCTCGGCCGCCCCGAAGGCGTTGCCGTCATCGCCGAGGGCATGAGCGGCGAAGTGCAGGAGCACGCCTATTGGGGCGGCATGCGCGATCGCATTCCACTCTCGCAGACCGACGAGATGGCGCCTGGCGAAAAACCATCGCTGGTCCGGGACGGCTCGCGTCTGCGTGTGATCGCCCAGGACAATATCTGCCTGATCCGCTCCGGTCAGGACTGGAGCGACACCGAGGCGTCGGAGCGCAAGATGTATCTCGATGATGTCGAGCCGGTGCTGCGGGAAGGCATGGATTTCCTGCGCGACGAGGGCGCGCCGATCGGGTGCTACGGCAACCGCTATATGCGTGTGCTCGACGCGAATGACCGACCCGTGGAGAAATCCTACGGGCAGAGCTGGTGGCGAAGCCTTGCCGCGCTCGAGCGCTGGGCGGAGTCGCATCCTACCCATGTCAGAATTTTTGGCGCGGCGATGAAATATCTGTCGACGCTCGGCCCGTCGGCCAAGCTACGGCTCTACCACGAGGTGACCGTGGCGGCGGCGGATGAGCAGTTCTTCGAATATCAGGGTTGTCACTCCCGGACGGGAATGCTTGCCGCCGTGGAAACCGTGACCGCCTAGCGGGGGTGCAAGGAACCTTCCCGGTTCCGCCGATCCGTCGCTCTCTTACGCATGCCATCATTCTCGAATAGTTAGGATGATAGGTTTGCGCATGACGCATGGATCGGCGGAACCGGGACGCGATGCAATTGGGATATGGCCTCTCAGCGATTTCAGGCATCGTTGCGATGCTTCTGTCGCCGGTCTTCGCCGGCGCCGAGGATGTGCCATCCCAGGCGCCGCGCTACGTACACCCCAGCGTGGAAGAACTTGCGATCCCGCAGCCGCCGTTGCAGGCCGGCGCCGATACCGGCACGGCGGAAGCGATCTGCCTGATGATCGAGTCGGCTGCGCGGGAGAACGGCCTGCCACTGGAATATTTCGCGCGCGTGATCTGGCAGGAGAGCCGCTTCCAGGTCGATGCCGTCGGGCCAACGACGCGGTACGGCACGCGCGCGCAGGGCATCGCGCAGTTCATGCCGGGGACTGCGAGCGAGCGCGGCTTGCTCGATCCCTTCAATCCCGTGAAGGCGTTGCCGAAGGCCGCGGAATTCCTGGCCGAGTTACGCAGCCAGTTCGGCGACCTCGGGCTTGCGGCCGCCGCCTACAATGCGGGGCCCCGCCGGGTGCAGGAATGGCTCGCGGGCACCGGCGCGGTGCCGGCCGAGACCCGCAACTACGTCCGGTCCATCACCGGCTCATCGGTCGAGGACTGGGCCAAGGCGGGCAAGGGCGGCAAGACTCCCGAGAGCGCGCCACCGACGACCTGCCGCGATCTGATGGCGCTGCTCAAGCAGGCGCCGAATCCCTTTGTCATTCGGCTCGAGGAGCAGGTGAAACTGGCCGCGGGGAAAACCTGGGGGGTGCAGCTCGCCGCTGGTTTTGATCGCAACAAGGCGCTGGCGATGTACGGACGCGCGGTCAGGAATCTAAGCGGCGTGATCGGCGACCGCGATCCGAGCATCCTGAGTTCGGTTCAGCGCAGCCGGGGTGCGCACGTGTTCTATCAGGTGCGGATCGGGACCGACACGCGGCCCGAGGCGGATGACCTCTGCGGCCGCATTCGTCGCTCCGGCGGCGCCTGCTTTGTGCTGCGGAATGCGTATGTCAGGGGGTAGCGGCGTTTCCTGCGCCTCACGCAGACCCGTCGGCGCACGGTAACGGTTGACGCCGGGCTGCTTCGTCCGCGACATGCGCCCATGCGGCTCCCGCCCCTCGATTCACCGCAATGGAACAGCTCGCTCCGCGCCTTCGCCTGGGGCATGAGCGCGACGAGTGCGACGATCCTCTCGCTGGTGCTGTTCGTCACCTATATCGGCATCGGTGCGCTCGCCCACGACACGCGGTTCAGCCTCGGCTGGACGCTGTTGTGCACGGTGCTGGTGTGGGCGGGACCGGCGCAGATCATCCTGATCACGACGCTGGCTTCGGGCGCGAGCATCGTGCAATCCGCGATCGCCGTGACCATCAGCGCGATCCGCCTGTTTCCGATGGTGGTCGCGGTGTTGCCCATGATGCGCACCGAAAAGACCAGGCGGCGTCATCTCATTCTGATTGCGCATTTCACCGCGGTGACGCTCTGGGTCGAATGCTACCGCTTCCTGCCGCATGTGCCGCGTGAGCGCCGCGTCACCTTCATCCACGGCCTCGGCTGCGGATTGATGTGCATCGGTTTGTCCGCGACCATCATCGGCTATGAGCTTGCCGCCAATCTCTCGCAGACCTTTGCCGCGGCGATCCTGCTGCTGACCCCGCTCGCCTTCCTGTTCTCGACCGCCCGCAATTCCAGGGAGCTTGCCGACGTGTTGGCGCTGGTGCTCGTGCTCGTGCTCTATCCCGTGGCGTCGCTGATGAACAGCGGCCTCGATATCCTCGTCAGCGGCGTGGCGGCAGGCTCGATCGCCTATGGTGTCCACAAATGGCGGGAGCAGCCATGAGCGATTTCATCGGCGACTGGCATGCGCTGGTGGTGCTGTTGCTCGCGGGCGTGATCCCGAACCAGATATGGCGGATGCTCGGGCCGTGGCTCGGCAGCGGGCTGGACGAGGGTTCGGACCTGCTGCAGTGGGTGAAGGCGGTCGCGACCGCGATCCTGGCCGGGGTCATTGCGCAGATCCTGGTGGAGCCACCGGGGGCGCTTGCAAGCGTCCCGGCCGCTCTGCGCTATGGCGCGCTGGTCGCAGGCTTCGTGGCCTTCATGCTGACGCGGCGCTCGATCTTTGCCGGTGTGATGGCCGGCGAGATCGTCATGTTCGCCGGCAAATGGTGGCTCGGATGAGCCATTGCAGCGTCGTGGGTTTCCGTTAGGCTGTCCCCAACAAGAACGATTGGGGAAGCGCCATGCGGAAAAACTGGGCCCTGCGATGCCTCGCATTCACATTTTTGCTTGCGGCAACGCAGGTATCGCACGCGGCCGATTATCCGACGCGCGCCATCAAGTTCGTCGTGCCCTATGTCGCGGGCGGGCCGACCGATGCGCAAGCGCGCCTGTTCGGCGAATATCTCGCGCGTGACCTGAAGCAGAGCGTGTACGTCGAGAACAAGGGTGGCGCGCAGGGCGCAATCGGCGCCGAGGCCGTGGCCCATGGCGACCCCGACGGTTACACGCTGCTTTTCACCACATCGTCAGTCATCGAGCTCAATCCGGCCCTCTACAAGAAGCTGTCCTACGACCCCGCCCGCGAGCTTCGGATACTCGGCATTCTCACCGAGGTGCCGATGATCATGATCGTTCACCCGTCGGTACCGGCAAAGACGATCGCCGAGTTCATCGACTATGCGAAGAAGAATCCCGGCAAGCTCAATTTTGGTTCGCCCGGCAACGGTAGCATCGGTCAGCTCGCCGGCGAGATGTTCAAGCAGCAAGCCGGCATCGAGATGACCCATGTGCCGTACAAGGGCGCAGGCGCCGCGCTGACCGATCTGCTGTCGGGTCAGATCCAGGTGATGTTCGAGTCGATTGGCATCTCGCTGCCGCCGGTCCAGGCCGGATTGGTGCGGGCGCTGGGGGTCAGTTCGACCGAGCGCATCGCCGAGCTGCCGGATTTGCCGACGATCGCCGAAGCCGGCCATCCCGGCTATCGCGTCAGCGTGTGGTATGGTATCGCAGCGCCGGCCGGAATGCCTGCGGAGGCTGCGCAAAAAATCAGCGCGAGCATGAACCGCGCGCTCGATGACGAGGCGTTTCGTGCCTCACTGACCAGGGCCGGCTTCCCGCCCTTGCGTGCGAGCAGCGAGGCGTCGCTGAAGGAGTTCGTCGACGCCGATCGGGCGCGCTGGCTGGACGTGGTGAAGAAACTGAATTTCTCGCTGGACTGAGGGGGAGGGCTCGAAGGAGACCCAACCCCGACAACGCTATGCACCGGGGGAATGTCATGCGTAGAGTCAGGGCACTGATCTGTCTGACGCTGTTTGCGATGGCGCCTGCATTGCGCGCAGCGGATTATCCGACGCGGCCGATCAGGTTCGTCGTGCCCTATGTCGCGGGTGGCCCGACCGACGTGCTCGGCCGCATGGTCGCCGACCATCTCACGCGAGACCTCAAGCAAACCGTCTTTATCGAGAACAAGGGCGGCGCGCAGGGAGCCATCGGCGCCGAGCTTGTCGCACATGCCGATCCCGACGGCTACACCGTGCTGTTCACGGCGTCCTCGGTCCTTGAACTCAATCCGATGCTTTACAAGAAGTTCGCCTACGATCCCGACCGCGAGCTTCAGGTCATCGCGATCGTCTCTGACCTGCCGTCGGTCATGGTCGTTCATCCCTCGGTTCCGGCGAAGACCATCGCGGAGTTCGTGGCCTATGCCCGGCAGAATCCGGGGAAGGTCAACTTTGGCTCCGCCGGCACCGGCGGCGTCGGGCACCTCTCGGGCGAAATGCTTAAGCAGATGGCCGGCATCGAGATGACCCATGTGCCCTACAAGGGCGCCGGGCCCGCGCTTGCCGACCTTATATCCGGTCACATCCAGGTGACATTCGAAACCCTCGGCACCGCGCTGCCGCCGATCAGGGCAGGACTGTTGCGGCCGCTCGGGGTCAGCTCGAGCGAACGCGTCCCGGATTTGCCTGACTTGCCGACCATCGCCGAAAGCGGCTATCCCGACTATCGTTCCACCGTATGGTATGGTGCCGCGGCGCCTGCGGGGGTGCCGGCAGAGATCGTGGAAGCGATCCGCGCCGCCTTCAATCGTGCGTTGGATGATGGGGCGTTCCGGGAGGCGCTGACCAAGGTCGGCTTTCCGCCGCAGCGTCCGCGCAGCGAGGCCGCCGCCAAGGAATTTGTTGACGCCGACCGCGCGCGCTGGTCTGCCATCATCAGGAAGTTGAACATATCGTTGGACTGAGAATGGTACGAGAGAACGAAATCCGCGAGGGCGAGCTCGCCGTCGATGTGCCGCCCGCGAAAGATGCCAGCCTGGTCTTCATCGGCCGCATCCGCACGCCCTGGACCTCAAGGCTTGCCACGCCCCGGCAGGGGCGTCACGACGGCCCGATCTGCCGGCTCGAAATTTTCGAGCCCTGGGTGCCCGCGATCAAGGGCGTCGATTTCTACAGCAATCTCGAAGTGATCTACTGGCTGCACGAGTCGCGGCGCGACCTCGTGCTGCAGAGCCCGAAGAACAACAGGAACACCCGCGGCACATTCTCGCTGCGCTCGCCGGTGCGGCCGAACCCGATCGCGACCTCGATCGTGAAATTCGTCGGCATCGAGGGCAACGCCGTGCTGGTGCGCGGGCTCGACTGTCTCGACGAAACGCCGCTTTTGGACATCAAGCCCGACCGCTGCGAGTTCACTCCGCTGGCGCCGCCGCAGGCCGGCGATTTCGAAACGGAGTAGACGTGTCCGTCGTCACTGCGAGGAGCCAACGGGTCGCGCGAACGCGCGTCCGATGACAGGCTCCACGACCAAGCATCCATCTAACCGTTGTGCCGAGATATGGATTGCTTCGCTTCGCTCGCAATGACGGTGCTTGGAGTCACGCTCCCTTCAGCGCTGCCGCGAGCTTGGTCGCGTTGTCCTCCAGCACCTTGACGTCTTCCTTCCGGCTGGCCGGCGGCAACAGCGCGACGCCGTCATGGCGCGGCATCACGTGCACATGCAGGTGAAACAC
>Ga0134128_10010808_pt1 | contig 10929 bp, 8 predicted proteins | sample KB31754_FD_96462 | JGI IMG/M metagenome (GOLD analysis project Ga0134128, IMG submission 96462) | Terrestrial soil microbial communities with excess Nitrogen fertilizer from Kellogg Biological Station, Michigan, USA - KB3-175-4 | ecosystem: Environmental > Terrestrial > Soil > Unclassified ...
ATGGCGATGCTCTATCTCAACGAACTGGCCGGGGAGGCACGGCTTGCCCCCGACGGTGAGATCGACGCACGGCTGAAGGATGCCATCCCCCGCCTGTTGGCGCGGCAGGCGTCGAACGGCTCGTTCGGCCTGTGGGGCGTCGGGGGCGAGGACGTCTGGCTCGACGCTTATGTCACCGACTTCCTGACCCGGGCGCGCGAGAAGGGCTTCGAAGTGCCGCAGACGTCCTACGCGCTGGCCGTCGACCGGCTGCGCAATTACGTCGCCACCGCGCCGGAGCCGTCGAAGAACGGCGGCCGCGAGCTCGCCTACGCGCTCTATGTGCTCGCGCGCAACGGCGCCGCGCCGATCGGCGACCTGCGCTATTACGCCGACACCAAGCTCTCCGACTTCGCCACGCCCATCGCCAAGGCGCAGATCGCGGCGGCGCTCGCCATGCTCGGCGACCGCAACCGCGCCGACCGTGCCTACACGGCGGCGCTCGACGCCATCGCGCCGAAGCCGACACCGGCGCTCGACTTCGGCCGCACCGATTTCGGTTCGCAACTGCGCGATGCGGCGGCGCTGGTGACGCTCGCGTCCGAGGGCAGGGCGCCGCAGGCGACGATCGATAACGCCGTGCTGCGCATCGATGCCTCGCGGCAGGCGTTCAGCGCCACCTCGACGCAGGAGGACGCGTGGCTCGTGCTCGCGGCCCGTTCGCTCGCAAAGCAACTGGCGACGATCTCGCTCGATATCGACGGGCAGAAGCGGCAGGGCGCGTATTACCGCAGTTTCGGCCCGGCCGCACTCGACAGGAGCTTCGCCATTGCCAACGCGGGCGAGGGGACGGTGCAGACCGTCGTCTCGGTCAGCGGCGCGCCGGTCAAGCCCGAGCCCGCGGCCGAGCACGGCTTCAAGATCGAGCGCAAGTTCTACACGCTCGCCGGTGAGCCCGCCGATCCGGGCAAGGCGAAACAAAATGACCGCTTCGTCGTCGTCCTGACGATGACGGAAATGCAGCCGCAGTTCGGCCGCATCATCGTTGCCGATTATCTGCCGGCCGGCTTCGAGATCGACAATCCGCATCTCGTGTCATCCGGCGACACGGGCACGCTCGGCTGGATCACGAATGCCGCGGAACCGGTGCATTCCGAGTTCCGCGACGACCGTTTTACTGCGGCATTCGACCGCGCGCACGACTCCTCCCCCGTGTTTACGGTGGCCTATGTCGTACGGGCCGTGTCGCCTGGTCATTACGTGCTGCCGCAGGCGACGGTCGAGGACATGTATCGTCCGGATCGCTTCGCCCGCACCGGTACCGGAACCATCGAGGTGACGTCCGCGAAATGAAGCGCTGGCACGCCATCCTGTCGGCCTTGGGCGGCGTCGTGGCCGTGTGCTCGATTGCCTGCGGTGCGTGGGTTTATTCGCTCGGACCGGTGCCGCTCGGGCAGGACATGGATTACTCGCGCCTCGTGCTCGACAGGCACGGCAAGCTCCTGCGCGCCTATGCCGACAAGGAAGGGCGCTGGCGCTTGCCGGCGACGCCCTCAGACGTCGATCCGACTTACCTCAGGATGCTGTTCGCCTACGAGGACAAGCGCTTCTACGATCACGATGGCGTCGACGTGCTGGCGCTTGCCCGCGCCGCTTATCAGCTGGTGAGTGAGCAGCACATCGTCTCCGGCGGCAGCACCCTCACCATGCAGGTGGCGCGGCTTCTGGAGCCGCGACGGCACCGAAGCTTCTACGCGAAGCTGCGGCAGATCACCCGGGCGCTGCAGATAGAAGAAAAACTCAATAAAAATCAGATCTTATCCCTGTATCTTACACTTGCACCTTACGGTGGGAATCTGGAGGGTATCCGTGCGGCATCATTGGCTTATTTCGGCAAAGAGCCGAAGAAGCTGACGCTGGCCCAGGCGGCCCTTCTGGTGGCCCTGCCGCAGGCGCCGGAGGCGCGCCGGCCCGACCGCTATCCGGGGGAGGCGCTGGCGGCCCGCAACCTGGTTCTCGACCGGGTCGCCGATGCCGGCGCCATTCCGCAGGACGAAGTGAAGCTCGCCAAGCGGCAGCCGGTGCCGCAAGGGCGTAGGGAGCTGCCGGCGTTGGCGCCGAACGTGGCCGACGAGGTCGTCTCAAGCGACCCGAATGTGCGCGTGCACCGCCTGACGCTCGATGCCGACCTGCAGAAGACGCTGGAAGAATTGGCGCGCGACCGGGCACACGCGCTCGGGCCGCGCATCTCCGTCGGCATCGTCGCCGTCGACAACAGCACGAACGAAGTGCGTGCACGCGTCGCTTCCGCCGACTATTTCGACGCCTCGCGCTCCGGCCAGGTGGACATGACGCAGGCGCTGCGCTCGCCGGGTTCGACGCTCAAGCCGTTCATCTACGGCCTCGGCTTCGAGGACGGCCTGATCCATCCGGAAACTTTGATCGACGACCGGCCGGTGCGGTACGGCAATTACACGCCGGAGAACTTCGACCTGACGTTCCAGGGCACCGTGACGGTGCGCCGCGCGCTGCAATTCTCGCTCAACGTTCCCGCCATCGCCGTGCTCGACAAGGTCGGTGTCAACCGCCTGGCGGCGCGCCTCAATGAAGCCGGTGCCGCACTGGTCCTGCCGCAAGGCGAGGCGCCAGGGCTGGCGATGGGGCTCGGCGGCGTCGGCATCAGGCTTGCCGACCTGACGATGCTCTATGCCGGGCTGGCCAGGCTCGGCGAGGCCGCGCCGCTGATCGAGCGGCAGGGGCAGACGACTGCGGGCGCCGGACACCGGCTGCTCGATCCGGTCGCCGCCTGGTATGTCGGCAACATCCTCGTCGGCGCGCCGCCCCCGGATAATGCCCCGGGCGGGCGCATCGCCTTCAAGACCGGCACGTCGTACGGCTACCGCGACGCCTGGGCGGTAGGCTTCGACGGCCGTATGACCATCGGCGTCTGGGTCGGGCGGCCCGATGGCGCGCCGGTGCCGGGGTTGGTCGGCCGCGCCAGCGCCGCGCCGATCCTGTTCGACGCTTTCGCCCGCACCGGGCTCCTGCCGGCGGGGCTGCCGCACGCACCGAAGGGCGTGCTGTTCAGCACCAGTGCACGGCTGCCGCCACCGCTGCGCCGCTTTGTCCCGGCCGCCATGGCGGCGATGAAGGGCGATCCGCCGCGCATCATGTTTCCGCCGAACGGCGCCCGGCTCGAGCTCGGCGGCAATCCGGCGGAAGGCCTGCCGCTGAAATTCACCGGGGGGCGGGGGCCGCTCACCGTCATGGTCAACGGCATGCCGCTGCACCCGGGCCCCGGACGGCACACCCTGTTCTTCCATCCCGACGGACCGGGCTTCGTCCGGCTTACCGTCATGGACGGGCGAGGCGCCGCGGACACAGTCACCGTCCGATTGCAGTAGGTGCGGTGACAGCCCGTCCCTTTTGGGCTTATGTCCCGCCCGGCGATATCAGCGGTAGTCCTTCCCGACCCATGAGCACGACCACGAGAGACGCAGGTGTCCCGGCTTCGCCGGGCCGTGGGCTGGCGGCGGCGCTGGACTGGGCGACCGCCTCGCATCTGCGCGCCGTGGCGCTGCTCATCGGCTTCGCCGTGCTTGCCTTCCTGCCAGGCTTCTTCCAGATCCCGCCGGTCGACCGCGACGAGGCCCGCTTCGCTCAGGCCACCAAGCAGATGCTGGAGAGCGGGCAGTACGTCGACATCCATTTTCAGGACGAGGTCCGCTACAAAAAGCCGGTCGGCATCTATTGGCTGCAGGCCGCCGGCGTGAAGGCCGGAGAGGCGCTCGGCGTCTCGGAGGCGCGCACCACGATCTGGCTCTACCGGCTGCCGTCGCTGTTCGGCGCCACCGGAGCCGTGCTTCTGACGTACTGGACCGCGCTCGCCTTCGTTACCAGACGCTCGGCGCTGCTCGCCTCGCTGATGATGGCGAGTTCGGTCTTGCTCGGCGTCGAGGCGCGGCTCGCCAAGACCGACGCCATGCTGCTGTTCACCTGCGTCGCCGTCATGGGTGCGATGGCGCGCATCTATCTCGGCGCGCGACGACATCCGGCGGAGGACACCGGCTGGGCGATGCCGGCGCTCTTGTGGACGGCGGCGGCGGCAAGCGTGCTGATCAAGGGGCCGCTGATCCTGATGTTCATCGGCCTCACGGCGCTGACGCTCTCGCTCGCCGACCGCTCCGGCAAATGGGTTTGGCGGCTCAAGCCGGTGGTCGGTTTCGCCTGGCTGCTGCTGCTGGTGCTGCCATGGTTCGTCGCCATCGTGATGAAGTCGGGCGACAGCTTCTTCGTGCAGGCGCTCGGCCACGACATGCTCGACAAGGTGACGAGCGGGCAGGAGGCGCATGGCGCGCCGCCGGGCACCTATCTGCTGCTGTTCTTCATCACTTTCTGGCCGGGCTGCGTGTTGGCGGCGCCGGCGGTGCCGGCAATCTGGAAAGCGCGCCGTGAACCGGGGGCGCGCTTTCTGCTCGCCTGGCTGCTGCCATCCTGGATCGTGTTCGAGATCGTCATCACCAAGCTGCCGCATTACGTGCTGCCGCTCTATCCGGCGGTCGCCATCCTGATCGCCGGCATTCTTGAGGCGGGCGCGCTCGCCAAATACCGCTGGATGATCCGCGGCACGGTTGGCTGGTTCCTGTTTCCGGCGATCATCTCGGTGGCCGCGGTGGTCGCCTTCGTCATCTTCAATCGCGAGCTCGGGCTGCTCGCCTGGCCGACCGCGACGGTGGCGATCATCCTCGCACTGTTCGCCTGGTGGCTTTACGAGGCCGACGGGGCGGAGCGGGCGCTGTTGCGCGCGATGATGGCATCGGTGTTCGTCGCCATCACCATCTACGCCATTGCCTTCCCGTCGATCCCGTCGCTGTTCCCGAGCCAGTTGATCGCCGACCAGGTCGATGCGACCGGCTGCAGCAATCCGCACGTCGCCGCGACCTACTCCTATCAGGAGCCGAGCCTCGTCTTCCTGCTCGGCACGCATACGCGCTTCACCGACGGCGCGGGCGCAGCCGATTTCCTGCGCGCGGGCGCCTGCCACTTCGCGCTCATCGATCCGCGCAATGAACGCGGCTTCGTGCAGCGCGCCAACGCGCTCGGCGTGCGTTACGCGCTGATGCAGCGGGTCGAAGGCTACAACATCAGCATCGGCAAGCGGGTGGTGCTGACCTTGTTCCGGTCGGCGGCGGCGCCATGAGCGCGGAGGACGTCGCCGCGCCGATGGCCGTGTGGCGCCGATGTTTCGCCAATATCGGCAGAGCACTCGCCGTGCTCGTGCGGCCGGTGCGCATCGATCCGAAGACGCCGTGGTTGTTGCCGCGGCGCGAACTGGCGATTGCCACGGTCGCCGTAGTCGTCATTTTCGTGCTCGGCATGGTCTTCATCGATGGGCCGACCGCGCGCGCCGTGCAGCATCTGCCGCACTGGCTGCATTCCTTTTTCGACGCGATCACCGATTACGGCAAATCCGGCTGGTTCCTGTGGCCGCTCGGCATCCTGTTCCTCGTGCTGGCCGCGTTGCCGCCGATCGCCTCGCCGGTGCAGCAGCGCGTGCTCGCGGCGATCATGGTCCGCGTCGGCTTCCTGTTCACGGCGATCGCCATACCCGGCCTGTTCGACACCATCATCAAGCGCCTGATCGGCCGCGCCCGACCCTTCGTTGGCGGGCACCTCGATCCGACACTGTTCCACCTGCTCGTCTGGCGGCCGGACTATGCCAGTCTGCCGTCCGGCCATGCGACCAACGTGTTCGCCGTGCTGGTCGCTTTTGCCTCGCTGTGGCCGCGCACGCGCACCTGTTTCCTGATCTATGCCCTGCTCATCGTCTTCAGCCGGGTGGTGGTGACGGCGCATTACCCGACCGACGTCCTGACCGGCGCCCTGGTCGGCACGGTCGGCGCCCTGATGGTGCGCCGCTGGTTCGCCATGCGCCGGCTCGGCTTTTCCTACGGCCCGGACGGCGTGCCGCACCTCTATCCCGGCCCGTCGCGGCGACGGATCAAAGCAGTTGCCCGGGCTGTCCTGGCTGACTAAGAAGCACCGCGACGGCCGGGGGGCCGACGGAACCAGCGACCATGACGACGAATGAACCGGCGGTCTCCGTCGTTGTGCCGGTCCGCAACGAGGCGGGCAACGTGGCGCCGCTCGTTGGCGAGATCGCGCGCGCGCTCGAAGGGCACTGGACCTTCGAGGTTGTCTACGTCAACGACGGCTCGACGGATGGCACCGAGGCCGAGCTAAAGCGGCTGATGGCGCAGTATCCGTGGCTGCGCCGGGTGCGCCATGCGCAGTCCTGCGGCCAATCGGCGGCCGTGCGCACCGGCGTCGCCGCGGCGCGCGGCGCGCTGGTAGCCACCATCGACGGCGACGGGCAGAACGATCCCGCTTTCATCCCGGCGATGCTGCGCGCGCTCGAGGCGGACGCCCCGCGCGTGGCGCTGATCGCCGACCAGCGCGTCGGCCGCAAGGCGAGCGGGTTCAAGAAGCTGCAATCGCGCATCGCCAATGCGGTGCGCGGGACGGTGCTGCGTGACGGCACCCGCGACACCGGGTGCGGGTTGAAGGCGTTCCGCCGCGATGTGTTCCTGCGCTTGCCGTATTTCGATGGTTTGCATCGCTTTCTGCCGGCGCTGGTCAAACGCGAGGGGTTTGCCATCGGTTATGTCGATGTCGTCGACCGGCCGCGCGGCGCCGGCGTGTCGAATTACGGGATGTGGGACCGGCTGTGGGTCGGCATTCTCGACCTCGCCGGTGTGTGGTGGCTGATCCGGCGCAGGAAGCGCGTGCCGGAGATCGTTGAAGATTAGCGCGCGGCCGCCGAGCGTCCGCAGCGCAGCACTCAGAGGAAGAACCCATGCTGGTCGATATCGCGCAGGCCGTCGGTGGCTATCTGCACGACGTGTTCTTCGGCAACGCCGATTGGGGCATCCTCGTCGGCTACGTGGCGCAGGGCATGTTCGCCATGCGCTTCGTGGTGCAGTGGATCGCCTCCGAGCGCGCCGGCAGAAGCGTGGTGCCGACCGCGTTCTGGGTGTTCTCGATCGGCGGCGGCTTCATGCTGCTCGGCTACGCCATCTACCGCAAGGATCCCGTCTTCATCGTCGGCCAAGCCTTCGGCGTGTTCGTCTATCTGCGCAATCTACAATTCGTGCTGCGCAACGGCGGGCAGGGCGCGCCGGCGTGAACGCGGCCGGCGCTCCGCCGCGGCTCAGTTCGGCGAGAAGCCGACGGTCTTGGTGATCTCGCCCCATTTGGCGACCTCCGCATCCAGGCTCGCCTTGAACGCCTGCTGCGACTGAGGCTGCGCGACGAAGCCGAGGCCCCCGAGCTTCTTGCTGACGTCGGGTTCGCGCAGCGCGGCATTGATCTCGGCGTTCAACCTGTCGGCGACCGGCGCCGGCAAACCCGGCGGACCGAAGATCGCGATCCAGGAGGCCGCGGCGATATCGCCGAAGCCCGCTTCCTTGAGCGTGGGCACGTTCGGCAAGGATGTCAGGCGCTCGTGCGAGGCGATGGCGAGCAGATGCAAATCGCCGCTCTTCATCAGCGATAGTGCCGAGGGGATCGTCGCGGTCGCGAGGTCGACCGTGTTGCTGATGACGGCATTCACCGCTTCGACGCCGCCTGCATAGGGGACGTGCGTCGCCTCGAGGCCGGGCGTTTTCCGGTAGATGTATTCCGACGTCAGATGTTCGGCAGTGCCGACGCCGGCCGATGAATAGGTGAACCGCCCCTTCTTCACGTCCCGCACATAGGTCATCAGGTCCGGCGCCGTCACGTCCTTCTTGGCGACGAAGATCATCGGCGCGACGGCGACCACGGCCACCGGCGTGAGCTGCGTCCGCGGATCGATGGCGTTCTTCATCGCCAGCGCGTTGATGGCGACCGCAGACGTCGTCGCCAGCAGCGTGTAGCCGTCCGACGGGGCTCCAGCCACGACCTTCGCGCCGAGTTCGCCACCGGCGCCGCTACGATTCTCGATCACGAAGGTTTGGCCGAGTTTGGCGCTGAGCTTCTGGCCGATAACGCGTGCGATCACGTCGGCAATGCCGCCGGGCGCGAATGCAACGATGACACGGACCTGACGCGTCGGGTAAATCGCCTGAGCATGCGCCGGCTGGGCAAGTCCGCCAAGCAATGTGGCGAGCGCCAGGAACGCCGCCGGGGCCGAGAGGCGCCATGACCGCATGGCGCCGAGATGGGAAGGCCTTGCGACTCTCAACCGGGACGGCGTTTGTTCCGACATGCAGATCTCTCCCTCGCAAGAACAATCGGCGGGGGAGCGACATTCACCACGCGGTCGCACGACGGCACGGAAACAACATCGCCCCAGCGAGGCGAATTAGGAAGGTGGCGTATCAGCGAGTCAAGACCGCCGGCGACATGCCTGTGCCAATTTCACCATGCGTCGACGCATTGCTTGTTCGCGCGTGCCTGAGAAACGGACAATGCCTGCCGTAATGCACGGCAGCGCGCTCATTCAGCTCGCAGCCTTCATCGCCGCGAAGCCGCGCTCGAGATCGGCGATGAGATCGCCGGGATCTTCGAGCCCGATGTGCAGGCGGAGCGTCGGGCCACCGGGCGCCCATTGGGTTGCGGTCCGGTATTCGGCACAGTCGAACAGGATGCAGAGGCTTTCGAATCCGCCCCAGGAGAAGCCCATGCCGAACAGCGCCAGCACGTTCATGAAGGCGTAGACGGCCTTGTCGTGGCAGGGCTCGAGCACGATGCTGAACAAGCCGCAGGCGCCGGTGAAATCGCGCTTCCAGATGGCGTGGCCCGGATCGCTCGGCAGACCGGGATGCAACACGCGCCTGACTTCCGGGCGGCTCTCCAGCCAGCGGGCGACGGCGAGCCCGGATTCGTTATGGCGCGCGAGCCGCACGCCCATGGTGCGCAGCCCGCGCAGCGCCAGATAGATGTCGTCCGGTCCGACGCAGAGCCCGAGCGCGTGGTAGGTCTCCTTCAGCCGGCCGTGCGTCTTTGCGTTGGCGGCGACACAGCCGAACATGATGTCGGAGTGGCCGCCGATATATTTGGTGCCAGCCTGGATCGACAGATCGACGCCGTGCTCGAAAGCGTCGAAATAGAGCGGCGTCGCCCAGGTGTTGTCCATCAGCACGACGGCGCCCCTGTCATGCGCGACCTTGGCGATCGCCGGGATGTCCTGCATCTCGAAGCTCTGCGAGCCCGGCGCCTCGGTGAACACCGCGCGTGTGTTCGGCTGGAACAGTGCAGCGATGCCGTCGCCGATCAGCGGATCGTAATAGGTCGTCTCCACACCCATGCGCTTGAACACGCCCTCGCAGAAATTGCGCGTCGGGCGGTAGACGCTGTCGGTGACGAGGATGTGATCGCCGGCGCCGGCGACCGACATCAGCGCGGTGGTGATGGCGGCGAGACCGGAGGGCAGCAGCGCCACGCCGGCGCAGGCCTCGCCCTCCATCTCGCGCAGCGCGTTCTCCAGGGCCTCGGTGGTCGGCGTGCCGCGCCGACCGTACTGATACCGCGAGCGGTGCGCGACCTGGTCCTCGGCGGTGGGGTAAAGGACGGTGGAGGCGTGATAGACCGGCGGGTTGACGAAGCCGTAGTAGCTCTGCGGGTCGCGGCCGGCATTGACCAGGCGCGTGGCCGGCTTGACCGGTGTCTTCGGCGGTTTCGTCATGTCGCTGGTCCGTCGAAAGGGCAGGCAATGGCAGAGGTTGGAACGCGGCATATACGCGGGCTTTGGCCGCGAGCGTCAACCCCTTGACCTTGCGTTCCGTTCGTTCTGGAATGCGAACCGGCAACAATCACGCTGGGTGAGGCTGGTTTTCGCGCTCCGCCGCGACCTGCAAACGCAGGCGGCGAGCACATCGGGGTGCGGCCGCGCTGCGGCCGGATCTCCTCGGACCGGCCGCAGACAACGGCGAGTGCCGCGTAGAAGGGGAACTCCGATGAAGCGACTGGCAGCATTGATCGCGCTTGCCTTGATGATGGTGGCGCACGGCGCCACCGCGCAGACGCTCAAGACGGTGAAGGAGCGCGGCGTCCTCAACTGCGGCGCCAACGGCATGCTGGGCGGCTTCGGCATGCCCGATGCGCAAGGGCAATGGACCGGTCTCGACGTCGACGTCTGCCGCGCGATCGCCGCCGCGGTGCTCGGCGACGCCACCAAGGTGAAGTTCTTCCCGCTGACCGCCAAGGACCGCTTTACCGCGCTGCAGTCCGGCGAGGTCGACGTCCTCGTGCGCAACACGACCTGGACGTCATCGCGCGACACCACCCTCGGCCTCAACTTCACCGGCATCGATTATTACGACGGCCAAGGCTTCATGGTGCGCAAGAACCTGAAGGTGAACTCGGCGCTGGAACTGAGCGGCGCGTCGGTGTGCGTGCAGCAGGGCACGACGACCGAGCTCAACCTCGCCGACTATTTCCGCGCCCACAACATGCAGCTCAAGTCGGTGACCTTCGCCACCTCCGATGAGGCGATCAAGGCCTACGACTCCGGACGCTGCGACGCCTTCACGACCGACGCCTCCGGCCTCTACGCAGAGCGCCTGCGCCTCGCCAATCCCGGCGACCACATGATCCTGCCCGAGATCATCTCCAAGGAGCCGCTCGGACCGGCGGTGCGGCACGGCGACGATCAGTGGTTCGACGTGGTCAAATGGGCGCTGTTCGCGATGATCGACGGCGAGGAGCTCGGGCTGACGCAGAAGAACATCGACCAGCAGGCGAACGCCACCAATCCCGATATCAAGCGCTTCGTCGGCACCGAGGGCAATTACGGCGAGCAACTCGGCCTGTCGAAGGACTGGGCGGTGAAAATCATCAAGCAGGTCGGCAATTACGGCGAGTCGTTCGAGCGCAATGTGGGGCAGGGCTCGCCGCTCAAGATCGACCGTGGCTTGAACCGCCTGTGGACCAAAGGCGGCCTGCAATACGCGCCGCCGATCCGCTAAA
>Ga0134128_10010809_pt1 | contig 10929 bp, 9 predicted proteins | sample KB31754_FD_96462 | JGI IMG/M metagenome (GOLD analysis project Ga0134128, IMG submission 96462) | Terrestrial soil microbial communities with excess Nitrogen fertilizer from Kellogg Biological Station, Michigan, USA - KB3-175-4 | ecosystem: Environmental > Terrestrial > Soil > Unclassified ...
AAGACCGCCTACAAGAATCTTGTGCAGGCCAGCGTCGCCACGGAGCCGAGCACGGGGCAAACCTTCAATCTGCAGGCCGACATCTTCACCGTCGGCGCCGGCTTGCTCGACATCGACGCCGCACTCAACGACACGGACCTCGCTCCCCCAACAGTGGGCGCGGCCGAGTCGCCCCTCGCGGCTGTCGACGCGAATGGCCAGCTCGTGCTCCAACTGCAGCCCAACTTCGTCATGTGGGGCTCCGCCTCCACGGACTCCGAATTCGTGATGTGGGGATCCAGCGCGGCTCAGTCCGAGTTCGTCATGTGGGGATCCAGCGTCTTCGACGGGGCCGATACCGCCGGCGAGTTCGTCATGTGGGGCTCAAACGCCCTGGCAAGCGAATTCGTGATGTGGGGCTCGAGCACCCAGAATGCCGAGTTCGTCATGTGGGGCTCAAGCGCCATATTCGGTCAGACCGTGATGGGAGGAGCGAGCCAGACCGCAGCCGAAGCCACTATTGGCGGAGATGTCCGCTGATGCTGGACATGGCTGATGTTGATCTCCTAGTGCTGCACACCTGAGCGGCTGTAACTCCAGCCCGATGGTCACTCCATCCGGCGTCCAATGGGCGCCGGTTTTCTTTTATTGGTGCTGAGCGATTGAAAGGCAGGATTGGCTTGCCAGGGGGCGGCCGACTGTGCGGTGGGCCACTCTCGATACGCAACAAAGACAAGGGTTCGGAGAAGGATAAGCGATGAAAGGAGGGCAAGGAAGCCTGCCCGGGGTCAGATGCCCAGCTTGCGCACTTCCTCGTTGTAGTACTTGCGGTAGAGGATTTCCCACTCCTGCGAGCCTTCGAGGATGATCTTGCGCTGGCTGGCGATCTTGGCCCGGGCAGCCGCATCAATGCGCGCTTCCTCAGTCAAAAGATTTTCCAGTTCCTTGCGGGCTTCCTGGCGAATCGTATTGCGATCTTCAAGAAACCCCACGGCGTCGATCTCGGCCAGCGTGTCGGCCACGGTGTGAGCCAGCTTGTTGAGCTTGTCGCGGCTGATTCTCATAGCACCGCCTTGTATTTCTTCGCCAGCTCGGTCTTCACCTTCTTGAACATCTCGGCGTATTGCGCGCCGGACTTGCGCATCTCGTCAGAGTAAGCGTCGAGAATCAGGCGCACCTCTTCATTGATGCGGTCTTCGAGCGACAGCTCCTCCGTAAGCGCCTGAGTGACGCTCTGCTCCGTCGCTTTCAAGTCGCTGGTGGTGATGAACTTGGCGTCGATCAGGTGTTTGACCGTGCGGCGACCCAGGTAGCCAATGTATTCACGGGAAAAGATCATGGGCGAAGGGTCAGGATATCGCATCGAACCGGCTCGTGTACACCGGCTCGCTGCAAGTTGAGCAATTGGCCCGAGAAACGCAAGCCCGGATGGGGCCTACGCCCTATGCTGATTCGATCAATTCACCCAGTCACTGGAACGATATGCCTCCACTGAATACGAAGCTATGCCCCACTTCGTACAACGAAATGGCACCGGCAGGAGACCAGGGGGCCGACTTGACATCACCCACGCCGAAGGCGCGCCGCGCGGCAGGCAGGTCTGGTCCGGGCGTATCAATGGCAAACATCTAGGGATGGAAGCGCCGGCGAAAATTCGCCGAAGGTACGGGAAGCCGCCGACAAACCGCTGAGCACCTCAGCATCGCACTATTACAGTCGCCAAGACCTTAGTCGTCCTAGTCACCGAAAGTAGCCGAGTGAATGATCTGAAGTTGCCTCTAAAAAGGCTGGTCTACGGCAACTATATTTTTGGACGTCTGCCGACCCTTCCTCCGAACGTTCTTGCTCCAAAATTCGGCTATTCCTCGGACCATGTCTTCAGGACGTCGAAGTCTTTTGCACCCCAGGTGTCTAGTTCCTGACGGTGTTGGAGTTCGTACCCGTCTGGCGGCTGGAAAAGAGCAGGACTGGGGCTAAGTGAGATTTTCTCGAGGCCCCATATGGTCTCTTCACCGTTTGGATCACCATCGATCACGCGGACGACGAGATGCATCTCGGTTGAAGTCCAGACCTCGTGGATGCGCCTACGTCGCACGGTCTTGCCATTCTCATTTGCGTCGTAACGCAGCGTCCATCGGACCCCGTGCGACGAGATGCCTTCAATGTTCCTTTCGCCCAAGTTTCGGCGGGTCACTTTCCCGTCTTCATCGCTGAAGCCGGGTCCAACTTGCGACACCGATGAAGTAGTTTCGGCAGCCTCCTTCAGACGTGCCGGCGTGAGTGGGAAATCGACTGCACCATGGAAGCCTCTCTCCCCCTGAACCCAGTGCGTATCCGTTTGCGCAACGGGGTCAATGACAAAGACCCCCCAGGCGGGGCAGTCCGGAGGCACAAGCATGTCAAGGTGATTGCATTCTGGCGGCAGGTCATCGCTCCGTTTGTCCTGCATCATCAACCGGCCCTGCAGATCTCTGGCGATCTGGGCGGGGTAATGTTCATTGCTAAGAAACTGTTCCTTGCCGTCCGCAAGAACTCGCACGCGACGGGCAAACTTAATAGCAGTGAAAGGACGGTCGACTACCAGCCCGGGCCTAGCGGCGGGAGCGGAGGCAGAAGGAGAGTCCTGCGCTGCGAATGATGCGATCCCCGTCAGAACCGTCGCGAAAGCTGCTGCGCTGCCTATGAGCCTGAATAACTCACCAGTCATATGCGACTCTCTCGAATTTAGACAATTGCGACTACCGCAACGAAAGACGTTCCTTAGATGATCTCCGCTCGTCTACAAGGCTTAAGGCGCAATTTTATTTTCTGAGCGTGATATCACCGGACCTGCGTTTTACTCTTCCAGTAAGAGGTAAATGGAAGAGGGGTAGCAACCTTCGAGGCGCTCCGCGCCATTCAGATGTACAGGCTCAGCCTCCAGTTGGTCGGATGACCGGCTTACGGGATTTCCAAGAATGAGCAGCGAAATGCATGCGTTTGAATTCCCGAAAGGTACAACGGCCAGATCCTCAATCGTCGTCGTCTGTCCGGCTGCGCTTTGGGCTGCGGGCGGTCAGCATGGCGGGCACCGGCTTGTCGCCCATGGCGTCTTTCCACAGGATCACGTTGAGCTTCTGCGAGTCGGCCTGGTCGGCATGACGGAAATTCATCTTCATGCTTTCGGCGGCGCCGGGCGCGTTGGGCTTGTTCGCGGTGTAGATGAGCCCATTGTCCCGGTTCGAAACATCCGCGGCAAACGCCGGCTGATCGCCCGGCCCGGTAAACAGCGGTGCGATGATCGAGCTGAAGGCGTCGTTGTTGTTCATGGGCGGAAGCCCCAGCAGCGACTCCATGGTGTGGATCATGCTCACGGTCGAATAGAAGTGGCTGTCCACGAACGCCGAGCCGCCCTGCCCGTGGGGCGCATACTTTGAGACCACCAGCGCGATGCTGCGATGGGCATCCACATGATCGGCTCCGTTCTGCGCATCGTCTTCCAGAATGAAGAACGCGGTGTCGTCCCAGAAGGGCGAGTGCGAAATGGCATCCACAGCCCGGCCGACTGCCAGGTCATTATCGGCCACGGACGCATCCGGAGTCGGGCCGCCGGGGGTGGTGCCGGCCGTGTGGTCGTTGGGCAGGCGCAGTAGAATGAACTCCGGCATGGTGTCCTTGCCCTGCTCGCGATCGGCGAGCCAGCCTTTCAGGTGCCGCAGGAATATGTCGACCCGCACCTGGTCGGGTACCATGAGCTCGAAATCCGGCGCTTCGGGCGCAAAGTGACCGACGAGTTCCGGCTTGGTGGCGGTATTCGAATAGATGCGCGGAATCGGCCACGGCCACTTATTGATCCCGCCGCCCCACTCTTCGGGCATAGGCTCCCCGGGCCGGATGGTCGGCTCGGCGCAGGCCTTGGCGGCGAGCAATGGCCCCTGTTGCGGATTGACCGGTGGATGCGCTGCTTCCGCATCCGTGCAGAAGATGGTGGAGATGTATTCGCCGAAGTGGTAATAGGTTTTGTGGTGCGCCGCCAGGTTCACCCATAGATACCCGCTGGCCGGCTCATTCACGTCAGGAATCTTCTGCACCAGGGGATAGCCGTTGGCTACCACGCCTTCGAAATCATAGGTGCGCTGGTCGCCGCGATAAGCCTGCTGCCACGTCTTCTCCAGGTAGTCGGTGCCGATGGCCGCGTTCGACCACACGTGCCCATCGCCCGAGACTTCGCCGGAATCGAAGAAGTTGTCGAGCACGCCGAATTGCAGCGCCAGTTTGTGCAGATTGGGCGTAATTGAGGCGCCATACGTGGTAAGCCCGGGGTCGCCATTACCCACCTGCCGGCCATCTTTCTTGAGGTCGCCGAAGATCTGATCGTAAGTGCGGTTCTCTTTAATGATGTAGATGACGTGCTTGATCCGATCCTGCCCGCCCGCAAACGCGATCTTCTCCTGAGCCGCGTTCATGCGATTCTCGCGCAGCACCTCGGTTGTCATTTCCGGCAGCCCGTGTTCCATCTCCGCTTCATCCATCACCGCCAGAGATCCGTACACCATGGTGCCGATGTAAGTGCTCGACGACGGACGTTCCTTCGAGCCCGCGACCTGGCGTTGCGGGACGTTGTTGGGAGCGGTTCCCTTCCCTTTATCCGTTGCGACGAACAGCTCTCCGCCGTCGAAGGCCATCGACAGTGGCATCCACTCGGTGGGGACAAACCCTGCAGGCTCGGCGAATCCGCTGCGTGCGGTCTTGTGAGTAAGCTTGCTGGTATCGATTACCGCAACCGCGTCGCTGCCCATGTTCGCGGCATAAAGGCGGCTGCCGTCGGCGTTGAGCGCCAGCGCCACCGGCTCCGCTCCGAAATAACTCTGGTGCGGCAGGCGCGTATCGTAGTAGCCCTTGAGGCGAAACGCCCTGCGGCGGATGGATACCACGGCCACCGCATCGCGGTTCGCCAGCGCGACATACAGCTTGCGGCCGTCGGGAGAAATCTGGAAGGCGCAGGGATGCGACCCGGGCCTGACCGGATCGTCTGGCTTGAGCAAATGCAGCTTGCGGCGGATGGTCATCTTCTTGAGATCGAGCTCCACCACCTCTGACGCGTTCCACAGGGCCACAAACGCACGACGCTGATCCGCCGTGACGGCCAGAGCAATGGGATACGTCCCGGGTACCGCATCGCTCTCCGACAAATCGAAGCGCTTCACCACCTGTCCGCTCGCCGGATCGACCACCAGCACGTCGTCGGAAAGATTGCCTGCAATCAGCAGCCGTTCGGGGGAACCGAGCACCGCGATCGCCGCCGGAAACGGAATCCCCTTGTTCCCGTCGCGCTCGCCGATCAATCGCGTTACGCGGCCCGGCGCAAGCTGCTCGAGAGGGAGACGCAGAAACTTGTCGGGCGCGATCTTTCCCGCGGTGAAGCTGTAGACGACGATGCCATTTCCAGTGTCGCCCTTGCGCTCGCCCTGCGGGTCTGTCTCCGAGCCCATGGTGGCATAGAGGTGCGCACCGTCGAGGCTGAAGGCCAACCCGGAGTAAAGCGTCTGGTGGGTGCCGTGCAGAGCAGTGCGCTCCTCGGGAAAGTCCTCGAGCGCACCGCTCTGGGTGTCGTAGACGGCCAGCGATTGCTCGTAATGCGATTCGAAGGTGCCATAGCCGTCATTGACCGTCACGACGTAGCGGTGGTCGGGCGAAACCGCCATCGACACGGGCTCGCTGTTCAGTCGCTGAGGATGGCCCGGCACTGGCTCAACCAGTTGCTTGCTGCTCGGCAGGTCGATGGACTGCGCAAATGCGGTGGAGAACAAACTCGACATTCCGAACAGCGTGGCAGCGGCAATCACCCTGGGTTTCATGCCCTCCACCCTAACAAAGAGCACCCGCCTTTGTGTTACATGGAGGTAACCGCCGATGGATTGCCTGCTCGCGCACGGCTCGAACCGGCTGCAATAATGTTAGTTATGCAGACAGCGTTCACCGCGCAGAGGCTCTGGGACGGGCGGCAGTTCTTCGAGGATGGGGTCGTGCTCGTGGAAGACGGGCGCATCGTTTCGCTCGGTACGCGGCAGGCAAGTGAAATTCACCCGAATGCCCAGGTTCGTGACTTTGGAGCGGCGCTGCTCGGCCCGGCCTTTTTTGACGTGCACTTCCACGGCGCAGTCGGGCACGACGTGATGGAGGGAACTCCAGAAGCGCTGAACACCATCGGTCGATTCCTCGCCTCCCGCGGCACCGCCGCATTTCTCGCAACCACGGTCACCGCGCCGCTCGATGCCACGCTGCGGTCCCTCGAACAGATTGCACGCCGCATGTCCGCCGGCCCGAAGGGCGATATCGCGCGCCCCATTGGCATTCACCTGGAGGGGCCGTTCCTCTCCCATATCAAGCGCGGAGTGCATCCCGCTCACTTGCTCCTGCCCCCTGACATTGCCGTATTCGACCGCATGTTCGAGGCCGCCGAGGGCAACGTGCGACTCATGACGCTCGCCCCTGAGCTTCCCGGTGCAACTGAGCTGGCCGCCCACGCCGTCGCCCGGGGCGTGCGCATCTCTGTTGGACACTCCAATGCGACCGCCGCCGAGACGCGCAACCTGCTGGCCGCCGGCGCCGTGAGCGCCACCCACACCTTCAACGCAATGCGGCCCCTCGATCACCGCGAGCCGGGCATCCTCGGCGTCGTTCTCACCACCGATGACCTGTTCGCGGAGTTGATCTGCGATGGCATCCACAACACGCCGGAGATGGTGAAGCTGTGGTGGCGGGCCAAGGGGCGCGATCGCGCGATGCTGATTACCGATGCCCTGGCCGCGGCCGGCATGCCGGATGGAACCTACCAGCTCGGCGGATTCGATGTACAGGTGGCCAAAGGACGCGCCATGGCCCACGGCGTTCTCGCCGGCAGCGTGCTCTCGCTCGATCGAGCGCTGTCCAACTTCCTCCGCTTCACCGGAGCAAATGTAGAGGATGGCCTTCGCCTCATCACTGCGAATCCTGCCGCCATGACGGGGCTCGGCGAGCACGTCGGCGCGCTGCGTGAAGGCGGCCCAGCCAACCTGGTGGCAGTCGACCCCGCAACCGGCAGCCTGAGCGCTGCCATCGTCAACGGCCGCATCGCCGCGTGAATCCTCTCTGCCCACGGGGAAGGTTGCCTGCGTCCTCGCAATTGTGCGCAACAGGCGCGGCGGCCGCACCCGCGGGCGGAGTTCGAGTGCAAATCAACAAACACCGCGCCGAAGCAGCAGAATTCTGCATCCGATTGAGTAGGGACGCTGCGCCGGGCAAATCAAAATCAAACCTACCAATGCCGCACGATGCGGCGCACAAAAACACCGTCCCCAATAGAGAAGGCCGATACACATACGCTATGGAAGCCCCTGTTTCCCTCCCCAATACTCCCCTCACGCGCCGCCAGGTGCTCAGAACCATGGTCTACGGCGCCGGCGGCATGGCGTTCTATTCCGGCGAAGTCGAACGGCATTGGATCGATATCGTCCATCGCGACATCCGCATCAGCGGCCTTCCCCCGGCTTTCGAAGGGATGACCATCGCGCAGCTCAGTGACATTCATCTCGACGAGTACACCGAGCCGTTCCTTCTGCGCGAGGCGGTCGATCACATTAACCGCATGCAGCCCGACATGGTGCTGCTCACCGGCGATTACGTCACCGCCGAGGTGCTCTCAAAGAAGTTGACGACGGAAGCGGCCTGGCACTGCGCCAGCCTCCTCAGCAAAATAGCATGCCCGCTGAAATACGCCATCCTCGGCAATCACGATATTCTCGCAGGCGCGCACGAAGTCACCGAGGCCATCGAATCGCACAAGATTCCAGTCCTGCGCAACGGTTTCCTCCCCATTGAGCGTGGCGGCAGCAGAATCTGGCTCGCAGGAATCGACGACCCGGTGCTCGGACACCCCGATCCCGACCGCACCATCCCCGTTTCCATACGCAACCAGCAGAACGAGCCCGTCATTCTCATGTGCCACGCGCCTGACTTCCTCGATGCCCTGGCAACTCACCCCATCAGCCGCTCCATCGCGCTGGTGCTCAGCGGCCATACCCACGGCGGCCAGGTGCGCTTACCGTTTCTGGGAGCCGTCCACCTGCCTCCTGGCGGCCGCAAGTACATCGAAGGCTGGTTCACTGTGGCAGGTATGCAGCTCTATGTGAATCGCGGAATTGGCGCCGTCGGGGTACCCTTCCGATTCAACTGCCGCCCTGAGATCACGCGCTTCCGCCTGCGCGCCGAGAAAGCTGCAGTCCCTTACATGCAAAGCTGAAGGCCGGCGAAAACGTTATCCGCCGGCCTCGGAATACAAGCAAGGAGCTTTACGATTTCTTCGCGTTGACCGTCGCGCCCCAGCTTCCGTCCGCAGTTCCAAAATCGAAATCGATCTCAGCCGGCTTGATCGTCCCTTTGTACTGCAGCGCGTAGGTCTGCCCTTCGTAATCCACGTTGAGCGAGAAAGTGACCTTGGCGCCGTCGATCTTGCCATCGTGAATCTCGATGGGCGCAGGACCCAGGCCCTCGACCGTGCCAATGACCGTCGCGCCGTCGCTCTTGAGCTTGAACGTAACCGGAACCATATTCCCATTGAATTCGAAGCTGCCCGTCCAGGCACCGGTAACGTCCGCCGGAGCTTCCGCCGTGGCGCCTTCGCGCTTCGCGGTGAACGACGTGCCCCAGCTTCCGTCTTCCGTGCCGAAATCGAAGTCGATCGCGTCGGCGGCAATCTTGCCCTTGAACACCAGCTTGTACGTCGTGCCCTGGTAATCCGAATTGACCCAGAAAGAAACCCCATCGGCGTCGATTTTGCCGTCGTGAATCTCGGCGGGCGTGGTGGGCAGACCCTCCACCGTGCCTGTCACGGCGGCGTCCTGCACCTTCAGGTTCAGCGTCAAGGGCATGCTGGTGCCCTGAAAATCGAATGATCCGGCCCACGTGCCCGATACATCCGCCGCACGCAGCATCGGCAGCGCGCAGAGCAATAGCGCAAATCCCAGAAACCGGCCAATGGCCCTCATTGGGAAATCTCCTTTTCTAGAACTCTCGATTGCCGGAGTGTAGCATTTCTCTGCCTCCGGCAGCGATGGGCTACGCTCTGCCGCCACGAGGAGGCTCCCGTCAGGAGCAGCCTCCCGCCCGGAGCAACGCATTCGATACCATGGAACCGTATGCCCCAGTTCCCTGCCGGCCAGACGCTGCTCATTGATGCGGACGATACTCTCTGGGAGAACAACATCTACTTCGAGCGCGCCATTGCCGCGTTCATCGGCTACCTGAATCACCAGACCTGCTCGCCGGTCGAGGTGCGCGAGGCCCTCAACACCGCCGAGCGCGAGAGCATCCTGTCGCACGGATACGGCCTGCACAGCTTCACGCATTCGCTCATGACGTGCTTCGAGCGCCTCAGCCCGCATGCCGTCACCGACGAACACCGCGAGCAGATCCAATCCTTTGCCCGCGCGATTGCCGAGCAGGAGATCGAACTGCGGCCCGATGTCGCCGCGACACTGGCCGAGTTGTCGGGCCGGCATCGGTTGATCCTGATGACCAAGGGCAACCACGCCGAGCAGGCGGATAAGCTCGCCCGCTCCGGGCTCGCTCCGCTCTTCACCGCCGTGGAGATTGTGGCGGAAAAAGATCCGACGGCGTACAAGGGTGTCGTGGCGCGGCACGAGCTCCACCCGCATACGACGTGGATGGTCGGAAATAGCCCCAAAAGCGATATCAACCCGGCGCTCGCAGCCGGGCTGCACGCGGTGCACCTGTTCCATCCGGATACGTGGGTGCTGGAGCATGCGGAACTTGACGCCGCGCCCGATGGGCAACGGTTGATTGAGCTCGATGCTTTCGCAAAATTGCGCGACGTTTTCTAAGGTCGTCTCGCCCGCTACGCGGGATCCGACGAACCTACGAAACCATGATCGCAGCGCGCTCCCGCTGCGGAACATCGCGGCTCACCCGGTCGGTGAGGTGACGGATATCCTGCCAGGAGTACGGCTTCAGGTTGATTGCTACGCCCAAACGGCGGTTGTGGAGCCGCAGCCGGCAGGGCTGCAGCCATGACAGTCCGGACCCCGGCCCCCGCCCGCGGCTACCGGCGGCCATCGTAGACCGGTCGCGTCTTTCCGGTTCGAGGCTGTAGGCGGAACACTCCGCCAAGCGGCGATACCGGCACGAAAAAGGCGTTCGATAGCAGATGCCTTCTTCGTCCCATGACACGCGGTAGCGCGAAACCACCGCCACCGCAAGCAACGTGAGGATCGCCCCCGCCACTCCGCCCCGCTGCCCACCGACGCAGCGCATCACGGTCCCCAGCGTGAGGCCGGTGAGCGCAACGGCGGCGAAAGTCTCGCGCGCCGGTCGTATCGTGCGCATGCCGGTTCGCGGATCAGTGATCATCAGGCTTCCTGGATATGTATTAGATAGTTCCAGTCTGCCCGAATCCCGCCGAATTTACGAGCGCATATTTCGTCATGTGAGCCGACGCGCCGGCCTGAGGAGTGCCTGACGAGCCGATCTGGTCCTTGACCGGCCCCCTTATTGTCTGGTCTACTGCCAACAAGTCATGCAGTTTCATCTGGCCAACTCGATCCGCGCCGCAGCTATGCGCGGCATCGTGTCGATTCCCGCCATTCGAATTAGCGGCCCCATGGCGCACGCGGGAAACTGAGCCTGACAAAGCTTTAAGGAAGTAGAACGATTCCAGGCCACCACCCGCAAACGCGGCTGGTGGCCTTTGACATTTCAGGGCAGCTCGAAACGGACGGGACCCCATGTACACGCCAAACTTCAACAAACTGAGCGATCGCGCAATTCTCCTTGAGGCCATGTGCGCGTACTCGTTCGCCATTTTATTTGGGCCCGATGGAACGGGGCCGGAAGATGAAATGCGAGCCACGCACCTGCCGCTCCTGGTCAGGGATGAAGGCGAGCACGGCGTGCTCGAAGGACATTTCGCCAGGG
>Ga0134128_10010810_pt1 | contig 10928 bp, 14 predicted proteins | sample KB31754_FD_96462 | JGI IMG/M metagenome (GOLD analysis project Ga0134128, IMG submission 96462) | Terrestrial soil microbial communities with excess Nitrogen fertilizer from Kellogg Biological Station, Michigan, USA - KB3-175-4 | ecosystem: Environmental > Terrestrial > Soil > Unclassified ...
CGATGGCTTTGGTTTGGCCAACGAGCCCCGCGAGGGCAGTGGCAGCATGACCATCCACTCGCTCTCGGTGAATTACGACGGCGATCCCAATTCTCCGGTGGACACTGGCGGAACACAGACTGTCACCGACCCGGTACCTGCCGACCCACCGCAGACGACGACTGCCGACAACCCACCGACCACGACCAGCCCGACCCCGGTCACCGACCCGGCGCCGGTTACTGACCCGGCCCCGGTCACTGACCCCGCGCCGGTTACTGACCCCACACCTGTCACCAGTTCGCCTCCGGCGACGGGGAAGGGGCATTTGAATACCCATCATCACCATGATGTAGCGTCCCTCGCCTCAACCGATGGTGGCACGTCCCAGACAACGGATGCTGGAACGTCGCATGCAGTCCACGGCGGAGGGTGCTGCGCCCATGAACATGCAATCCATGACGTGGTGATGTCCTTGGTTCATCACCAGGCGCACACTTTCGAGCACATGTGGCATTAGACTGGCGGGCGCAAATGGGCCCCTCAAATGCGCCAGGGCCGCCAGTTCAAGTTCGCGTCGATCACGCTCACACAGCAATTGGGTCCGGCAGTGCTCGGGGCCGACGAGGCGTGGTTTAGGATTGCGCTGACATCATCCTTGACGGGGCCGCTCGTCCGAGCGGCCCCGTCTTTTTTGGGATCGTTGACGTGAGCAGGTTGTTCAGGCGACGTTGGCCTGCGCGTTCTGCTGCCCGTCCGCTGCAAGCGCGTCGAGATCGACAAGCGTCGGATCGTCGGTCGCAGGCGCGCTCTTCTTCTCGCCGCTGCCATGGACATGCATCAATGTCTGCACGCGGCGTGCATTGAGAAAATCGACATGCTGATGCCGAAGGGCGAGCGCCAGCAGCGTCTTCGGCAAACCCACCACCGCGAATGCCGGGGCAGTCTTCACCTCGCTGCCCTCCCGCCACAACAGCGGATTGAGGGTATAGATCATGTGCCGCTCGATCTGAGGGGGCGGTGTTTGCTCGGCCTCCGCCGGTGCGTCGGCGGTGACGTTCGCATTGCCGGCACGGGTGCGCACCGCGATTGTGCGCAGCTCCCAGCACACGAGGTCTGCGGCCGAAAGCACTTCGCGGCGCAGGGCGTCGACGCTGCTCGCAAATCGCGTGGCTTCGGTGATCTGTGTCGCGCCCGTGCTGACGGCGTCGACCAGGGCCGCGGCGCCGGCGCCAAAGCCGGGGACGGCGCGCTCGATGCCTGCCGCCAGGGCTTCGATCTGGTCCGCCAGCAACTCGCGATCGCGCTGGGTTCTCGCGTCCGCCAGTGCGCGCTCGGTGGAACCGATCTGCTCGTCAAGGTCAGCAAGCTCGGTGCGGAGCGTCCGGGCGCGCTCCTCGTCGGTGCGCATCCGCGCTTCGGCCTTTTCGAGCCGGGCATTGCTGGCCCCTGACACTGCCAGCTTTTCGGTGGCAGCGCGTTGTTCCGTAAGCGCCGATTCGGCGCCGCCCAGGCGCTCAGCGAGTTTTTCGCGCTCGGCCTGCTTGGTCTTTAAATGATTCTCGAACCGTTCGACGGGACTGAGTTCACGCCTGAAGAATGCCATCAGCAACATCCTCTAAACTGAAAGAGACCACCCGCCGAATCGGTCTCGAGTTTAATGTGTCCGCAACTTATTCGGAAAGTTGATCAGATTGCGGCTGACAGATGCCCACATGGAACATTCGAACGGCTTATGATCGCGGGACGCTGGCAGGACCGTACCGATGGCAGCGCAACCGAAACACCGCGGCGCGACCGGCGCCGTTGCTGCATGGTCCCGGGCCTGCATGCTTGCGATCGCGTTCGCCTGTGGTGCGGCCGGTCGGGCTGCCGCTGCGGACCATCTGTATCGGGCGCAGGCGATCGTCACTGGCCAGGGGGAAGCTAACCGCATGGTCGGCTTTGCCTCCTGTCTCGAGGATGTGCTCATCAAGGTGTCGGGCGCGCTCAAACTGGCAGGCGATCGGCGACTCGTGTCCTACAAGGCCAAGGCCAAAGACTTCGTCAAAGCCTATGACTACCACGACCAGATGTCCGGCACGCCGAAGCGCGACGAGCAGGGCACGCGCGACCGTCCCTACGATCTCATTGTCGACTTCGACGAAGCGAAGATCGACCAGCTTCTATCCGGGCTTGGTCTCAAGCCATGGACCGCGCGGCGGCCGAGCCTCGGCGTCTTTGTCGCGATGGAGCAGGGCGCGCGACAATACATTGTCACGGCGGATGCGAAACAGTCCGACCTGCAGCGCGACTCGCTGGCTGCTGCGGCAACGAAGCGGGGCATGGCTATCGTATTGCCTGATGCCGGGGCGCTGGAGAAAGCGGATCTCAGCGCGGCGCAATTGACGGCGACCCCCTCTTCAAAACTTGCCGCGGTCACGACCGGGCAGGGCAGTGATGTCGTGCTGGTCGGGCATCTCACCTGGAGCGACAAGGAATTAGGGTGGATCACCGACTGGCAGATGGATTTTCAGGGCGGGCCCCATCGCTGGCAGATGCGCGGCGTCACGTTTGACGAGGCGTTTCGACGCGGCCTCGGCGGCGCTGCGCAGATCCTGTCAGGCAATGGCGATCCCGGCTGATCTGCTTACGCGTTCGTGAAGCGAAGGACGAGTTCGGAACGGGACCGGGTGTGCTATGGTCAAGCTCCGCATCAGAGGAGCCCGGCCATGAGAAAGCTTGTCGCCGCCACCTTCCTTGCCGCTATTGCGCTTGCCGCGCAATCAGCCGCTGCCTGCGACTGGAACCGTGAAGCCAACGCCGACCAGCAGCAGGTTGCCACCACCTCCACGCCTGTCCAGCAGCCGCAGACCGCCACAATTACGCCGCAGACGGCAAACGCAGCGCCCGAAAGCAGCAAGCCGGTCGCGCCTACGGCGCCGATGGTGCTGGTCAACGACCGTCACTGAGCGCTATTTTGGTGATCTTGAAGGCCCGTCGTCCCGAACCGGCGGGCCTTTTGCTTGCAGATAGAGCACTTGAAGGGCGCTATTTGTCGTGTTCGCGCCGTTCCTGCTCCTTCAGCAATCCCTCCAGTTCCTCGTTCTGAACCGCTATGCGCTCGGCGGTGCGTTCTTCGTTCGCAGCTCCAGAGAGCGCGGCGGCCTGCTCGGTGAGCTGGCGAATATTGTCGCGCAGGATGGCGATGCGATTGGCGATCGTGGCGTCGGAGAGGGAGCTGAAGTCGGTCACGCTTTTGTTCTCCTAAAAAATCGCGGGCGCATTCCTCCACGGCCGGTTCATGGACTGGACTAGCGCATCATGTTGCCTCCCGCACTGCCTTTCAAGCGGCTCTTGTCCCCGGGGGTGACGATGTTGCCGCGCAATAATCCGCGCGGCCGGCCGCCTGTGGACCGGCACCAAATTGTCACGGTGTTGGCGAATTACGGCCAAAGGCGGCTGCAATCAGCCATATCGATCAGCGCAAGTTAGGATGACGGAATTGGCCTACAAGATGATCGCGGAACGCGACAATACAACCGTGAGGGTGGAGCGGCAGAGTTCGCTGCTGATCGTCGCCAAGGCAAAGGTCTGGGTGAGCGAAGGCTGGCAGGTCGTCATTACCGACACCGAGGGAAGGACCTATGCGCCTGCGGATTTCGAGCAGCTCGTGGCGCTCTGATCGTCGAAACCAGCGCCCAGCTCAGAACGCCGGCCTGGCGATATGCCAGAGGTTGGATGGATCGAAACCGTTGACGTCGCCGGGCGACTTGTCCTGCTGCGAGGTATAGAGCGGCCGGTAGCGATAGGCCCACATCTTGCTGCCATCGCTGCGGACGATCACGGTAAAGTCGCCGCTGGCCTGTGCGTCGGCGGGAGCCGAGAACGGAACCCAGCGCTCAGAACATTTGCCGTTGCAGTTCGACCTGTTGCCGCTGTCGTCCTTGTCGAAATAATACAGCGTCATGCCCTTCGGGTCAGCCAGCATGGAGCCGCGCCGGGTGAACACCACCTGTGCTGGCAGGGGCCTCATGCCGCTCTTCGGCGGCGGAGGCGGCGCCGGGGACGATTCGTGCCCATGCGCGAGGACTTCACCTGCTGAGAGCAGCAAGGCTGCGGCAATGATCAGAAAGCGGAACATGGTCGGCCCCGGGCTCTCATGGTTACAGGCGCGTTAACGCGCACAATGAGGTGGTGACCATAGTAGCCATAGGTTAGTTCCACGTTTCAGGAGCCTGGGACGAACCGGCGCATACGCGCCGGCAGCCGTGAATGCAGGCAAGGTCAGATCGCATTCATCCGCGCGCGGACCGATACTTGGCGTGCCATTTCGGGCCAGGCCCGCGCATGTAATGGAGTTCGGGCCGGTAGGGATGGAAGGCGATGCCGACCAGTGCCTGCCACCTTGCGATGATGACGTTCAGCCGTGAGTGGAGCAGCATGGCGGTCTCTCAGTGCAGTTTGCCGAGAATGGAGTTGAAGGGCAGGTCGAATATCTCCTCGCCCTGATTGTCGGTGACATGCATGACCCAATGCCGCCAATCCTCGGCGCAGGGCGTCATGACAAGCGAGCGAACCAGGCGCCCGGCGTGCGCGCGTGCCTCCTTCAACTCCATGGCGCAACCGTGCCGATCGACGAAGAAGTGCTCTGTGTCGGAGCAGTGGAAATAGACCTCGGTCATCTTCCGGCCTCCTGTGGCAACAAGCTCATGACAGGAATAGCAGCGCGGAAGAGCGCGGAGAATCCGGATGATCCCCCATCGGGAAGTTACGGGGAATGTTGAAGATTCGAATCAAATCAAAGCGATGATTCGGCCCCGATGGCGCGAGTGCCTAGTGGAGCGGATTTGACGTTCGCTACCGCCTCGCCGCGCTACCTTGATGCGAACGTCAAATCCCAGAGCTCCACCAGAAACAATAATTGCTAGTGGTCCTTTGATTCTGACATTCGCAAAGTGCCTGCCGCGAAGAGGGCGAATGTCAGAATCGGACCACTAGTGCTTCTCGATCCTGTCCCGCCACAGCCCCTCGAAAGTCGTGGACTCATTCGGAACATATGCCTCTGCATCCAGAGGATCGCTGGCCTTCTTCTCCGGGACGCGTGCGAGCTCTCGCCCGGAATCCGGCGGCGCCGCGGCCCGTGCGGGCCACTCCAGCAACGATTTCGAAAGCATCGGCTTGCCCTCATACCAGCATTTGCGTCCGTCAATCAGGCGCCAGGACCAATATCCCCGGCCCGACAATGAGGTGACGCGGCATTGTTGCTTTGCCGGCGCGGCTGCCGTGCCGGAGATGGTGAGCGTGGCAACACAGGCGGCCAGCATGAGCAAGGAAATCGGATTTGTCGGTCGACGCAGCGGATGTGGCGGATTGCCGGCCGCTGCGCCGCGGTGCGCGTCGCCGACGGCTCGAGGAGCCGCGTGTCGGTCATTCATCGCTTCTTCCCATCGGAACGAAATACCGCGCGATTCGCAAAAGAGCAGAAAATCAAGTCGCGACTAGGTGGCTAAATTCAACTCTTTGCGATTTGAACAGGCAAACTGCATGTCGCATGGCTGCCGCCCACTGACGGGATTTTGCGTGCCTTCGAGGAAGCCGGGGAGCGGGTGCCTCATGAATGTCGAGATTGTAGCATTTCCAAGGACAAAGGTTGCTGCAATCGAGCATCATGGTTCGCCCGCCCGCGAACATGATACCGCGCGCAAATTGATCGCGTGGAAACTTGAGCAGCGCCTGCTGAATCCTTCAAAACACCGCAGCTACGGCATCCACTACACCGATCCCCGCACCACGCCGCCCGCCGATCATCGCGTCGATTTCTGTCTGTCCATCGAGGACGATGTTGCTCCGAATTCGCTGGGCGTCGTCACCAAGGTCATCCCGGCGAACCGCTGCGCCCGCGCGCGCGATATTGGTTCTCGCCATGACAACAGGGCCGTCGCCTATCTCTATGGGGAATGGCTGGCTCACAGCGGTGAGATGCCCGGCGACTTCCCGGCGTTCTTCCATTACGTCAATGTCGGCCCGAACGTCCCTGAACAGGAAATGATCACGGACGTTTACCTGCCGCTGAGATAGCGGCATGCGTCCCGCACCGGAATGCGCGAGCAGCGCCTGGCGCGGAACGAGAGGCGGGCGCCATCAGGCCGCGCGCACCTCCGAGAGGAAGCGGTTGACCTGATCGGCAAGATCGCGGGATTGCGAGGAGAGTTGGTCGGCGGCCCCCAGCACGCGGCTCGAGGCGGCGCCGGTGTCGTCGGCGGCGCGCTGCACGCCGGAGATGTTCGAATTGACTTCCTGTGTGCCGCGCGCGGCGTCCTGGACGCTGCGCGAGATCTCCCTGGTGGCCGAGCCCTGTTCCTCGATCGCGGCCGCGATCGCAGTTCCAATCTGGTCGATCTCGGCGATGACGTCGACGACGTTGCGGATCGCAGCCACCGTCTCGTCGCTGGTCTGCTGGATCGCCGCGATCTGCTCCGAAATTTCCGTCGTCGCCTTGGCGGTCTGCCCGGCCAGCGATTTGACCTCGGCGGCGACCACCGCAAAGCCGCGGCCGGCGTCGCCGGCGCGCGCCGCCTCGATGGTGGCGTTCAGCGCGAGCAGGTTGGTTTGCTCGGCAATGCTCTGGATCAGCGTCACCACGTCTCCGATCTTCTGCGCGCCGTCGGCGAGCGAGCGCGCAGTGTCGCCTGTGCGGCGCGCATTTTCCACGGCGCGCGCGGCAATCTCGGTGGATTGCGCCACCTGGCGGCCAATCTCCGAGATCGACGAACTCAGTTCTTCGGTCGCGCTTGCCACCGTCTGCACATTGCCCGAGGTCTGCTCCGAGGCGCTCGCAACCACCGCGGCTTGGCGGTTGGTTGCGCCCGCGGTCTCCGCCATTGACTGTGCGGTATGCTCCATCACGGAGGAGGCGGCCGACAGTCCCTGGACGAGCTCGCCCACCTTGGTTTCGAAGGAGCGCGTGAGATCGTCGAGCGCGCCGGCACGTCGCACCTTGATGTCGTTCTCAGCTTCCTTCTCGGCGGCGAGACGGTCGGCTTCTATCTTGTTGTCCTTGAACACCTGCACGGCGGCCGCCATCGCGCCGATCTCGTCGCCGCGCGCTGCGCCCGGAATCTCCTCGGCGACTTCGCCGGCGGCTAGCCGCGACATACGGCCGGTCAGCGCGATGACGGGGGCGAGGATGCGGCGATGGACCATGACGATCAGGCCGCAGCTTGCGGCGGCGACCGCGATAAGGCCTGCCAGCGCGACCAGGAAGCTGAAGTGCGCAGACGAATAGGCGGCTTCCAAACCCTGCTCGGCGTTGTCGTAGAAGGCGTCGCGCACCTTGATGACGGCCGCAAGGCCAATCTGCGATTCCGCGTAGAAGGTCTCGACGCTATGCTCGTATTTGCCGCTGACCAGGCCGTCGCGGACCAATTTCAGCTCACCTCCGAAGCGCTCGACATAGTCGGATTGCAACTTGCCGAGCGCCTCCATCACGTTGGCGGGCGTCGCCGGACTCTTGCGCTGCTCCTGCAGCGTGGCGAGGATCTGCTCGGTGCGGCCGTTGGAGCGAGCCAAATCCAGCTTCTCGGCCTCCGTGGCCGGGCGCTTGGCCGCGACCAGGCTCTTGTGCATGCTGGCGTTGAGGCCGCCGATATCGCGCAGCATCCAGGCGACGTTGGCATAGCTCGCCTGCCGGTAGGCGACACCGTCCAGCGTCGCGAGCCGGCGGACCTGCTCGTCGAGCAGCGCGGTAACGCCGGCATTGAACACGGCATTGTCGGCGACGATCTTGGTGCCGGCGGCGCGACGGGTGTCGGCTGGCGCGGTGAGTGCGTTGGCGATGGCCCCTCGGAGCCCTGCAAATTGTGCCTTCAGCGCATCGATCGCGCTGGCGACCGCCTCGCCATCGTCGAGCGGGCCGGGCAGGGTCGCGCGCACCTCGTTCACCTTCGCCATGGCGCCGTCTGTCAGCGCCCGCAACTTATCCAGCGCAGTCGTCTGCTTCGGCTCAATGACGCCTGCGCCGAACAGGATGTTGGTGCCAAAGCCGCGCTCGGGATTCATATAGCGCGGGATGTCGCCGACGGCGCGAACGATCGCGAGCCGCTTCTGCGCCACCGAGACCCGGTCCATCGTCTGGTATTTGGTGGCGGCGACATAGGCGGCAAGGCCGCCGCCGACGGTCGCGAGCGAGACAATGGCGGCGGTAAGCAGGGTACCGATCTTCATGGGATTGCACCGGTTGCGCTGGTCGTGGTGTCGGGGCGCATCCTAGAAGCCGCGCATTAATCCAGCGTTTACGCTGGGATGCCGCCATGCGGAATACACCGCCAGCGATCGCGGTGGCGGATATGGAGGGGGCTGCGCCCTTGCTATTCGAGCGAATTTCCGTGAATTGTAACGCCACATCACCGACCGTTTGGGGAAACCTACGCCATGTCCTTTTCGCTCTACGATGCCACCGTCGCCAATTATCTGCAGATCCTCGGCGCGACCGAGGCGCTAATGACCAAGTCTCTCGCGCATTTCAAGGAGAAGGGTGTCGATCCCGCGACCATCGTCGATACCAGGCTCTGCGACGACATGCTGCCATTCCGCTTTCAGGTGGTCTCGCTCGCGCATCATTCGCGTGGCGCGATGGCGGCGGTGCGCGACGGCGTGTTCATGCCGCCCTCAGCCAAGCCGGACCTCGATTACGCAGCACTTCAGGCGCTGGTGACGGAGGCACGCACCGAGCTTGCCGCGCTCACATCAGAGGCCGTCGACGGGCTCATCGGTCGCGATGTCGTTTTCAAGCTCGGCGACCGCTCGCTGCCCTTCACGGCGGAAGGCTTCCTGATGTCGTTCTCACTGCCGAACTTCTTCTTCCACGCCACCACCGCCTACGACATCCTCCGCCACAAGGGCGCACCGATCGGCAAGCGCGATTTCATGGGCAAGCTGAAGCTCAAGGCATGAGGGAGGGCGGCGACGAGCCACCATCAAGCACCCGTGACCTGCGTCACAGTCGCGGGTTGGGAATTTGTGAATTATCGCCGCATCAAACTTTAGCTAGGGAATTTGCAGCGGAACCGGACCTCGTGAGCCGGCAGTTGCAAGAGAAGGCCGGTGGCGTAACGCCCGCCGGCCTTTTCTCTTTTGCAGACCCTTTGCCTAACTCTCGACCGCCATGGCTTCGAACCGGCGCTTCGGATGCAGGAGCAGGGCGGCGCTCTCGACGATGCGCATTTCCTGTGTAGCCCGCGCAGCGGTGCGCTCCAGTACGGCGAATATGGCGGAGGCGGCGTGCGCCAGTGCCTGCGGGGTATCCGCCCCTCTAACGCAGGCTGACACGTAGAGCGCGGCGAAGAGATCGCCGGTGCCGTTCGGGCTGATCGGCAGTTTCGGCGTGCGCACGCGCCAGGTCTTGAACATGTCCTTCTTGGACGTATCGCTGGAGCGTTCCACCGCGAGGGTATCGATCTCGGCATCCGGCGTGTCGGAGAGATCGGCGGAGGTGATGACGACCGTCGATGGCCCGCGTGCCATCAGCGCCTGCGCCAGAGCGATCACCTCATCGATCGTTCCGGCTTTCTCCCCGCACAGCCATTCGAACTCGAAATGATTGGGCGTGATGACATCGGCCAGCCGGCACAGCCGCTCACGCACGAGCCTTGGGATGTCGGCCTGCACGAACAGGCCGCGGCCGCGGTCGCCGAGCACGGGATCGCAGGCATAGAGAAGTTTGGGATTGCGCGCCCGGGCGCGTTCGACGAAGTCGGCGACGACGCCGGCGATCTCGGGCGAGCCGAGATAGCCCGACACGATCATCTGTGCGCCGTCGACCACGCCGCGCTCTTCAATGCCAATCAGGAGATCGGCGACAAGCGTGGCGTCCAGCACCCGGCCGCGGATGGTCGGATAGCCCGGCCGGTTGCTCAAAAGGGTAGTGGGCACCGCGATCACGTCGATGCCGTGCATCTGCATCGGAAAAACGGCCGCGCTATTGCCGACATGGCCGTAAGCGACCTGCGACTGGATGGAGATGACGGTCATGGGGTGGGCAAGCAAGGACAGGAATGCCACTGCGAGTTAGCGATTTGTGCGCGGCAGCTCAAGGGCGAAGGCGCAAGCTCAACCGATCTCATCGCCGCAAGGAGCATGACCGAACGCTTGTCGCCTTTGCCTTCCGCCTAGCGAGGTCTGATAGAGCACAGCGCCGGGATGGTTAAGGGGCCATGCCTCACTGATGCGGCCCGCTAAACCTTGTCCCGGCGTTCCGTTCGTGGTGCTCGCCGCTATGCGCAGGTCCGAACGTGTACCAGCGCAGTCAGCGGCCTATGTTGCGGAGGCGGCGTCATTGAACCTCCTTTCGCTGATGAATCAGCACGTCGCTAAGGCGACCCCCCAATGGTCCTCCTGTCGTACCGCGCTGTCAAGCCGGCATATGCGCGCGAAATGCGCAAGCTGGCCTGACCGATTCCGCAGGCCTGCGAACATGGTGACGATGAAGTTTTTCCGATCGTGTCGAAGTCTCTCTGATGCCTCAATGGCAAAGTAAATGCCGTACGCAGTCAGCGCTCTCGACCCGATGGGGGCCCATTGAAATTTGAAGTGCATCTTTCCAGCCACCTTCGAGCGGAGGAGAAAAATGCCTTTATTCATCACCTATGCTTCATACTCCAATGCCGGCATCAAGGGCATCATCGACAAGCCGGCAGATCGTACCGAAGCGATCAGAACGCTGGTCGACAAGGCAGGCGGCAAGCTTCTCGCGGCTTACATGACGACCGGCCGGCATGACGTTGTGCTGATCACGGATCAGCCCGATGGATCGGACGCGGTAGCGATCGGAATGGCTGCCGCTGCGAGCGGAGCGGTGGCCAAGGTAGAAACCGTGCGGGCCTGGACGCTTGGCGAATTCAGGGGCATCGCCGAGAAGGCGTCGCGCTTTGCACGCGATTACTCTCCGCCCGGACGATGATCGCAAGGGC
>Ga0134128_10010811_pt1 | contig 10928 bp, 10 predicted proteins | sample KB31754_FD_96462 | JGI IMG/M metagenome (GOLD analysis project Ga0134128, IMG submission 96462) | Terrestrial soil microbial communities with excess Nitrogen fertilizer from Kellogg Biological Station, Michigan, USA - KB3-175-4 | ecosystem: Environmental > Terrestrial > Soil > Unclassified ...
GAAGAACAGTCCGATCTGCCAGCGGCGCTTGTAGAGATCGGCGATCTCCTGGGCGGGGGCGTCGAGGTCGTTGGTGAGAATGCGCAGGGTCTTGCCGGTCTCGTTTTCGTGCGCCACTTCAAGCAAAATGCGTACCGGACAGCCGTGGGACAAGCGCGGGCATGACGGAGAGCGTCGTGCAGCGCCGCGAACGCGACTCGCCCGAGCTTACGCGCGCGGGTGGGCCGACTTGTAGGCGGCCAAGAGGCGCGCGCTGTCGACCGCCGTATAGACCTGCGTCGTCGACAGCGAGGCATGGCCGAGCAGTTCCTGGATCGTGCGCAGATCGCCGCCGCGCGCCAGCAGGTGGGTGGCGAAGGAATGGCGCAAAGCGTGCGGCGTGGCGCTGTCGGGCAGACCGAGCGCGCCGCGCATCCGCTCCATCGCCAGTTGCACGATGCGGGGCTTAAGCGGGCCGCCCTTGGCGCCGACGAACAACGGTCCATTGGGCTTCAGCGTCCACGGGCAGTCGGAGAGATAAGCCTCGATCGCCGCGCGCACCGGCGCGATCACCGGCGCGAGGCGGGTCTTGCCGCCCTTGCCGGTGATGCGCACTTCATCGACGGCGCCGATTGGCGCGTCGCCGCGCTGGATCGACAGCGCCTCGCTGATGCGTAGGCCCGCGCCATAGCAGAGCGCCAACACCGCCGCGTCGCGCGCCAGAATCCACGGGCTCCGGGGCTCGCCGGCGCGGGTCTCGACGTCGGCGACGGCGCGGGCGGCCTCGGCGTTGAGCGGGCGCGGCAGCCGCCGGCCGGCCTTCGGCGAGCGTAAGGCCGAGAACGCCGAGGCGCGACCGCCGCCGCTGCGCTCCAGATATTTCGCCAGCCCGCGCAGCGCCGACAGCGCCCGTTGCAGCGAGCGCGCGTCGATCCCCTCGGCCCGCCGCGCGGCGAGAAAGGCGCGCAGGTCCGCCGGCTTCAGCGCCGCAAAATCGCCGCTCGTTGGCGCGCGGCCGAGGCGCTGGCTGAGGAAATCGTGGAATTGCCTGATATCGCGGCCGTAGGCTTCGAGCGTCTTGGCCGCCAGCATCCGCTGCTGCCCGAGATAGGCGAGCCAAGCGATAACGGCGGCGCTGAGCGAAGTCGCGGACGAATCAGCCATCGCAGCAGAATCGCTCACGCCGCCGCGCTCCGCAATGTCTGGGCGCCTCAGCGCTTGTGCGCGACATGCTTGTGCTTATGGGTGTGGCGAAGGCGCCGCTTCGGCTGCACCGGCTCCTCCTTGGCGATGGAGGCGGTCGGCGTGGTGTCGATTCGCTGTGTCATTTTCTCCGCCACCTTCGGCAGCGCCGGCGACGGCGCGGCGATGACGGCGATCGGATCGAGCTTTGGCGGGGCGGAGAGCGCCGCCCTGACCGGCAGCGGCGCGACGAGCCGCGCGGCGGCCATCGGCGCGACGTGATGCTGGAGCGCCATGTTCGCCATCATCATCGCGCCGCCGAGGGCGACGGCGGCCAGCAACGCAAAGGCGCCGAACTGGGGATGGCGCGTCACCGGCGCGGCGAGCGCGCTGGCGCAGCGCAAGGCGGGGAGCGCGGCTCGCGCGCGCGTCGTAAGAGTATCGGCGAGGGTCAAAGGGAGCAAAGGGGCGTCTCTCGCGGCTGGGCCCCTGATGGCTTATGCGGATGGGCTTAACGGCGGTTTAGGAAGTTTGGTTAACGTTGCGGCGCCGTCGCCGCCGCGCCTTGCGCCCGCGACGGCCGGGCTCTAATCCTCGTCCTTTGCTTTCGCGAGATTCCGTTCATGCGCTATCGCCCGCTCGGCCGCACCGGCCAGTTCGTCTCCGAGATTTGCCTGGGAACCATGACCTTTCACGGCGGCTCCGGCATCTGGGCCAACATCGGCGCGCTCGACCAGCAGCACGCCACGGCCCTCGTCGCACGCGCACTCGAAGCCGGCGTCAATTTCATCGACACCGCGGACGTTTATTCCGAGGGCGGCTCGGAGATCATGCTCGGCCAGGCGCTGATCGACCTGAAAATTCCTCGCCAGGACGTGATCGTCGCCACCAAGGTGCGCGGCCGCACCGGCCCCGGCCCCAATGCCGTCGGCCTGTCGCGCGGCCATATCATGGACCAGATCGCCGGCAGCCTGAAACGGCTCAAGCTCGACTATGTCGATCTCTACCAGATCCACGGCTTCGACGCCGTAACGCCGCTCGAAGAAACGCTGCGCGCGCTCGACGATTGCGTGAGGCGCGGCCTCGTGCGCACCATCGGCTGCTCCAATGTCGCCGCCTGGCAGATCATGAAGGCGCAGGGGATTTCCGAGCGTCGGGGCTTGGCCCGCTTCGAGACCGTGCAGGCCTATTACACCATCGCCGGGCGCGAGCTTGAACGCGAGATCCTGCCGGTGGTCGAGGACTTGGGGCTGGGCGTCATGGTGTGGAGCCCGCTGGCCGGCGGTTTCCTCTCCGGCAAGTTTACCCGCGAAGGCGCGAAGTCGAACGACGCCCGCCGCGTCGTTTTCGATTTCCCGCCGGTCGATAAAGAGCACGCTTACGACATCGTCGACGTCATGCGACCCATCGCCGAGGCGCATGGCGTCTCTGTCGCCCGTGTGGCGCTGGCGTGGCTGCTGGCGCGTCGGGGCGTGATGAGCGTCATCATCGGCGCCAAGACCGTCGAACAGCTCGACGACAATCTCGCCGCCGCCGACCTGCGGCTGACGGCGGAGCAAATGGCTGATCTCGACGAGGTGAGCGCGCTGAAGCCCGAATATCCCGGCTGGATGTTGGCGCGTCAGGGGGCGGGCCGCGTTCCGGAGGGCAAGCCATGAGCGATCCCGTCCGCTGGGGGGTGCTCGGCGTCGCCGGGATCGCCACCGAAAAGGTGATCCCCGCCATGAGCCAAGGCGCCATGTGCCGCATCGAGGCCATTGCCTCGCGTGATGGCGGCCGCGCCCGCGCGGCGGCGCAGCGGCTCGGCATCCCGCGCGCCTACGGCTCCTATGAGGAACTGCTCGCCGATCCCGATATCGAGGCGATTTACAATCCGCTGCCCAACGAATTGCACATCGCTTGGACCGAAAAGGCGCTCGCCGCCGGCAAACATGTGCTGTGCGAGAAGCCGATCGGGCTCGACGCTGACGAGGCGCGCCGGCTCATCGCGGCGCGGGACAAATCCGGCAAGCTGGTCGCCGAGGCGTTCATGGTGCGCTTCCATCCGCAATGGCGGCGGGCGCGCGAGATCGTGCGCTCCGGCGCCATCGGCGAGGTCGGCGCCATGCAGACGCTGTTCACCTATCGCCTGCTCGACCCCGAGAACGTGCGCAACCGGCCGCCGGGCGGCGGCGGCCTCTACGACATCGGCTGCTATGCGATCCTCACCGCCCGCTACATCTTCGCTCAGGAGCCGCTGCGCGTCGCCGCCAGCCTCGATCTCGACCCGAAATTCGCCACCGACCGGCTGGCGAGCGCGATCCTGGAGTTTCCCGGCGGCCGGCATCTGACCTTCACCGCCGCGACCCAGCTTGCCGGCGCGCAGCGCGTCGTCATCGCCGGGACGGCGGGGCGGATCGAAGTCAAGATCCCGTTCAACGCGCCGCCCAACCGCGCGACGGAGATCGTCATCGACAGCGGCGCCGATCTCGTCGGCGGCGGGGCGCGGGTCGAGTCATTCCCCGCCTGCGACCAGTATACGCTGCAAGGCGACGCCTTCGCCCGCGCCGTGCGCGGGCAAGCGCCGCAGGAATTCGCCATTGAGGACGCAATCGCCAATATGAAGGCCATCGATGCCTGTTTCCGCGCCGCCAAATCCGGGCGGTGGGAGAGCGTCTAGGCGGGGTACGCGCGCACAAAAGGGCGGCGCCTTATCCGCGTCTTGACCGGGCTTGTCACGGTCATCCACGCCATTGAGCGCTTCGAGGTAACGAGATTTACTTTGGGTTTCTTTTCAGCGCGAAGTGAAGTTATCCGGAGGTCGTCGATTACACTTTGGCGTGGATGGCCGGGACAAGCCCGGCCACAACGGCCCCGCCCACGTTAACTCAGCGCAACATTGAGCGCACTCTCGGGCAATTCCTGGCCGAAGCAGCGCTGGTAGAACTCCGCCACCAGCGTGCGCTCCAACTCGTCGCATTTGTTGAGGAAGGTCAGGCGGAAGGCGAAGCCGATGTCGCCGCCGAAAATGTCGGCGTTCTCCGCCCAGGTGATAACCGTGCGCGGGCTCATCACCGTCGACAGGTCGCCGGCGATGAAGGCGTTGCGGGTGAGGTCGGCGACGCGCACCATCTTGTTGACGATGTCGCGCCCCTCCTTGCGGGCGCGATAGAACGGCGCCTTGGCGAGCACGATGTCGACTTCCTTGTCATGCGGCAGGTAGTTCAGCGTGGCGACGATCGACCAGCGGTCCATCTGGCCCTGGTTGATCTGCTGCGTGCCGTGATAAAGGCCAGAGGTGTCGCCGAGGCCGATGGTGTTGGCGGTGGCGAACAAGCGGAAGCCCGGGTGCGGCTTGATGACGCGACGCTGGTCGAGCAGCGTCAGCCGGCCCGATTGCTCCAGCACGCGCTGGATGACGAACATCACGTCCGGCCGCCCGGCGTCGTATTCGTCAAAGCAGATGGCGATGTTGTTCTGCAACGCCCACGGCAAGATGCCGTCGCGGAACTCGGTGACTTGCTTGCCGTCCTTTAGCACGATCGCGTCTTTGCCGACGAGATCGATGCGCGAAACATGGCTGTCGAGGTTGATGCGCACCAGCGGCCAGTTGAGCCGGGCGGCGACCTGCTCGATATGCGTCGACTTGCCGGTGCCGTGATAGCCAGAGAGCATCACGCGGCGGTTGTAGGCGAAGCCGGCGAGGATGGCGAGCGTGGTCTGCTTGTCGAAGAGATAGTCGGGATCGAAATCCGGCACATGCTCGTCGGGCTGGCTATAGGCCGGCGCCTCCATATCGGAGTCGATGCCGAACAATTTGCGCACCGACACCTTGCGATCCGGCGGACCCGCAACGGCGGCTTCGGCGCGCGATTCTGACTCGACCTTCATGATGCCTCCAAGCCCCACCGCGGCGCCGACGAGGCGCCGCCGATTATAAACGATCCCAGCTCCAGGAAAAGCCTGCCTCAGACCAGCTTCTGGCCGCGCAGAAAATTGTAGGCCTTGATGATCTCGCGCAGCTTCTCCTCCGTCGACCGATCGCCGCCGTTGGCGTCCGGGTGGTGGCGCTTGACGAGATCCTTGTAGCGCGCCTTGATCGAGCTTTCCGTCGCCTTGGCGTCGAGGTCGAGCGTGTGCAGCGCCTTCAGCGCCAGCGCGTTATAGCGCGGCGCCTGCGCGGCGTCGCCGGTGCGGCGCGCGCCCTTGCGGCGCATGGTGCGCGCCTCGGCATAGACGGTCTCGTCGACATGGGCGCTTTGCGCGCGCGACCCCATCTTCCAGGTTGGGCGATGGCCGATCACCTCGGCCTCGCGGAACTTGGCGAGCGCGTCGTCGTCCATGCCTTTGAAATAGTCGTAGGTCGCGTTGTAATCGCGGATATGCTCCTTGCAGAAGACGAAGAACTCGCCCTCGCGATCCCGCCCTTTGGGCGCCCGAAATTCGCCCTTGGCCGTGCAGCCGGGACGGCTACAGGGCGGGCCCGCTTCCACGAGCTTGGGCGCATTGGCCGCGCGACGCGGCTTGATGCGTATCTTGTCGAACAGCGGCGAAGTCAGATCCATAATAGACGCCCTGTAGCCCCTAGCGCCTCATCAAAGGCCGCTTCGGCGCCGCGATTTCTGAAGCCTCGAAGTGGAGTGCGATGCCAGCGGCGCTCCCGGATCGGCCGAAAGCGTCGCTGCCCACCTATTTGGCAAGGACAGGCCGCAGAGGCAAGCCCGGATTGACACCACGGCCCCCGGCGCGCAGGACTGGCGCGACGCCGGGATCGGCGGACCGGCGACTGCAGAAGGAAGACCAGCCTGGAGGCGTGCGACGACAAATCCGGGCGGGCGCGACGCTCGCCGCGGCTGCGCCAACGGGTCGCCTGGATGTATTACGTCGAGGAAATGACGCAAAGCGCCATCGCCCAGGCGCTCGATATCGGCCGCATCACCGTGGTCCGGCTGCTGGCCGAGGCGCGCACGGCGAAAGATGTGCGGATTTCGCTGTCGCGCGACATTTCCGATCTCGCGGGCCTCGAAATCGAGGTGCAGAAGCGCTTCAACATCGCCGAGGCGGTCATCGCGCCGCTCACCGGGCCGGCGCGTGACCCGCGCGCGGTGATCGCCGCCGCCGCGGGCGAATATGTCTCGCGGCTGCTGCGGCCGGACATGAAGATCGGCCTCGGCTGGGGCGAAACGCTGAGCCGCATGCTCGGCTTTCTCGAAGAGAAGCCGGTGGCCCGGCTTTCCGTCGTCTCGCTGCTCGGCGGCATCCTGCGGGCGCGGGCCGCCAACCCGGCCGAATGCGCCTGGCAATTCTCGCGCGTCTATCTGGCCGATTGCTACATGCTCGCCGCCCCCGCCATCGTCGACAGCCGGCAGACCAAGGGCGCGCTGATCGAGCGCTGCGGCCTCGGCGAGGTCTACGAACTCGCCGAGACGCTCGACGCGGTGGTGGTCGGCGTCGGCGGGATCAACAGTTTCGACATTGCCCGCTCCTACGGACTCGTCACCGAAGACGAGGTCGCCGAGTTCAAGGCGCTCGGGGCGACTGGCAACTTGCTCTACAATTTCTTCGACGCCGACGGCTGCCTCATCGATCACTCGGTCAACGCGCGGGCGATGGCGATTCCGATCGACAGCCTGCGCAAGGCGCGCTCGCGCATCATCGTCGCCGGCGGCGCCGACAAGGTCGAGGCCATCGTCGGCGCCTGCCGCCTGCTGCGCGCGACGACCCTCGTCACCGACGAGGCGACGGCGAAAGCGATGGCGGCGCTGCCGGGTTAGCGCCCATGAACTCCATGTGAAGCGGCAAGGCTCGCTCAAGCCCGACGCTGCATCACCGCCGCGAGGGCGGCCGATGAACGTCAATGCGCAAATCTCCGTCGGCGAATGGATCGACAAGCTGACGATCCTCGAAATCAAGCTCGCCGAGATTGGCGAACGCGACAAGCTCGCCAACGTGCGGCGCGAATATGAGACGCTGCTTGAAGCCGCTTCGCCCGACCTCCTCCGCGGGGCGGAGATCGGGCGGCTGCGCCAGCGGCTGAAGGGGGTCAACGCCGAACTGTGGCGCATCGAGGACGAGATTCGTCGCAAAGAGCGGGCGCGCGCCTTCGACGAGGAGTTCATCGCGCTGGCGCGGGCCGTCTATGTCACCAACGACCGCCGCGCCGCCTTGAAGCGCGAGATCAACCGCGTCTCGCGCAGCGGGCTCATCGAGGAGAAGAGCTACGCGGCCTATTGAAGCGCGGCGCGGATGGCGTCGATGCGGCCGTCGCGATAAAGCAGATTGTAGGTGTCGAACGGGATGATCTGGCCGGCCGGGGTGACGAAATGCACGCAGGAGCGTTTGACCGCCGCCAGACAGAAATTATGCGGATCGAGAAACTCGACCACCGTGACGCGAAACACGTTGTCATAAGATAACCCGCGCGGCGCCGGCACGCCCGGCAGACAGCACAGCAGCGCCTCGATGCGCTCGATGGCGGTATCCGGCCCGGTGGAGAGCGAGAACAATTCGAAGATGCGGCGTTGCAGCTCCGGATATTTCTCGAACGTCAGCGCATTGGGAACCTCGGCCAGCAGATCCTCATGGCTGAAGATCGAGGTCACCGGCGTCACCTTATCGCCGTTGCGCAGGCCGTAGCCGATGGTGATCGCCGTCGGGTTGCACGGCAGCGGGATCATGTCGCGCTCGCCGAAGACGCCGGAATCGGCGACGATGCGGCGGCGGATGTCGGAGAGCAGCGCGCGATCTTTGTTTGGGTCGTAGCCTTCGTTGCGGCCGGTGTCCTGGATCGGTTGGAAATTGACGCCGCGCACGCAGCGCCATTGCAGCGCATGGCTGACGATATCGCCCATCTCCTCGTCGTTGACGCCTTTCTTGACCACGCACACCAGCGTCGTCGAAATGTTGTGCGTCTCCAGCGCCTCCAGCGCCTGCCGGCGGATTCGCGTCAGGTCGGCGCCGCGAATCTCCTTCAACGCCTGCGGGGTTAGCGAATCAAATTGCAGATAAACTTCGAGGCCGGTTTTCAATTCCGCCAGCGCGGCGACGAAGGCGGGGTCCTGAGCAATGCGGACGCCATTGGTGTTGAGCATGACGTGGCGGATCGGCTTCGCCTTGGCGAGCCTCAGCACGTCGAGGATTTGCGGATGCAGCGTCGGCTCGCCGCCCGAGATCTGCACGAGGTCGGGCTCGCCCTCGCTTGCCGCCAGCGTATCGAACATGCGCTCGATGGTCGCCAGCGGTAGGTTCTTGCCGCGCTTGGGCGAGGAATCGGCGAAGCAGACGGGGCAGATGAGATCGCAGACTTCGTTGATCTCGACGATGGCCAGACACGAATGCTGCTCATGATCCGGGCACAGCCCGCAATCATAGGGGCAACCGTAATGGGTCTTCGATTGCACCGAGAGCGGGCGGTCGCCGGGTTTGAGGAAATCGCGCTGCCAGCGGTAGTAACGCGCGTCCGAGGAAATGCGCGTCTTGCTGACGCCATGCGTCTTGCAACGCTTCTCATAAAACACGTCGTCGCCCTCGATGCAGATTTTGGCGGGGACGAGGGCCAGGCACTTTGGGCACATCGAGGTCGTCTGCCCATAGAAGATATAGGGGCGGACCTTACGCGATAACGGCGCGTTCACGGGCGTGGGCTCCTGAAGTGGCGAGCATGGCCAGCGCATAAATCGCCAGCGCGATCGACAGCAGTTGAAACACCGTCAACGGGCCAAGAACCGGCGCATAGGGCTTGACGAACTCCCAGGCGAAGCGCTGCACGGCGTACCACAACACCGCCAGATAGAGCCCGTTGTCGACGATCCAGCGACGGTGGCGGAACACCGCGATCAGGTAGAAGGCGAGAAACGCCGCCATCGCCGCACTCTCATACAGCGGCGTCGGATGGCGCGGCACGCCGTCGCCGAAATCGTGCGCCCAGGGGAGGGTCGTAGGCGCGCCATAGGTGAAATCGTCGATGCCGGCGAAGAAACAACCGAAGCGGCCGACGACGATTCCGATGGCCAGCGGCGCCGCGAAGCGCGCGCCGGTGCGCGCCGTCACGCCGGCGAAGCGCTTGTAGATCTCGACGCCGAGCACGGCGCCGAAGATCGCGCCCTCGATCGAGCGCGCCAGCTCCGGCCGGCCGCAGGCGATCATGTTGAGCGTGCCGAACAGATAGGCGCCGACGCCGGATGAGGCGACCAGCGTGGCGTAATAGCCTAGCCTCTGCGACGGCGCGACGGGGAAGTTTATGCGCGCGTATTTGGTCAGCGCATAGGCAAGCCCGGCGGCGCTCGCCCAGGCCAGCGCGTCGAAGGCGGTGTGGATGGCGAGGTGCTCAGGGTCCATGGGCGCTCGGGAGGGCTTTAGCTATCAACCAGAGGCCGAGGGCCGCAACGAGCAGGCCGGCGACCCATAGGCCGGCCAGGCCCAGGAAGATTGGCCACCCGCCGGTTGACGTGTCGCCCGTCACTATGCCGGCCAGCAAAACGAGGCCGATCAGAAATAGTAGCGCGCGGCCGACGATTCACACTCTGTCCCCACCCCTTTCGCCGCGCAACAATCGCCGCAGTATGAATATCTATCCAAGCTAAGCCCGCGCCGCACCCCCCGCAAGCCTCGACCGGCGCGTCTTGACCGGCGCCCGCGCCGCGCTAAGCAGAGACTTGCGGCTCAGCCAACGCCGACGAGGCGTTGGCTGAGCCGCGCAAGTCTGCTTAGGCCCAGGCGATGAACCGTTGGACGCGCTCCCCGAAGCTGCTCAAGCTGTTCGTCGGCCAGCATGTGGCCAACGGGCTCGGGGTCGCGGCCGGCGTGATGATCGTCGCCCTCACCGCCACGGCGTGGCTCGGCTTCCTCGCCGGCTTCGCCTTCACGCTCGGGGCGATCGCCGCCAGCATCGGCGATTTTCCGGCGCCGCTGCGCGATAAGGCCAAAAGCATGAGCGCCGGCTTCGCGCTGGCGCTCATCGCCACCACCCTCGCGCTCGCTGCGGCGCGCTGGCCGGCGCTGGAGATCGCCACCATCGGCCTGGTCTCCTTCGCCGGCGGCCTCATCACCGGCTATGGCCGCTGGGCCATCGCCACCAGTATGCAAATCCTCATCGCCATGGTGCTGGGGCTCGGCTACCCGCCGATGGACTTTTCCGGCGTGCTGAAGATCAGCGCCAGCATGGGCGTCGGCGGCGCCGGCTATATCGCCATCTCGCTCGTCATCTCGCGCGCCATCGCCGCCAGCGACCGGCGCATGATGACCAGCGAATCGCTGCGCGAGTTCGCCGCCTATCTGTTCGTCTACGCGCGCTTTGCCGACCCTGAGACGGATCTGGCCGCCGTCTACGGTCGGGTGATCCGCCACCAGGCCGCCCTTTCCGAGCAGTTGCAGTCGGCGCGCGCCCTGCTGCTGGAAAAGCCGCGCGCTACGAAGGAGCGCGTCCGGCTCGCCGCCTCCATCGGCGTCATTCTCGATGCGCTCGACGCCCTGGTCGCCGCGCAATGCGACCTGCCGGACCTGCGGCGGCTGCCGGCGGCGGCGGAATGGATGCGCCGCATCGCCATTCTGGTGCGCGCCACCGCCCTCGACGTCCAGCACCTGAGCCTCGATCTCATCGCCCATCGCGAGCCGGCGCTGCCCAGGGATCATCAGCTCGCCCGCGATTCCTCAACCCGCGAAGGCCTGCGCCTGGCCGCCGACGAGGACACGCCGGCCGACGTGCGCGCCGCCATCGGCCGCACGCTGGCGCGCTTCGACGCCGCCCGCGACGCCATCGCGCGGCTCGAACGGGCGCTCGGCGACGACGC
>Ga0134128_10010812_pt1 | contig 10926 bp, 8 predicted proteins | sample KB31754_FD_96462 | JGI IMG/M metagenome (GOLD analysis project Ga0134128, IMG submission 96462) | Terrestrial soil microbial communities with excess Nitrogen fertilizer from Kellogg Biological Station, Michigan, USA - KB3-175-4 | ecosystem: Environmental > Terrestrial > Soil > Unclassified ...
CTTGATAGGGATGGAGGCCCCCGCAGTGAAGAACTTTTCGATTTTCGAGCAGGCCCTAAAGTACCCCGGCGTCGAAAACATCGAGAATATCGGTGAAATTGCCAGCCTCACACGACGCGATTTTCTCGATCATGAGAGTTTCGTCTGCCACACCACTACGGCATCAGTCGAATACGGATGCCTGATGATCGAGAACGCGATTCTGCTTCGCACCAACCGCTCCGGAAGAGTCTACGCCGGGGTGGAAAGGCTTTCAGCGTTGCAGCCGATTATCGATCGTTACATGCGTATCGCCGATGTGTCGGAGAGCGTGTATCTGTTTGGGCAGGATGACTGGAGACCACCACGACATCCAAACATCAGGTTGATAACGCTCGAGCAGGACTATCGTTTGGCGCGTGAGTGGTTTGTAATTACACACTCAAAGTCGCTCAGTGGCGCCCTCATCGCGTTTGACGAAACGCGCGCTGACAGTATGCCGGAACAAGTCAGGTACTGGGCTTTGAAGACAAGTAACGCGAGTCTGGTTGATGGTATCGCACACGCAGTCGAGGGTGTGATCGACTGGTCTCTTGCGGCTTAATTCCTATTGAACCGTCTTCGATTCTGCCATGGGTCGTTCGATCAGTAGTGGCGTCGCCATCGTGTCGGACTTTCCACTGGGGACGCTTGGCGCTTCGACTCTTGAAGTTAATACGCGCCGGATCTTTTTCGGGAGCAGTTTGGCTGCGATGAGGGTGCTGGCTCCGATTAGCTCTACCACGTCGCCGCCGCCGCGCCAGTGCTCTCGCACGACGCGAGGATCGCTCACGCTCATCAGACGCAGCAGTGTCAATCCAATCAGATAAAGATCGTCGACCTGGCCCACGAAAGGGATCATGTCGGGAATGAAGTCGAGCGGCATGAACGCGTAAACGATTGCGCCCGCAACCAGGAGTCTCTCTTTCGCCGGCACTCTCGGATCCACCATCAGCCGCGCACACAGCAACAGCAGATTTGGTATGACGAGCACGAGGTTGGTCATTCGACTTCGGAAGTTCACATCTGACATGCGGGGATTATACAGATCTGTGCTGATCCGTGTAATCTGTGGCAACATAAACATCCATGGACATCCTCGACCGAATTCGCCAGCGCGCCGCATCAAGGCCGCAACACATCGTACTTCCCGAAGGAAATGATCCGCGCACTGTCGCGGCGGCTGCCGACGCTACCAGTCAACGCATCGCACGGATCACTGTGCTCGGCGATGAGGAAACAATTCGAGGTGTCGCACGAGACAACCACCTCGATCTCGGCGGCGTGACGATCATCGATCACAAGCGTGCTGCGGATTTCGATCGTATGGTATCGCTCTTTCACGAGTTGCGCCGCGCGAAGGGGCTGATGGCTGATGAGGCACGAACGCTCGTGTCTGATCCTTTGTACTACGGCAACCTGATGGTCCGATCCGGTCTCGCCGATGGTTCGGTGGCAGGAGCGACAAACACGACCAGCCACACCGTTCGTGCTGCGCTTCACTGTATCGGCGTGCGATCGGGATTTAAATTAGTTTCGAGTTTCTTCCTGATGGCACTGCGCAGCAGCGAGTTTGGTCACGACGGCGCGATGATTTATGCAGATTGCGGTGTGGTGATCGAGCCGAGCGCCGTCGAGCTGGCGGAGATTGCGATCGCCGCCGCAGATTCGTGTAAGGCGTTGCTCGGTGCTGAACCGCGTGTCGCGCTGCTCTCGTTTTCCACGAAAGGAAGTGCGAAACACCGGCTGGTCGACAAAGTCGTCGAAGCAACGCGGACCGTTAAGGCGCGTGCGCCTGAGTTGCTCATCGATGGCGAACTACAGGCAGACGCGGCGCTGATTCCCGGAGTCGCTCAATCCAAAGCGCCGGGTTCGCCCGTCGGTGGCCGTGCAAACGTACTGATCTTTCCCGACTTGCAATCCGGAAACATCGCGTACAAGCTTACTGAGCGTCTGGCGGGCGCCACGGCAATCGGCCCGATCCTGCAGGGTCTCGACAAACCGGCAAACGACCTATCGAGGGGCTGCACCGCGCGCGATATCGTCGACGCCATCGCAATTACAGCCGTTCAGGCTCAGGCCCGTAAGGCTTGATTCGGCGGCTGGGCAACGCAGGATTTCTGGAGGCATCCAACAGCCGATTCCTCAAATGTTTTGGCTGAAACGCACAACTGGTCTTCTGGTCATGGTGGCGCTTTTGGCGTTTGCCGCTGGGCAGAGCTCCAGTCAGGAACCGTCCAAACCACAAGCCTCGCCTTCGCCAACTCCCGAAACAGTCAAGGTTTTCACTGAAGAAGTACGCCTTCCGGTCGTCGCTTTCGACTCTTATGGTCATTACGATCCCACGCTCGAGCTCGACGACATACTCGTGCTGGAAGATGGCGTAGCGCAACAACTCCGAAGTCTCAGGCACGTTCCCGCAAACGTTCTGTTCCTGCTCGATACGGGTGGTGAGTTGAGCGGGCTTGGCGGAATGTCGAAAAGCACGAGTCTAACGCGCGACGTTGCGTCACGGCTGGTGTCGAAACTTGAAGACGGCGACTCCATCGCCGTAATGCAATCTGGTAATGCGGCGGAGATGCTGCAACCATGGACGACTGACAAAGCTGCTGTCCTGAAGACACTCAAGAACAAGCTCATCTCAACCAAGCGATCGCGGATTTCCGACGCGATTGCGAATGCGAGTGCGCAGTTAAAGGATCGTCCCGAGGGAAGCCGTCATGTCGTGATGATCACCGACGGAGTTGACTCACCCGGCGGCAAAGTCGATCGCGCGGAAGCAATTCGCAAGTTGATGGCGGCGCGGGCTACAGTGCATATCATCAGTTACACGGAGTTTGTGAGACAGAAGAACCCTGCGAATAATTCAGCGGTTTCAGCTGGGCCACGTCCGAAAAGTTCAGACCCGATCGCCTCCACAGATCCGACAATGCCTCCAGGGCAAACTCGCTCGCCTTCCTACGGTGTTAGCATTCGCTTCGACCCAGCGATGAAGCGCCAGCGCAAAGCTTATGAAGCTGACGTGAAGAAGAGTCAACAGGCGTTGAAGAATATCGCCGATGAGACAGGCGGAAGACTGATGTTGCCGCTCGACAGTCAGGAAATGTTGGCCCAGGCAAATGAAGTCGCTCGTGCAATCGGAGCCGAGTATGTCGTCACCTATCGCCCCAAACGACCGCTCGCCGAGGCCCAACCCGGCGAATATCGTCGCATCGAGGTAGCCTCACGCCGCGTCGGCGTCAGCCTCCAATCCCGTCGCGGCTACGTAGTGCCACTTCCAAACTAAGCCACAGAAGGCACAAAAAACACAAAAGGCACAAAAAAGAAGTCCGATAACTGAAACCCTCTTTTATGTGCCTTTTGTGCTTTTTGTGCCTTCTGTGGCCTAAATCGTGGCTTCGAGACGGGCTTCCATCATCGCCATCACCTGGCGCACATCGAATTGATCGGGCTTCGGCATCAACGACTGCCGGTGCAACTCTTCCCAATCTTCCTTCGGAACTCGATGGAAAGCTTCGACAACCTTCGGATCGAATTGTCTACCGGCCCAGTCATCAAGCTCCTGTGACGCGGCTTCGTATGGCTTGCCACGACGATAAACACGATCGCTGGTGATCGCGTCGAAAGCGTCAGCCACCGAAAAGATTCGCGCGCAGATGTCGATCTCTTCTTTTCGCAAACCGAGTGGATATCCAGTGCCGTCCCACTTCTCGTGATGTTGGGCCACGACACGTGAGGCGCCCTGCAGAAACTCGATGCCACGCAAAATCTGTTGGCCATGAAGTGGGTGTTCGCGCATGCGCACCCATTCTTCTTCCGTGAGCTTCGCCGGCTTGCGCAAAATAGAATCCGGCACACCGATCTTGCCGATGTCATGCAACAACGAACCAAACTCCAGCGCCTTCATTTCTTCGCTGCTCAAGCCGTATTCGCGTCCGAGTCGCAGGCTGTAAGTGACCACGCGTTCCGAATGTCCGTGGGTTTCGGAGTCTCGCGTTTCGAGTGCAGCCGTCAGCGCCTTGAGTGTGGAGCGATAGGCGCCTTCGAGAGAATTCAATGCTTTATCCAGCTCGATGGTCCGTTGTTCGACAAGTTCTTCGAGATGGTTTTCGTAACGCTGCTTCGCAACCACGAGATCGTGATGTTCGAGCGCGCGTTTGACGACTGCTTCGACCTGCCGCAGATCGAAAGGCTTCATCAGATAATCGAACGCGCCGAGGCGCAGAGCACCGATGGCACTCTCGACGGTCTGCATGCCGCTGATCATCACTACCACAGTGTCAGGCGCAAACTCTTTCACATGCGGAATCATGTCGAGCCCGCTCATTCCGGGCATCGTGATATCGCTGATCACTAACTGGAATTCGCCTTCGTGCAGACGCGTAAGTGCTTCCTCAGCCGATCCTGCTCGGATGCAGTCGTACTCTTCACTGAGCAAATCGGCGAGGATCTCGGTTATTTCAACTTCATCGTCAACTATCAGAATGCGGGGCGACACAATTGTCGGCATTTGGTCTCTCCTGAAAATGGCAGGACATGGCGGCTAGAAAAGATAGTAGAGCTCAACCAGCAACGGTGAGTGCACGCGTGGGTAAGGGGCTGGGTAAGGCCCCGCCAAAACCTGGCTCAGGCATTCTAGCTGTTTTGCTACCCACTGGCAAACATGTTTTTACATATCGGCTAAATCCAAGTCCGAGAGCAGCTTACCAACAACGATTCACGATAGGAGATGTGAATTTGTCTCAAGGTGTGATTAAAACCGAGGTGAGTGACGAGTGTTGCGCTGAGTTCGAAAGCGCCGTATCATGTCCATCCTTCAAGCCGGAGTGGCGAAATTGGTATACGCACCAGACTCAAAATCTGGCGTCCGTCAAGGACATGTCGGTTCGAGTCCGACCTCCGGCACCAGCTTTTCTCCCGCACTCAGAAAGCGCAAAGGCGCGGAATATGACAGCCAGGGGCAGGCACGAAGCGCGTCGCCCCTGGGTAGGACTGTCTATTTCGGCTCTTTCGGATCTTCCGGCACTTCGGTGTCAGGCATGTTCGAGAGTGCGGAGTTATGAACAATTAACCTTACCAAACCCTTTCTCTTCATGAAGACGAAGAGCTTATCAACAACTGTCGCCTTGCCGCCGACAGTCACCTCTGCTTTCCTCAAGTAGACGTTGCCCATAGCAATGCCAATGTTGTCATGGACTTGAATGGCGGCTTTCCCTTCGATTTCGTTATCAAAGTCTGCCCATACATACCCTTGCTTTATAAACCCCTCGTCAAGAGGGAATTCGTCATCTTCACCTATGAAGTATGCAAGTGCGCCTTCCTTCGTGGTCCTAAAATTTTGCGGCGCCTTCGCCAGCGTGGGACGGAAAAATACTCTGCTTCCCTCGAAGTCGTACAAACGTTCAATGAACGCGATGGCCTTGCCTCGATAGTCACCATCTGGATACGCCTCACATATCTCGATTAAGCCGTTGCACCAATCCCGCTGAGCTTGATTGACCTCCGCCTCCGAGATTTCTTCGATAGGGTAGGGTGTAGACATGTCGCTGATTCTCCTTTGAGTTGGGAAGTAACGATGACCGACAGATCGCCAGAATGTGCGATCAACCAAAATGCTGGTGAACTGTCTGGGTCAAATTGCGCAAGTTGTGGAGGGACTCACGCTACGTGCGAACTGAGAACGTGCGCGACTCTAGTCCTTTTGCACGATCCATGTCAAATAAACTCTGGACCAACTACCCTGCGATGCGCTCCAGCAGTTTTGGGTTTGCATCGAAGGAGTGGTACTGGAAGGGATAGTCTTTCTTGTACTCCCGGATGAAGTCAGGGACTTTGGTGAGGACGTTCTCGATCGATTTCATCATCTGCAGCAGCATTTCCTGGCAGATGTCGGCGCGCATCTCTTCAGGAAGTGTTGACGGGACGCGCCGGTTAATCCGCACGAGGAGATCGTCGAACGCGGTCCGTCGCTCGCGCACGAGAGTTTGCCAACCGGGCCGCTTTTGACATTTCTTCGTGTGATAAAAAAGCTGACCGCAATCACAACGACGCGGATCGGTTACGTGAAGTCGTAACCGCGCCACTGTGCGGTGATGGCACTTCAGCTTCCGCACGATTTGCTTATCGAGATAACCGGCCGTGATTAGGGCGATGATCTCCTGTTCTTTCGCAACGATCTTCGAACTATCGCGACGAGAAGCAGTCATCGCCTTACATTTGCGGCAGCGATAGGAGTGTGGCCGCCCGCTCGAACGACGAGAAAAGCGATGCATCTGGACTCGACACGAGACACAAAAAGGATGCTGCCACTTCGAATCTTCGAGACTCAGCTTTGGCAACCGTGAATTCTGGCGCGGACCGAGAGTCAATTCGATGCGAGTGGCGATGCGACACTGCGAACAAGCGAAGTTCTTTCCATGCCGCGACATTGGTTGGCGACACGTGAAGCACCAGGCGTTTTGCTCCGCCTTCTTCTGGCCGCGTTTAGTTGTTAGTTTACGTGGTTGACCGTACCGCACACCGCACCTATGCAGTAGACGAAATTCACCAATGTCGGATTGTTGCTTCTACGTAAAGATTAGCCGGGTTGCCGCACTGAAGCTGGTACTACCAAGTAATGGCACTGGACCATCACGCAATTGGGAGGTGTTTCCGAATAAATAATGGCTGAATGATTCCCGAAAAGATTGCTCAACACCTCTGACACAAATATACCCGCTTTTGTCACGAAAATTTTTGGATTAAAAGAACCGTTTCATTGCGATCATCTTGCATCGTGGAACATACTGTAGGGGCGGCCCTCCGTGGCCGCCCTTGGTTTAAAGCGAGTTCGCCAAATCCGAGGCCGTCGCTTCTTGAATCCGTGTATAAACCAAGGGCGGCCACGGAGGGCCGCCCCTACAGTTACGCCCAAATCGTTCGCTTATCAAATTGACCCCGGCTGCGGTCATAATGGAATGTAATCGATTAGATTGACCTCGTCGACTCCTATCCACCCTCGCATTTCCTACTTAACCCACATGGCACGCGAGTAGCTAAAGAGGTCGAGGCGTATCGCCCCAAGTTTGACAACGACGAGTGGTAAATCCCCAGTTACCCCACCTCCCAACAGTTATGTTTCTCGAACGCCAGTCTTTCATCTCCCGCGCCAGCCAGCTATGGGCCCTCCCTACTTTCGTGATTCCCGTCGCGCTGGCCTGTACCTTGATCGCCTCCCAACTCTTTGGCTCAGCTCTGACTCCGCTTATCGTCATTCTCTTTGTCGCTCAAATTATCTTCAGCTTCCTGGTCTGGACCAGATGGAGAGGCACGCGAGAACAACTAACGGGCGTCAGGCACGAACTGTCGAGCCTGCAAGGGATCGTCGATGTCTCGCGCGATGCCATCATCGGTGTGACGACCGACGGCACGATCATGAGTTGGAATCGAGGCGCGCGCGGGATTTATGGATACAGCTCGCAGGAAGCTCTCGGCTCGCCGATCTCGATGCTCTTCGATCACCGTCGTGGCCAGGAAGCTTCCCTCTTGTTTGAAAAAGTCGCGCGTGGCGAGAACGTCACGCAATACGAAATGGTCCACCTCAAAAAGGGCAGAACCCCAATCGACGTCTCTCTTACTATCTGCCCGATCATGGACGGCAAAGCGATCACCGGCGCTTCGGTGGTCGCTCGCGATATCACCGAACGCAAACGCGCCGCCGGCTCTCTTGCCCAACAAGCCGCGGCGATGAAAGCGTCGATGGACGGCATGGCCATCATCGATCACCTCGGCGTCTGTATCTACCTCAACGATGCTTACGCGAAAATTTTTGGTTACTCAAATCCGGAACGTCTCATCGGCGCGAGCTGGGAGATGTTCTACTTTCAGGAAGAGCTAAATCGTCTCAAGGAACAGATCATGCCGGCTGTTTGGCGCGATGGCTCGTGGCGAGGCGAAGCCCTGGGGTTGAAACTTAGCGGTGGAACTTTCCCCCTCGAGATTTCGATTTCAAGCGTCGATGGCGGTGGTCTGGTCCAAGTCGTGCGCGATATCACGGAACGCAAGAAGATCGAGGAGACCCTGCGCAACAGCTCACTCAAAGACGACCTCACGGGATTATTCAATCGTCGCGGATTGCTCAAACAAGCCGCGCCTTACTTCGACTTCGCGCGCCGTCAAAAAGAAACTCTGCTCCTGCTCTTCATCGACCTCGACGGCATGAAGCGCATCAACGACGAGTTTGGACACAACGAAGGCGACAACGCACTCATCAACACGGCAAAGATTCTCAACCGCAGCTTTCGCAGCACCGACATCATCGCACGCCTTGGCGGCGACGAGTTCACGGTGCTCGTAACCGATCTCAACGCGAGTAAAGAAGACGCGATAACAAGACTCAATGAGAATCTCAAAGCCTATAATGCCTCGGAAACACGCAGTCATAAACTCGCTTTCAGTATCGGCGTTGCCACACTCGAACCGGAGCGCATGACGTGCTTCGAAGAGTTGCTGGAGCAAGCCGACCAGGCAATGTACGAACAGAAGCGCATGAAGCGTCGCCGGGCAACAGAGCGTAATCAGAATCGACAGCTTAGTGACGGCGGGGAGGCGACCCCCGATTCGCCGTTCGCACCGGATTCAATTCCCTTCGCGCTCTCGGCAAATTCAAAGACCTACGGCGGCACGTTTGATAACGCGGCGATCGGGATGGCGGTCGTATCCGTTGATGGCAGCTGGCTTCAGGTTAATGAATCACTCTGCAAGCTGCTTGGTTATTCAGAACAGGAGTTGCGCGCGACCAGTTTTCAGATGATGACTCATCCCGACGATCTGCGACACGTGCAGTCGTACATTCAGCGCGTGCTCGAGGGATACATTCAGAGTCATGAACAAGAGAAGCGTTACGTACACGAGCAAGGACACACGGTTTGGGTGCAGTGGCACGTCTCGCTACTCAAGGATTCGGAAACCGGAACGAAGCGATTGTTCTTCCAGGTGCAGGACATCAGCGATCGCAAGCGAGCTGAAGAAAAGCTGACGCAGGACACGCTGACGGGACTGCCGAACCGCGCGCGGTTTTATGATCTGCTCAAGCACAGGTTTGCGCGCAAGCAAACGGACAAAGAGTGCGCAGTGCTGCTGATCGACGTCGATCGATTCAAGCTCGTCAACGACAGTCTCGGAAACGCGAGTGCAGATCAGTTGCTGATACAGATTGCACAGCGAATCAAGACCTGTCTGCGACAAAACGATGTGCTCGGTAGAGTCGGCGGCGATGAGTTTGCGGTGTTGCTGGACGACGTTTCAGGTGAGGACGAGGCATCGTCAGTGGCAACACGCATTCAACAGGCCCTCGCGATCTCGTTCAATCTTCTCGGCCAGGAAGTCTATACGACGCTCAGCATCGGCATCGTGCTCGGCTCGGATTACGCCGAACAAGTTTCAGACATGCTGCGGGACGCCGAGACTGCGATGCATCAAGCGAAAGCGCGCGGCAAAGCGCGTTATGAGATCTTCGGACGCGACATGCACGGTGAGTTGATGAGTCGTTTGAAGATGGAAACGGATCTGCGACGCGCTTGCGAACGCGACGAGCTGTTTGTCGATTATCAACCGATCGTGTCGCTTGAAAACCGGACCTTGATTGGCTTTGAAGCTCTCGTGCGCTGGCGTCATCCGGAGTTTGGACTCGTGCCGCCGAAAGATTTCATCCCGGTTGCGGAAGAGACTGGACAGATCCTGACGATTGGACAACGAGTGCTCGAATCCGCGTGTCGCCAGGCGCGCGAGTGGCAGACCACGTATCCGGCAGCACCGCCGTTGTTCGTCAGCGTTAACCTGTCAGTGAAGCAGTTTAATCAGCCGGGATTGGTCGAGAACATCGCGAGCCTGTTGCAGGAATTCGAGTTGCCGCCGCGTTGTTTGAAACTTGAGATCACCGAGTCAGTATTCAGCGACAATCTCGACGCGGCGGTTGGATTGTTGACGCAGTTGCGCGAGCTCGGCGTGCAGTTGAGTATCGACGACTTCGGCACAGGCTATTCGAGTTTGAGTTACCTGCAGCGTTTCCCGATTGATACCCTGAAGATCGATCGATCATTCGTGACCCAGATGATGGAGAATGAAGAGAACCTCGCGATCATCCGCACGATCGTCGCGCTCGCTCAGACTCTCGGCATGGACGTGGTTGCTGAAGGCGTCGAGACTGAAGATCAGTTAAAACTGTTGCGCAAGTTGGAGTGCGAGAATGGGCAGGGTTATTTGTTCTCGACGCCGCTCGGCAGTCAGCAGCTGGATCAGTTCATTGCGAGTTATAACGTGATCGGCGTCCCGGACGCGTTAGTCGCTTAAAATTTTTTAGCCGCGGATTTACGCGGATGAACGTAGATAAAGATCTCTTCCTGCGTCGGCGACGATGAGGGTGTCGGGATCGGAGCGCATTGCTTCATAGTCGAATGAGCGATAATCAATGTAGCCCAGATTAACTCGCCTACACGTTTCCTCATCGAGACCGGTAGCCATCGTGATCTGGTAACGGGGAACGATCTTACCGTCTTCATCTAATCTTCCCGCATAAGCAACGTGGGCCAGGTGCGCCGCAATGCATAAGTTCTCGCGCAGCTCCTGCGACACACCCAGCATGTCGCGCACACTTTCGAGCGGTGCGTAACCATACTTCTCGATCAGCGCGCCGTGCGTTTCTGAAAGCTTCGTCAGGTGTGGCGCGTAGATGATCAGCTCGCCACCTTCCTCGATGATCGCGCCGAGTTTGTAACTCGCTTTTCCGCCGACCCAGAGTTCGTCGTAGTGCGGATCGAGCAGCGCCACGACACGCGTGTATTTTCTGTCCGTGTAGCGAATGTGAACTCTGCGGCTGACTTCGGCCGCGCGGCGAAATGCGTCGCGAATGTCTCCAGCGAAGAGCGCGTA
>Ga0134128_10010814_pt1 | contig 10924 bp, 8 predicted proteins | sample KB31754_FD_96462 | JGI IMG/M metagenome (GOLD analysis project Ga0134128, IMG submission 96462) | Terrestrial soil microbial communities with excess Nitrogen fertilizer from Kellogg Biological Station, Michigan, USA - KB3-175-4 | ecosystem: Environmental > Terrestrial > Soil > Unclassified ...
AGGTTCGTCTATACGACAATCTTTTTGTTAAAGAAGATCCGAACGAGGTTGAGGAAGGACACGATTTCACCGAGAATCTAAATCCCGATTCATTGCAGGTAATGCAGGATTGCAAAATAGAACCGAGTATGCGCGACGCAGAGCCTGGGACGAAGTATCAGTTTGAACGCCTTGGCTATTACTGCGTCGACCGCGATTCAGGGGATCAGTTGGTCTTCAATCGAACCATCGGCCTTCGCGACACGTGGGCCAAGATCGAAAAACGCGCGGGCAAGTAGTAGCCACAAAAAGGCACAAAAACACAAAATGTAAGACCAGTATTTTGGCGCCCTGGCCTCCTTATGTTTTTTGTGTTTTTGTGCCTTTTTCTGGCCTAAATCTTCTGAATCTACATCGTGGCTAAGATCGAGCGTGTGTATAATGTGGCCGCGCCGGTCGTAGTGCCGCCCCAACAGGCGACCGTCGAGCGTCTTAAGTTTTTCGTTAGTCTTGCTACGGCCATGCGATACCTGTTCCTCTCCGCGCTGCTTTGTATTCTTTCAACACCAACACTCGCTCAAACTACGCGTGACTGGGCAGATCGTGTGATGTCCAGCGATCCGAAGGTGCGGGCAAGCGCTGAGGCCGCGCTGGTCCGACGTGCGGAACGTTCGCTGCCGCTGTTGAGACGATTCATCAATGGTGGCGATGAAGACCTGCAATGGGAGAGTTTTGAAATTATCCGGCGGATTGGTCCACCAGCCATTCCGCTTCTGGTGGAGCTGCTTCGGCATCCGCAGGTCGAAATCCGCCGCCTCGCCGCTGATGCCTTGATCGACCTCGCGCCCGAGACACAGCGAATTCAACCAGCGTTGAGACGAGCACTGCGAGACGAGGATTCCACCGTCGTCGCTGATTCGGCACGTGCCCTCGGTGCTTTGCGCAGCAGGGCCAGTCCTTCAGTACGCGCTCTGGTCAACGCTCTCTCCCACGAGGAACCACACGTCCGCATTTACGCCGCGGAGGCGCTGGCGTCGATCGGTCCAATAGCGAGCCCAGCGACTAAGGATCTCGCTCGAGCATTGAGCGACCCGATTCCCGGCGTGCGATGGGCAGCGGGTGAAGCACTCGGAAGTATCGGTCCAGCCGCGCAGTCTGCTGTGCCGCAGTTGATTGCAGCTCTGAAGGATGAATTCCTGTATGTGCGCATCTGCGCGGCTGGAGCGCTCGGAAGCATCGGACCGAAAACACAGACGGCACGCGAAGCGTTGAAAGAGGCCGCAAAAGATCCCGCCCTGCGAAACGAAGCTGAGTGGGCGTTGAATAAAATCGCCGGGGTAGAGTCGGCAAAGCCTGTTGTCTCACCTCTTGAACCGTCGCGATCCATCGTGCCCGTGACGACTTTAGCTCAAACTGGAAATCCTCCAGTTGATTGGGATCCGGCCACTGGTCGGAACATTGTTTGGAGCGTCGAGTTGGGAAATGAATCGTTTGGCCGTCCCGTTGTTGCCGGCGATGTGGTCTATGTCGGTACCGACAACACTCGGAAAATGAATCACGCCTTTAAGGAGGATGCAGGCGTGCTCATGGCTTTTCGAGTCACGGACGGCACGTTCCTCTGGCAGGACGTGGCCCCGCGAGTGAACCGCGGCTTGCGACAGTTCCTGCTGCCTTCGACGACCAGCGCACCATACGTCGAAGGGAATCGCTTGTACTACGTCACCGCCGAGTGTCAGCTCCGTTGTCTCGACACGAATGGTTTCCGTGACGGCGAGAACAATGGTCCATACCGGCAAGAAGTCTTCAAGGACAACGCTGCAGCCGACATTATCTGGCAACTAGACATGCCTGCCCTGGGTGTCTTTCCACATGAATCTTGCAATAGCGAAGTGTTGCCCGTCGGTGATTTGCTGATGGTCGGTACGTCCAACGGCCAGAATGAGGGTCATACACTCGTACCATCGCCGCGCGCTCCAAACTTGATCGCGGTGGACAAGCACTCGGGCGAAGTGGTCTGGCGTGCCATTGGTCCGGGCGATAAGGTGTTGCACGGCGATTGGTCCAGTCCTGTGGCAGTCAACATCAACGGGCGCGCGGAGGTGCTTTTCGGTGGCGGAGATGGCTGGCTGCGCGCTTACGATGCGATGTCAGGTCTCGAACTCTGGCGCTTCGACGGCAACCCGAAAGACGCGCGCTGGCTGCCGCGTCCCGGCGTCCTTTCGCGCAGCTCTATCATTGCTTCACCGGTCTTCGCCGACGGCCGCGTCTTTGTCGCCATGGGCCAGGATCCTACGCACGGCGACGGACCTTCATTGATTCATGCGATCGATCCCAACGGTCGCGGAGATGTGACGAGGAGCGGGCTCCTCTGGACTTCTCGCGACGTCGGCCGCGTGGTGGGAACGCCGATAGTGAAGGACGGTTTGCTGTACGTTGGCGACCTGGGCGGAACGATCCATTGTCTGGACGCTGCAACCGGCGCCGAAGTCTGGAAGCACGAGACGAACGCCGCCATCTGGGGAAGCGTCCTGCTGGCCGGCGACCGGCTTTACGTTGGAAACGAGGAAGGCCTCATGACCGTTCTTCGTACCGGACGCCGAAAGGAATTGCTAGTGCAGATCGAAATGGACGCGCCGCTCTATTCGCGTCCGGCACTGGTCGGCGACACACTTTATCTCGCCACCGGTAACCGGTTGTACCTCATTGCGGCCAAGCCTGGATCCTAAACTCCGGCTCACAGTCATCAGGAGGATAGAATGATCAGTTTCGGTGATAACGACGGAAACGAGCTTGAAATAAACACTTCAAGCGACGTCCGAGGCGACCTCATTGTCTTCACAATAACTCGACGCAACGATCGTCCTATGCGCATTGCGTTGCCCATCGATCTCGCTATCACTGAGAGCATTAGTAATATCAACAATGAGCGCCATATCGATTTTGAAGACGGCTTTGGTAACAAACTCGAGGTGTATCCGGCGGAAACTGATGAGATCGTTATCTTTGGTATTAGAGAATCTTCAGGGAAGTATTCAGCCATCGGCTTGCCAGGCGGCATGGTCACTGATGTTCTCGAGTTTATCGATTGGCTAAGTAAAAAACGTTCCGAAGTGCCGCGCTTCATCTCTCGTACGACAAAGGCCCACGACTATGCACGTCCGAAGGCGGAGATTCAAGACATTCTGCAAGACTTCGCTCATGTTCCGGATGAAGACGCCGCAAAAATTCTTATGAATTTGGCGGGACGCAATCGCATCGACCTGGCGGTGGAATTACTAACCCAACTCGGCCGTCAGGGAAGATTCAAGGATGCTCCGAGTTCAATAGCCCAGTCGTACTATCCCTGGGAAACCCCTGCCGACGTAACGTGGGATCAGTTAGCCCAATGGGCAGGGATTGGTCCAAATACGTTTGTTGAGCCCTTAACAATTGATGAACCGGTATTAGATGAGTATCAACCATACGATTACGTGGCGTGTTTCGAAAACGCTTTTGGAGGATCACTCGAAGAGTTGCCATTCGAGACGATGGACTTCCATGCTGAACAAGCAGGGTTACGCAGACTTAGTGAAAACCTCGATCGCTTCTTCAACAATGTAACTTATCCGCCGGCCACTCAGGAACAAATCGTTCCTTATATCATCCATAAGAATGTGTGGACGGAGGGGTTAGGATTAGAAAACTTCATTCAGTTCAGTTACACGGCCCCGGTTTGGTACGAGGAAGCTCGAAAGTATCTTCTATTTGCTCATAAACTCTGCTTTGAAGACCCACTACCCCAGATTATCTATCCAATCACTAGAAACATTAATAACCGTTCTTATCAATTCGAGAACCTCCTGGTCGAGCCTGCCCGAGTACATCCTTCACACCTTGAGCTCCTGCGACAGATGTTGGTTAACGTGAAGAGAATGGCAACACTCATCCGAAGGGGAATCGTGATTCCTCATTGCCTTAAGCTCGATCGTATTCCTGAGTACGCTCAGGGCGAATTGATGCGTTTTCCTGACGAAACGTCCTATTCCATCGCGCGCCACTTCGCGTATGTTCTGGGTCGTCTGATGGCAACAGGACAGGTCGATAAATTCGGATTACCGGATTACCTTATTAAAAGAGCAAAGCAAGTTCGTAAGAAATGGGATTGGGAATTTGGTGTCGATTGGTTTTGGGAGTTCTTTGATTTCTTTCCGGACCAGGATGAAATCGACCTATTTGATCCGATAAGAGAATGGCCCGAGCACCTTTTTCGGATTGCACTCCTAAGACGGTATATAGAGGCGCATCAACTTGGATTTTCACCGCACTTTCTCCACCGTGACGGTTATCAGATCTACTCCATTCTCGAGGCTGCTGACCTCAGGAATACCATTATGCAGAATGAAACCGACTTTGATCCTTCAAGGGTTATGAAAACGTTGGATGAGCCGGGAGTACTGATCAGTTATCTTCCGGCAGGCGTGCAGCCGAAACCTGAATTAAGTGATGATGATCTCATTAAGCTGCGGCTCGAAGAAGATCTGTTTGAAGAGTGGCGAGTTGCCGTCAGCAGAGTTCTGACAACCGTCAGGCGTCACAGCGATTTCCACTTCAGCCAGCAAGAGCAAGCCCGGGCGTTCAGCGCTGAAATGCGAGAGGAATTTGAGGGTTGGCAAAATCGCCGCTCGAAAGAACTTAAGAAAAGTACGCGTAGCGCTTTATGGGATCTTGGCATCGGCGGCGTGATCAGTTTCATTTCGGGCGGCATACTCTCAGCCCTTCCCACTGCTGTTTCACTTGCGCTTGACGCGTCATTAGGAAGTATCAAAGAGAGTGGAAAGATATTCACGTGGCGTAAAAAAGGAGATCTGGTAAAACGCCATTTCCTGTCTGTTGGATGAAAGTCTTTATCGGCTAGACTTATGCGCACGTCTGTTGTAAGGATTCACAAAACATTCAAGGAGAACACTATGCCTGAAGCTCGCGGTTTGCTGTCCCGCTCTTTATTAATCATCGCCGTAATACTGTTTGGTATTCACGCCAGCGCACAGGAACTGTCGCCTGAGCTTCGCAGCAAGATCGATAAAGTGGCTAACGATGCGTTGGCGCAGACAGGTGTGCCGAGCGCTTCGATCGCGGTGGTGAAAGATGGAAAGATCGTCTACTTGAACGCTTATGGCTCCGCGCGACTCGAACCAAAGACACCGGCAAATTCGGCAATGCGATACAGCATCGGCTCCATCAGCAAACAGTTCACTGCAGTTGCTATGTTGCTCCTGCAGGAGCAGGGAAAACTGTCGCTGGATGACAAGGTAGGAAAGTTTATTCCTGATCTAACGCGAGCGAATGAAGTGACGATCAGGCAGTTGTTGTCGCACACGTCCGGCTACCAGGATTACTGGCCTCAGGACTACGTCATGCCGATGATGCTGCAGCCCGTAACCTCCGCGAAGATTCTCGACCTGTGGGCGCGTAAGCCACTGGATTTTGATCCGGGTACAAAGTGGCAGTACAGCAACACCAACTACGTCATTGCCGGCGTGATAATTGAAAAGGTCAGTGGCAAACCGCTTCTGCAATTCCTGAAGGAGAAGGTATTCTCGCCGCTCGGCATGGCCAGCGTGGCTAACATCGATGAAGCGAAGTTAGGCGATACGGATCCGACGGGATACATGCGTTATGCGCTTGGACCATTGCGAGTGTCGCCCAAAGAAGGACCAGGCTGGCTCTTCGCAGCCGGCGAGCTGGCGATGACGGCTGAAGATCTGGCGAAGTGGAATATCTCGATCATGGACCAGAAGCTTCTGCGCCCAGCTTCATATCGAGAGCTGGAACGTGAGGCGCAACTCAACAACGGTATGGGAACTCGTTATGGGCTCGGGGTTAGCCTCGCGATGGAAGCCGGACACCGCGCGGTCTCGCATGGCGGTGAAGTATCGGGATTTGTCTCGGAAAGTATCGTTTTTCCGGATGATCGCGTTTCCGTGGTGGCGCTGACAAATCAGGATGCGTCTTCCGCAGCCGATGATATTGCCCACGGCATTGTTCCGTTGCTCTTTGATCAGAACGATCCAAAAACGCCCGAGAAGTTAGAACAGGCGAAGAAGATCTTTGAAGGGCTGCAGCACGGTACGATCGATCGATCGTTATTCAGCGACAACGCGAACGCATATTTTAGTGAGCAAGCGTTACAGGACTTTGCGACAGGTTTGTCGCCGCTGGGAACACCGAGACAGTTCACGCAAGTGCGACAAGGATTGCGTGGTGGAATGATATTGCGAGTTTACTTATTGCGTTTCGAAAAACAGACACTACGCGCGTGGAGCTACGAATTGCCCAACGGAAAATTGGAGCAGTATCAAATCGCAGTGCAGAATTAGCCACGGATGACACGGATAAAAATCCGGATTTAACTCCGTGTTATCCGTGGCTAAGTTATGAAACCCATCGTTCTGCTTGCCGATAGTCAGCTTCTGTTTTGGCGCGAGAAGCGGATACTGAAAGGCTCGAAGGCTGCTTACATAGGTGCGTCAAACGGCGACAATCCGGATTTCTATGCGATCTTCGTAGCAGCGATGGAAGGAGCTGGGATCGTCGACTGCAGGATGATCCCTTCTGTCCTCGCTGAAGCCGACCTCGCTTTTCTCAACGACGCTGACATCATCCTGCTGGCCGGTGGTGATGTTGAGTTAGGCTGGCGCACCTTCCTTAGCAACGGATTAAATAACCACATTGTCAGGAGATATTCTGAAGGAGCGACTTTGATCGGTACTTCCGCCGGAGCCGTTCAACTGGGCCTGTGCGGTCTTGCTGCTGATGGTTCACTGATCGAAACCTTCAAGCTGGTCCCCTTCATCGTCGGCGCCCACGAGGAATCCAATAACTGGAAAACAACAAGAGATCTCCTGCGGTTGTCACCAACCAATACGAAGGCAATCGGTTTGCCCACCGGCGGCGGCGCCATCTACCACCCGGATCAAACACTCGAAGCTTTACGTTACCCGTTTATGGAACTGACTTAGTAAATGTTTTGACCCGACTGTCACAAACCGGCCCGCTATCTTGTCTTTAAACCGACATTGAGACTTGCGCGGAGGGATTGTGATGAACAAATTGATGTCTGGCGTATTGATGCTGGTGCTGGTCCTGCTTCCGGTTCGCCGGGCCGCGTTGGGCCAACAACGATTAGCTGATCCTGTCGCAAAGATTAAAACCGACATTTCGAGACGTTTGCGTGATGCCAAAACCAACGTAACGGTCAGGTTGCGTGACGGCTCGGAATTAAAAGGCCGAATCACGCAGGCGGCCGAAAACATGTTCACTCTCAAGCAGAAAAACTCTCAACGCGACATCAGCTATGCAGACGTGACCAAGGTGAAGGGAAATGGCTTAAGCAAAGGCGCAAAGTTCGGTATACTCACCGGGTTTATTGCGGGCGCAGTTATAATCGGCGCTTTGATCAGTTTGAAGAATTTCGATCCTTTTGAGAACGGCGTGCTGCGGTGATGACCACTCATCTCTCGGTTTTCACAGAGTACCGGGGATACCTTTTCTCGTTGGCCCAGCGCGTTCTGGGCAGCCGCGCAGACGCTGAAGATCTGCTCCAGGAAACATTCATACGCTGGCAACAAACCTCACTTGCGCAAATCAGATCTCCAAAGGCGTTTCTGGCGACAGTCGTCAAGCGTCTTTGCCTGAATCACCTGCAATCCGCTCAAATTCGCAGAGAGATAAACGTCGATCCTCACGGCCCGGAACCGTCGTTGCCAGAACAGAACGTGTTTGCGTCGCTCTCGGCGCTAACGATCTTACTCGAACGTTTGTCTCCGAAGGAGCGCACAGTCTTATTGCTGCGAGATGTGTTTGATTGTGACTACGATGAGATCGCGTCAGTGATAAGCAAACGCGCGGACACCTGTCGCCAACTGCTGCGGCGCGCTCGCCAACACCTCATCGATGCACGCGCGCGCTTCGAAGTGTCGCCAGAGCAACTCCAAAAACTCGCACGTCAGTTTTCTCTCACATGTTCAAGCGGCGATCTAAAAGGACTCGTAACTGCATTAGCGTAATGTTAATCCGTGTTCACACTACTCATTAGCGCGCTTTGCTTCATTGCTTTTGCCTGGCTCGTGATTGTCGTTCTCACGCTTCACGGTATATCTCGCCAAAGGCCTTTGTTAGCCACACCCAATCTGCGTTTGACGGCCAGGGATGCGCCCCTCGTGTCGATTTTAGTTCCCGCGCGCAACGAACAGCTGCGCGTGCTCGAGCCCTGCATTCGCTCAATCCTCGCCCAGGATTACGGAAACTTCGAAGTCATTGCTGTTGACGATCGTTCGACCGACAACACTGGAACGATTTTGAAAACACTCGCTCTGAGTGATGAGCGGCTGCGTGTGGTCGAAGGCGAAGAGCTGCCGCCGGGGTGGCTTGGTAAACCTTACGCAATGCAGCAAGCATTAGATCACGCGCGCGGCGAATGGATTTTGGCCACTGATGCCGACATGATCTTCGAAGTAACAGCCTTGCGCACCGCGCTGGATCGCGTACTCGAAACTAACGAAGATGCGTTGACCCTGATCCCGCGTTTTGAAACCGGCTCATTCTGGGAACGCGTGATGATACCCACCTGGGAATGGGTGTTTTTGATGTTCACGATCGTCTCCCGTGTTAATGATCCGAAGTCGGACGGCGCTGTTGCTATCGGAGGGTTCTTTTTGATTAGACGTACGGTGCTTGATCGAGTCGGTGGTTATGAAGCGCTGAAGGATGAAGTAATGGAAGACGTGCGACTGGCGGAAAGAATCAAACGTTCAAACGCACGTTTGTTGATTGAGCGCGCGCCGTCATTGATCAGAACACGCATGTACACGACCTTTAGTGAGATGTGGGAGTGCACAACGAAGAACTGGTTCTCAGGCGTAAATTTCTCGTTTCCGTTAGCGTTGTTGTGTGTCGTGTCGATGTATTTGGGAGCTGTTTTGCCGCCGCTCATTGGTCTCGTGTCGGTGTTGGCCACCGTGCTGGGCATCAGTGCCGGACTTGGTCCGGTGATTGTTGCGGCGGCCTCGTCATGGTTACTTCAGGTGCTTGTCATGGTCATTGCCTGCAGACGTTCCGAAGTCTCTCTGATTTATGCGCTGACAGCTCCACTTGGCCTGGCCCTGATATATGCGATGTTGTTTGACTCAGGTATCAGAATCACCACCGGTAGAGGCGTCACCTGGAAGGGACGCAAAATCTATGATCGACGTGGCGTTCGTCCACCACGACTTCATGCCACCATCGAGGAGTGAAGCGTGAGCAGGGAAGATCGACGCCGGTTTCTCCTTCGTTCCGTTCCTTCGCTTATTCTGGCAACGCGGGGAGTATCCACCGCCGCTGCTAAGGCTGGTCCACCTGACCCTTACGGCCCAACGCCATCAACCCGACAACTTCGCTGGCATGAAATGGAGTTCTACGGATTCATCCATTTCACGATCAACACCTTCACCGACAAAGAATGGGGTTACGGAGATGAGCCTCCGTCACTCTTCAACCCTACTGACTTCGATGCGGAACAAATCGCGGGCACGGCGGCGGCTGCGGGAATGAAAGGATTGATCCTTACCTGCAAGCATCATGATGGGTTCTGTCTGTGGCCGTCGAAATATACCGAACATTCCGTAAAGAACAGCCCGTGGCGAAATGGCCGTGGCGATGTCGTGAAGGAGATAGCCGCTGCCTGTCGCAAGTATCGACTAAAGTTTGGCATCTATCTCTCGCCGTGGGATCGAAACCATAAGGATTACGGTCGACCTGAGTACTTGATCTATTTCCGTAATCAACTGCGCGAGCTGCTAACCTCATACGGTCCGATCTTCGAGATCTTCCTCGATGGTGCGAATGGCGGCGATGGATATTACGGTGGCGCGCGTGAAACACGCCGCATCGATCGCGACACATACTATGATTGGCCCACGACGTGGAACCTTGTGCGTAGTCTTCAACCTGATACCTGTCTTTTCAGCGATGCTGGACCAGACGTGCGTTGGGTTGGTAATGAACGCGGAATAGCGGGCGATCCTTGCTGGAGTACGCTCAATCGAAACGATTTCGCGCCGGGCCGAGCTGACGAAACTCGTCTGAATCGAGGTGACCGTCCTGGTTCGCACTGGGTGCCGGCGGAATGCGATGTTTCGATCAGACCAGGCTGGTTCTATCATGCTAGCGAAGACAGTAAGGTCAAAAGCGCGGCAGCGCTTGTTGAGCTTTACTACTTGTCGGTAGGTCGCGGAGCTTCTTTCTTACTCAATCTCGCGCCGGATCGTCGTGGACAAATTCCGGGCGCGGACCTGAATTCGCTGCGTGAGTTTCGTCGTATCCTCGATTCGACGTTTGCGATCGACCACGCGCAGGGAGCTCACGTTAGTGCAAGCAATACACGATCAGGATTTTCTCCGCGAAACGTGATCGACCGTAAGCGTGATACGTATTGGACCACTGACGATCAGACAAAGGCGCCGGAGTTGATTATCGATCTTCGCCGCGAGCAAACATTCAACGTCGTTCGCGTGCGCGAGTATCTTCCACTCGGCCAGCGCGTGGAAGCATTTGCGGTGGACGTCTGGAAAGACAACGACTGGCGAGAATTTGCTCGCGGTACAAGCATCGGCAATTGCAAACTATTGCGTGGTAATCCCGTGACCACCACGAAGGTTCGCTTGCGCGTCACTCGGGCGCCAGTCTGCCCCGCAATATCCGAGTTAGCACTCTTCACTGAGCCACACTAAATCTTCGGCGAACGACGACCTATCTTGCGGGCTCAAACAACTCGATCGGATTTCCGTCGGGATCGTCCAACTGGATTTGCTTTCCGCCCGGACCGACTTCCATCTCATTTCGAAAGTGCAGCCCGGCTTTCTTTAACGTTTCAATTCGGGCCGGCAAGTCGTCAACCTGCAGAATTACTCGATTCCATCCACCCGGC
>Ga0134128_10010815_pt1 | contig 10924 bp, 12 predicted proteins | sample KB31754_FD_96462 | JGI IMG/M metagenome (GOLD analysis project Ga0134128, IMG submission 96462) | Terrestrial soil microbial communities with excess Nitrogen fertilizer from Kellogg Biological Station, Michigan, USA - KB3-175-4 | ecosystem: Environmental > Terrestrial > Soil > Unclassified ...
GCAGCTCGCCGGATTTTTCATGGCTAATTTACGGCAATTACCACCGAAGTTCTCGAAGCAGATTCTCCCGAATGTGAAAACGCATATAAAACGTCTGACGTTCCGCAAAAAATAAAAATTTGAATCCGGTAACGGGCTGCCGACGTTTATGCCGCCTCATCGGCAACATCACACCCGTTTGCAGCTGCCGTCCAACTCGAAATTTCGAGGCTTAATCATGCAAAATTGGCGCCTATTAGTTTGTACGCTTTCATTCTCTCTTTGCCTCGCCGTCTCTCTTGTCACTGCGCCATTCGCCAGCGCTGAAACGGTGGGCCAGTCATGGCCGCAGCGTCCCGTCCATTTCATTGTTCCGCTCGGTGCGGGTTCCGGCGTTGATATCACAGCCCGTGTATTCGCCGATCGGCTCTCAGAGAAATGGGGCCAGCCGGTCATCGTGGAAAATCGGCCGGGAGGCGACGCATTTATCGCCATCACCTCAGTGCTCGGCGCCCACGATGATCACGTATTGCTGTTTGCTCCGGTTTCCACTTTCAGCGCCCACGCCTACCTGCACGATAGACTTCCCTACGATCCGAAAGACCTCACGCCCATCGCCCGCGTCGCCAACACTCTGATTGGGCTCGGCGTGCCCGCTACACTCGGAGTATCCACCCTGAAGGAACTCGTTGCGAAGATTCAGCAGGCTCCGGGCAAGCTCAATTATGCATCAGTGACGGGCGCCAACGATCTGCTGTTCACGGCTTTCCTGAAAACCGAAAACCTCCAGATGGCGCGCGTGCCATACAAAAATGCGGTGGAGGCTATTAAGGACGTCGCAGATACGCGGGTCCATGCCTTCGTCGCCGCTTACGCGATCATGCGGGCGCAGGTGCAGGCCGGCAAAGTAAAAGTGATTGCCTTGACCAATCACCAGCATGCCAAGTCCTTGAATGATATTCCGACGGTAGCTGAGGCCGGCTATAAGTCGCTGGAATTTGACGGTCTTAATGGAATCCTCGGTCCGCGCAGCATTCCCCAGGAAGCCCGTGACCGGATTGCCGCTGATATCCGCGAAATAGCCGCCGATCCGAATATTGAATCGAAACTCTCCGCGCTCGGGCAAGTGGTCAATCCGGGGACGGCCGCCGAATTCAGGCAGTCGATGGACGAACAGCAAAAAACGGTCAAGCGCGTCGGCGATACGCTCGGCATCACGCCTGCGAGCAACGAGACGCTTGGCAGCAGACCCGCGCAATAAACAGCCTACCACCGGCAACGATTTCTTATCCTTAACAAAATCGCCCACCGCGATCGTTGAAGCCTCGTTAAAGAAACTGCTCGCATTTTTGCGGGCATGAAGGGTGGCGTTGGCTTCTATCTCGTCGGCACCGGTGTGCTGCTGGCGCTTGCCGGCTGCGGCCGCAGTTTTTTCTCCGGTGAGCGGGAGCCCTGGCGGCACCAGGCCGAAGTCGAATGTCTCAAATCCGGTGCTGTCAAAATGGGCGCCGGCGTCGTGCGCATGGAGCCGATTGAAGGGCCCGGTATGTGCGGGGCCGACTTTCCGCTCAAGGTCGCGGCTTTAGGCGAAAGCGCTCCGGCCATCAGTTATGCTGACGAACTCAGGCCACCCGGCTCAATTCCGAATGCATCCGCGCAGATGCCGCAGTGGCCCGTGAGCGAGCCGCGATACGCTCCGCCCGCGACCGTAGCGCGGCCCCATGTTGAATCAATGCCAGCGCAGACGCCGGGGCAACCGCAAATGCGCTGGGTGCCGGGTCCGCCACCTGCGGCTCGCTACGATAACGGCCAGCCGATCACACTGAGTCCGCCGGGCTCCGAGCCGGGTGTTACGCCGAGTGCCGCGCCACTGCCCGACGATATTCCTGACGATGCGGTACTGCCGCGCGGCCGCACGAGCGCGCCCAACCCGCCCCAGCGCAGCTACGGTGCGCCGGTCTATCAGTCGCCGCAACGTGCCGCGCCGGCGCTCGGACCGTCGCGCGGCTCCCTGTTCAATGCCGCCGCTTCGCCCGCGGCGCTGACGCCATCGGCAACGCTCGCCTGTCCTTTAGTCTCGGCACTCGACCGGTGGGTGAGCGAGGGCGTGCAACCCGCGGCACAGCGCTGGTTTGGCGCGCAAGTCGTCGAGATCAAGCAGATTTCGGCCTATTCCTGCCGCAGCATGGTTGGCGCGGGCACGTCGCATATTTCCGAGCATGCATTTGGCAATGCAATCGACATCGCCGCCTTCACGTTCGCCGATGGCCGCCGCATCACGGTGCAGGAGGGATGGCACGGCGCGCCGGAAGAGCAGGGGTTCCTGCACGACGTGCAACTTGCCGCCTGTGACAACTTCACCACCGTGCTGGCGCCCGGTTACAACGCCGCGCACTACAACCACATCCACGTCGACCTTATGCGGCGCGCCAGTGGAGACCGGCCCTGCCGGCCGGAGGCTATCCCCGGGGAGGTCGCCGCCGCAAAGGCGCGTGCCGTATACGCAGGCCGGCACCGCGGCCCGCAATATAGCGGTTCGGTTAGCAAGGCGGCAGCGAAGGCGAGCCGCCCGCCAGAGGCGGTGCCCGGTCAGGACGGCTATATTCTCGATCTCGATGACGTGACCAGTTCAGTGCCGGCATTGCAGGGCGACGGTACAGCAACGCTCGAGTCTTCGATGCCGCGCCGGTCGAGGCCGGCCCACGCGGCGGGCGACCGGCTGACTGCTCATTGAGCGGAAGTGCCGCCCGCCGTTACACCGCGGCGTCGATCAGCATCGCGCCGAAAAGAATGAGTCCGGCGTCCCGATTTGATTTGAACAAGACCAGGCAATAGGCGGGGTCGTCGATGTCGAGTCGCGTGATCTGCCAGGCGAGATGCGCGGCGAAACCAATCAATCCCGCTGCGAAAACCAACCCGCCGCCCGCTATCAAACCAGCCGCCGCAATCAAGGCGACCGCTCCGGTATAGAATGTCGCCAGCATTTGCGGCGTGCGTTCACCGAACAAAAGCGCTGTTGATTTGATTCCGATCAGGAGATCGTCCTCGCGGTCCTGGTGGGCATAAATCGTGTCATATCCGATCACCCATGAAATCGAACCGGCATACAGCACAAGAGCAGGCCAATCGAGACGGCCGAATGCGGCCGGCCAACCCATCAAAGCGCCCCACGAGAAAGCCAGGCCGAGAAAAATCGGCGGCCAATAGGTGATGCGTTTCATGTACGGATAGACCGCGACCACGAGCAGAGAGGCGAGGCCTGTCACCACCGTAAAGCGATTGAACTGGATCAGCACCAGCAGACCGACGAGTGCCTGTGCCAGCATGAAAATGGAGGCTTGCGTGACGGTGACCTGTCCCGACGGAATGGGCCGCGAGCGCGTACGCTCGACGAGACCATCGAGGTGACGATCGACCAAATCATTCCAGGTGCAACCGGCGCCGCGCATTGCAAAGGCACCGATGAAAAACAGGATGATGTGCCACACGCTAGGGAAACGGCCGTCATGCATTCCGGCAAGTCCGACCGACCACCAGCATGGCATCAAGAGCAACCAGGAACCGATCGGGCGATCGAGGCGGGCAAGTCTCAGATAGGGGCGGCTGTAGACCGGGGCGAGGCTGTCGACCCAATTTCCGGTCGCATCGGCAACGCGTCCGGTCGTCCCGCTCATTTTCCGATCGGGCTACCGGTCAAAGTATCAAATGTGCCGCGGCCGGTTTTGATGTTGCTGGAATTTGGCACTGGACTGGTCAGCGCGTCGCTCAAGGTTGGCCCCGTTTGCTGTACGGGCGCAGCAGCGACTTGGCAGACTTTGGTACGGATTTCAGACGTCTTGGTAAGGCCGGCTTTGAGATTTGCGACGACTTGGGTGGGGATGCCGCACCAGGTACCATTGTCGACGGCGTATTTCAGCATCTTTGCCTGAGCAGAGATGAAAACATTGAACAGTTGGCACGCTTCCTTTGGCGTTGCTTTTCGATCATTCGCAGCCCTGATGGCCCCAGCCTTTTTTTCCACATCGTCGCGGAGCTTGACGAAATCCTTGACGCAAGGCGGTTCCTGCTGCGGTGGCCCGGCCTGGCCTTGCGCTGCGGCTACCCCCGCATACAGCGGAAGAATGCACACGGTGATTATCGCTCCGCGCAGACCCATGAAACGAATTCTCCTCCCGTCGCACATATTATATCAGTTCGCCTTTTGCCGCTCGCTTATAACAACCCGAATGCGTCGGGAAGGCGGCACCGGCAAGGTTGCCCTGAGGCCTCGCGAAGTCGTGCCGGATTGCGTAGACCGGCGTTGGTTACGCCCTATCAACGTTTAACCCAATGTAACCCCGTGTAACGCCATGCCGCGCTACGAATTTCGTACCCCCCGGCTCTATGTCGACGCCCCTTTGGGCCCCGGCCGCGACGTTTTGCTCGACCGGGATCAGGCAAATTATCTCCTGAATGTCCTCAGGCTGGGGCGCGGCGAGGCGGTGCTGCTATTTAACGGCCGGGATGGCGAATGGCGGGCAAGCCTTTCCGGAAGCGAAAAGCGGCGGACGTCGCTGACCGTCAGTTCGCAATTGCGGGCGCAGCCGCCGGCGGGTGATCTGCACTTTCTGTTCGCGCCGCTCAAGCACGCGCGGCTGGACTATCTGGTGCAAAAGGCCGTGGAGATGGGCGCTTCATATCTGCAGCCCGTGCTTACCCGGCATACCCAGGTCGCCCGTATCAACCTGGATCGCATGCGAGGCAATGTGGTTGAGGCCGCACAGCAATGCGGCATTCTGGATGTACCAGGCGTTGGCGATCCGGTCAGGCTGGAAGCAGTTATCAGCGACGAGCGCCGCTTTCTGGTTTTTTGCGATGAAAACGCCGATGTGAAGGATCCCGTAGCCGCGCTGGTTGAGGCAAAGCCGGGCCGGGCGTCCCTTTCCATATTGATTGGCCCCGAAGGAGGCTTTTCCGACGAGGAGAGAACGGCACTTCTCAAGCGGCCAAAAACCGTCCGAATCGCCCTCGGACCACGAATTTTGCGCGCGGACACCGCTGCGGTAGCCGCATTGGCGCTCGTGCAGGCTGTACTGGGGGACTGGAGAGGCACGAAATAAGCCGGCTAAATCGCCTCACGTCTTAAACTTGTTCACCAGACCGAGTGCGGCCGATGAAACTTGTGCTAAACTCACCGGCAGGTTGGGGAGCTCAAACATGACGAAACTGTCCCATTCTCTTCGGTGCCTTCTGGCCGCTGCGCTCGTTGGTGCAAGCGCCGTATCGCCCGCTGCCGCGGCGGGGTGGATCGAAAAGGGCATCTACCTGATCGGTCCGCGCTATGATGGCGTGCTGCCGCCTTGCGAGGCCGCGCTCGACACGATTGCGTCCCGGTTTGCGCAGAAGGAAGGCCGGTTTTGGAACTCCGACCTGCAGATTCTCGGCTTCGATCGCGTCCGGGAAACTGCCTTCCGACCGTGGGCGCCGCAGACGGTGCCGCGCCGATTCTGTACCGCAGTCGCTCAGGTCAGTGACGGCCGTGTGCATACGGTTCATTATTCGATCGGCGAAGATACCGGCATGATCGGCATGACCTGGGGGGTCGAGTGGTGCGTGGTTGGGCTGGACCGGAATTGGGCTTACAACCCCGCCTGCAAGATGGCTCAGCCCTGACCACCTGACAGCTGATCACTATTTGACCTATTTTGTTCTTGAGCCGTTCTAGTCTCGGCGGTACCCCTACTATGGAACCGTTGAGCTTCGTCAATTTCCGATTTGTTCTCGTTGTCGCGTGAGGACGCACGTGGGCCGCTACCTTCCCTCTCGGCGTGCTTATGGCGGCGCCATCGCACTCGCCCTCGCGGCCATTCTTGCGGGCGTCGCGCTTGCGCAGGACCATCGCCAGGCTGAGCCGGGCCAGTTTGATTTCTATGTATTGGCGTTGTCCTGGTCGCCTTCATATTGCGAGTCCGCGCGGACCCGTGCACCCAACCGTTCACCAGACCAGCAGTGTAGCGGCAGGCCATTTGCCTTTGTCGTGCACGGGCTGTGGCCGCAGTATGAGCGGGGTTTTCCTTCGTATTGCCAGGTACCGGCGCCGCGCTTGAACCACGCTATTGTGGAACGCATGCTCGACCTTATGCCGAGCCCTCGGCTCGTCTTTCACGAGTGGGATCGCCATGGCACATGTGCGGGCCTGAGCCCGCAAGCCTATTTCGATAACGTCCGAAGGGCCCGTGCCGCTGTAAAGATTCCGCCGGATTATCTCGCGCTCGATGTGCCAGCGTCGGTAACACCCGGCGAGGTGGTGGACGCGTTCACGAAGGCCAATCCGGCGCTATCGCGTCAGGCAATCAGCGTTTCCTGCGACGGCAAGCGTCTGACCGAAGTCTGGTTGTGCCTCGCCAAAGATTTTTCGTTTCGCGCGTGTCCCGAAATCACGCGCCGGGCCTGCCGGAGGGATAGGATTGCAATGCCGGCTATGCGCGCCGGCCGATAGCCGGCGCCGCAAGCGTGCTGCTGTCAATATTTGCTTGCAATAAGCGCGCGTGACAGCCCCAACATTAGACGACACTTAAGATGAAACGGAGATCCGAGCCGCACCGTGAACTACCGTCATGAATTCCATGCGGGCAACTTTGCCGATGTGGTCAAACACGCAGTGCTTTGCCGCATTCTCAACTATCTGCGCAGCAAGCCGGCCGCATTTCGCGTGATCGACACCCATGCCGGCGCCGGGCTTTACGATCTGACCGGAGGGGAAGCAAACCGCAGCGGTGAATGGCATGGGGGCGTCGAGAAGCTCATGGCGGCTTCGCTTCCCGAGGCAGTGGCGGCGTTGCTCTCGCCTTACCTTGAAGTGGTCAACGCGCTCAATGAACCGGGCCGCCTGCGCATATATCCAGGATCGCCGGCACTGGCACGTGCGTGGCTACGCCCGCAGGACCGCCTGATCGCGTGTGAGCTGGAGCCCAAGGCGGCAAGCAACCTGTCACGCAACCTCCAGGGCGACACGCGGATCAAGACGCTCAAAATTGACGGATGGACCGCGCTCAATGCCTATGTTCCCCCCAAGGAACGCCGTGGTCTTGTCCTGATCGACCCGCCGTTCGAGGCAGAACACGATTTTTCGCGTCTTGTCAGCGGCTTAGCTGCGGCTCACCGCAAGTGGCCGACCGGTGTCTATGTGCTTTGGTACCCGATCAAGGGCCGCACGGAGCCTGACCTGTTGGCCAAGCGATTACGGCGCTCGGGGCTGGGCAAGGCACTCCGCGTTGAACTTCAGGTTGCTTCGCTTGGCAATCCAACCCGGCTCAATGGCGCCGGAATGATCGTCGTCAATCCGCCCTGGACCCTGGAAGGCGAGCTTTCAATGCTCCTGCCGGTCCTGGCGGGCATCCTCGTGTTGGATGGCAAACCGGCATTCCGCCTGGACTGGTTGGCGGACTCCGGGCGGCCGGCCAACCACTGATCCTGTGGGCCCCTTTCCACCGGCTTGCAGTTAGTGTGTAGTTCCAAACTGGCAGTGACGTTCCGCCTCCTGTGGGGGCCGGCGGAGTGACTGAGGCCGGTTGGCCGACGCTTTCCCCGATTGTGAATGTCCAGCCGAGCCGCTGTGCGTGGGGCCGGCGGCGGAGCAAATGGGGGGAGAGGAGTTTTCCTTATGGCACAAACGGGTGTCGTGAAATTCTTCAATGGCGAGCGGGGCTACGGATTCATTAAACCGGACGACGGCGGACGTGATGTTTTCGTCCACATCACTGCAGTCGAGCAGGCCGGGTTGAAAGGTTTGAATGAAGGGCAGCGGATCAGCTTTGACGTCGAGCCTGACAAAAAGGGCAAAGGTCCAAAAGCGGTCAATCTGGTCATCACGGGCTGATCCTCCGCGCAAGCGGCGAGCGAGCGCGAATTCCCATGCTGAAACTTAGACGGCTCGAGCCGTAAGGTGGCGCGCGTGTATCTGCATAATCGCGCACGCCGCGCACGTGAGGCGCACGTGGGGCGAACTTGGGGATGCATGCGCCGGTCGGAATAAACACAAAGGCCCCGCAAGCGACGGCGGGGCCATTCCGCATTGTGGCATGCCGGTCAGAACCGGTAGTTCAGACCTGCGCGGACAATATCGGCATGGAATTTTGCATCGGATCCAAGCACTGAGCTCGTTCGTCCGAGATCGACGTGGAGATATTCAACTTTCGCTGTCCACGGCCCGGCGATTGCTGCTTCGATGCCGCCGCCCGCCGTCCAGCCCGCCTTGGTGTCACGTGTGTCGCCAAATCCAGGGATGGATGTTTTGATGTCACCGACCGCAAGGCCGCCGGTCACATAAGGCATGATGCGATCGAAAGCGTAACCAAGGCGGCCGCGCGCCGTACCGAGCCAGTCATTGCGAACCTCGCAGCCCGTCACGCCGCCGCAGAGAGTGCTTCCGCGAATATCACTCCAGTCAACATCGCCCTCGAGACCGAACACGACCTGGCCCATCTGCCAGTTGTACCCAACCGTTCCGCCCACCAGACCGCCTGACATATTGAAGGAGCCGGAGGCGAACGGATCGGAGAAATCCGAACGGCCCCAGCCGCCGCCGCCATTGATGCCCACATAGAAACCGGTCCAGTTGTAAACCGGCGGCGGCATGTAGGCCGGTGCCTTTGCCGGCATCTGCCGACGCTGGATATCCGCCGCCGACGCTGAAGCGGTGCCAAGCGCGATCATCGCCGCGCCCACGAGCAGAAGCTTCTTCATGACGCACCTCGTTTTAAACTTTGACTTGCGAATTTTGCGGACGGGCGTGAATACGCCGTCCCCCGATCGAGCTTTTAACTCCGGTCCGGCGGTAGTGGTTCCGTCCGTTGCATGTTCTCGAGGTGGGTGTCCCGTAAAGTTCCAAAATGAAAAACCCCCGGACCGAAGGCCGGGGGTCTTTTGAAACGCTAAATACGTTCGGCTTAGAACCGGTAGTTCACGCCGGCGCGCACGATATTGGTGTGGAAGTCCACATCGGTTGCGAGACCGGTGCACGCCACGTCGCAGCTCTGCTTGCCGAGATCGACGTAGAGATATTCGATCTTTGCGGTCCACGGACCGGCGATCGAGGCTTCCAACCCGCCGCCGAGTGTCCACCCGGCTTTTGTTTCGGTCAAACTTCCGAAGCCCGCTTGCGACGCTTTGATATCGCCGACGGCGAGACCGCCGGTCAGGTACGGCATGAAGCGATCAAACGCATAACCGATGCGTCCGCGGACGGTGCCGAGCCAGTTGTTGCGCGTTTCGCATACGGAGCCCGCGCAGATTCCCGTCGACGTGCTGCCCTTGATGTCGCTCCAATCGATATCGCCCTCGAGGCCGAAGACGACCTGATTCATTTGCCAATTATAACCGACAGTGCCGCCGACGACTCCGCCGGAAACATCGAACGATCCGGTCGATCCGGCTGCGTTCGTCCAGTCGGAACGTCCCCAGCCGCCACCGCCGTTGATACCGACATAAAAGCCGGTCCAATTATACGGTGCGTAGTAGGCGGGTGCCTTCATCGGCATGGCCTGCCGCCGCGCAATATCGGCAGCGCTCGCCGGCTGCATCATTGTCGCTGCGGCGAGCCCAGCCAAGCCAGCCAGAATGAAACGCTTCATTTCAAAAACCTCCTTTAAAGTACCCACCCACCCGATCATTGGTGCGCGAAAAGTATTCAGAATTGCTTTCACGTCTAGTGCGTAGAAGTCACACTCGACGACAAGTTTCCAATTGCGTTGCCGGAATTATAACGACGAAAAGTCACGTTGTTGCCTTGATCTAGATTTGAGCAAGCAAGAGTTACGGTGAAGAAATACTTAATTCGAAATTTGCGAGGGAACTTTGCCCGGTCCATGACCGGCTTCGATGAAACTCATTCCGCACGCAAATGAAAAACCCCGGCAACAGGGCCGGGGTTTTTGCAAATAATGCAATCGAGATATCAGAAGTGGTAGTTCACGCCGAGTCGCAGATAACTTGCCTGCAATCCGTTGTTGCCGCCGGTTATCGTGTAGGCGCGGCTGCCAAGATCCATGTAGAGGTACTCGACTTTCGCCGACCAATTCGGCGCGAAGCCGACCTCCATGCCGGCACCGCCGGTCCAGCCGACGAGTGTCTTGTCTTCTTCCACGCCGAAGAACTCTCCCTTGAGCTCGCCATAAGCGAGGCCGAAAGTCCCGTACAGAAGAATATTGTTGATCGCAAAACCGGCCCGTCCGCGCAGAGTGCCGAACCAGGGGTTGGAGAATTTGTACGGCGCGAATGTGTCGTCAGCGCCGCTGGCCTGAATGTCGGTCTCGATACCGAATACGAATTGCCCCGTCTGCCAATTGTAGCCAAGCTGGCCGCCGCCGGCGATGCCGCTCGGCTCAAGATTGGTATTGGTGACTTTCCCCCATTCGTAGCCGAGGTTGAGGCCTGCATATGGGCCGGTCCAGTTATAGACACTCGGTGGTGGCGCGTAATAAGGCGCGGGACCCCGCGGGAGATCTGCCGCGCTGGCCGCACCGCCTGTCGCGGTTGCGACAGTCATCGCCAGGATCAGTTTCTTCATTTTACCCTCCACACAACTCCCGCTCTTTCTGCGCCACTGGCGCGCAAAAGATGGAGCGGTAGCGCCGGCCCCTCGGCAAAAGTTCGACATTTTCGTGTGGGATTTATCGGGCCTTTTAGGTTAAGCGGTTATGAATTCAGTAAGCCGAGTGGTCGACATCACTAAAGAACTCTTATTTTTATGGAATTCCCTAGGCCTGCGTTTACCATGTCCGCCCGCAATCGATTACAAGCGACGCGGCGAGTTGGGCCGGCACGGGTGGCAGCACGGTCTTCTGACGCCTGACAAAGTCGGGCGAGTTGGTTGAGATGCCGGACAATACAAGAAACGGCGCACGGCATTATGTTGGATCCCATGAACGGCACCAAAGACATCGATCCGGCGACCGAGCTGCGCGAA
>Ga0134128_10010817_pt1 | contig 10923 bp, 11 predicted proteins | sample KB31754_FD_96462 | JGI IMG/M metagenome (GOLD analysis project Ga0134128, IMG submission 96462) | Terrestrial soil microbial communities with excess Nitrogen fertilizer from Kellogg Biological Station, Michigan, USA - KB3-175-4 | ecosystem: Environmental > Terrestrial > Soil > Unclassified ...
CTGGAGCAGGACGAAGTCGCGGTTGCGACGAAGCGGGACCTCGCTCACGCCGCGACTTGTGGCGCGGCGAGCGCGGGCGACTCGTCGTGTCTCGTGAGCAGGTAGAGCGCGCTCGCCGCGACGACGGCCGCCATCGCGACGAGCAGGATGCGGTAGTCCACGAGTGCGGACAGGGCGGCGCCCGTTCCGATCGAGACGGTCTGCGCGACCGAGAGCGAGACCTCGCAGGCGGCGTCGACCCGGCCCTGGATCGCGAGCGGCGTCCGCGTCTGGATCGAGGTGTTGAAAGCGACGATCGCCCAGACGACCCCGAGGCCTGCCACGACGAAGCCCGCCGTCACCACGGCGAGAGACGGCACAGCGAGCAGGACGCCGCAGAGGCCGAAGAGCCCGATCCCGATCCCGACCGTCCGGACGTCGCCGAACCGCCGCAGGACCGTGGCGGCCGTCAGGCCTCCGGCGATCGAGCCGATGCCCTGCAGCGTCGCGAGGACTCCGAAGAAGCTCGGCTTGTGGCCGAGATGCTGGATCACGCTGAAGATGAGCGTCTCGGTGAAGCCGGTGACGAGGAGGGCGACGGCCGTCCCCGCGGTGATCTGGCGCAGCGGCAGCGTCCGCCAGACGTGCTCGACGCCGGCGGTCACCTCGCGGAGGAAGTGGTGCGCCGGGGGCTCCGGCCGCTCCTCGGCGACTCGCATCCGCGACATCAGGAACGCCGAGGCGCCGAAGGTCGCCGCGTCGAGAGCCGCAACCGCGCCGCCTCCGAACGCGGCGTAGAGACCGGCGCCGGCGAGCGGCGCGACGATCCGGAGCCCCTGGCGCATGGTCGAGAGGGCCCCGTTCGCGTCGGCGAGCAGCTCCTCGGGCAGCATCACCCGCAGCAGCGCGGTCTGCGCGGGATAGAAGACCATCCCGACCGCTCCGTAGAGGAGCGCGACGAGGTAGATGAGCCACGCGTCGCCGCGATCGTGCACGAGCAGCAGCAGGAGCACCGAGACTCCGAGGACGAGGTCGCAGGCGATCATCAGGGGCCGCCGGCGGACGCGATCCGCGAGCAGGCCGCCGAGCGGAGCGGCGAAGGCGCCCAGTCCGAGGACGAGGAAGACGAGGCCCGCACGGGCGCTCGAGCCGGTCAGCGTCTTCATCCAGACGGCCATGACGATGAACATCGCCCAGTCGCCGAAGGCCGAGAGCGTCTGCCCTCCGACCAGGAGGCGCGCGTCGCGGTAGGAGAGGAGGCGGCGCATCAGGCGTGTTCCGGCGCCGGCCGGCGCTCCTGCGCGAGATGGCGCACCGTGACCACGGCCGCGTAGCACATGGCGAGCAGCTGGCCGGCGGCCGCGACCGCGACGACGTGCCGCGAGCCGAAGGCCTTGAACGCGGGTCCTGCGGCTGCGATCGCGATCGGACCTCCGATCGCCGAGGCGGTGGACATCGCAGTCAGAGCCTTCGCCCGAACCGCGGCTGGAGGGCGCAGAGTGAGAAACGCGTGCAGTGTCGGGTTCACGAGACCGTTCGCGACACCGGACAGCGCGAGCGCTCCGCCCACCGCGGCCGCGGGAAGCGGTGCGGCGAGTGCCCAGAGCGGCGTCGCCTGCAGGAGCACGAGCCACGGTGCCTGGCGAAGCCCCCCGATGCGGTCGCTCTTGTAGGCGGCGACGTTCCCCAAGACCGCACCCGCGCCCCACGACGCGATGAACGCTCCTGCGAGGCGTGGGTCGGCGCCGTAGTGGGCGAAGACGACGACGGGAATCGCGACGAAGATGACGCCGAACGACGTGTCGCCGAGCACGAGAGCGGTCATCCACCCCCGCAGCAGCGAGTCCTGGAGCACGTAGCGGACTCCCGCCAGCAAGCCGCGGTCGCTCTCCGTCTCGTCCTCGCGAGGCGCGCCGGCCACCGGCACGAGCAACGTCACGAGCGCGAAGGCGACGAGGTAGGTCGCCGCGTCGACGACGAGCACGACGGGGGCGCCGACGACGGCGATGAGGATGCCGCCGAGCGCCGGGCCGGCGAGCATGGTGAGCCGCGTCGCGCCCTGGAGCAGCGCGTTCGCCCGTTCGACCGCCGCCTCGTCCTCGTCGAGGATCTCCGCGACGACGACGTGCTGGGCGGCGTTGTACGGCGTGCCGGCGGCTCCGAGCACGAAGGTCAGGGCGATCAGGGTCGGCAGCGAGAGGTCGCCGGTCCAGTGGAGCACCGGCACGAGGAGCATCAGCGGCGCGCGGACGGAGTCGCAGAGCCGCATCGTCCGCTGCGAGCCGAGGCGTTCCAGCAGCGCGCCGCTCGGGATCCCGAAGAGCGCGTAGCCGCCCGCCTCGGCTGCGACCACGAAGGCCATGTGCGCCGGGCCGGCGGTGGTGAGCACGAACCAGGGCAGCGCGATCCACGTCATCTGCGAGCCGGTGGTGGAGAGGACCTCGGCGGTCAGGAGCGCCGCGAGAGGCCGGCTGCGCAGGACGGAGGGTTTGGTCGCTGCTGCGACGCTCGCCATCAGCCGGCCCGGAAGACGCGGACGTCGCCGCTGACGGTGCGTCCGCGCAGAACGACGGTCGGTGCCGCCGCGCCCTCGCCGGTGACCGGCTCGCTCGCGAGCGGCACCTCCGAGGAGAGATCGCCGGAGGTCGAGCCGGCGTCGACGTCGAGCAGCGAGCCTTGCGCGATGCCGATCTCGATGTCTCCGGACACGCTCGTGAAGCGAACGCTGCCGGTCGTGAGGGCGTCGAGCCGGATGTCGCCGGAGACCGACTTCGTGTCGACGGAGCCGGCGACCGCGCGCGCCCGGATGTCGCCCGAGACGCACTGGACCGACAGATCGCCGTCGACGCGCTCGAGCTCGACGTCACCGCTGACCGTCTTGATGGTCGCGTCGTCGACGAGCTCGCCGCGCAGGCGAACGTCGCCGGAGGCCGAGTTGACCTCGAGTGCGCCGAAGTGACCTGCGAGCTCCGTGTCCGCCGAGGCGGTCTTGATCCTGACCGACGCGCCGTGCGGCACGCGGGCCTGCACGCGCAGCCCGCCGTTGAAGATCGAGCCGAAGAAGCCGAGCTTGCTCTTCTCGCGCAGGGTGACGGAGACCCGGTTGCCGCTGTGATGGACCTCGACGTGCTCGAGCATCCGCTCGTCGCCGTCGACGGTGACCGACGTCTCCTCGGTGCCGTCGGTCTCGACCTCGATGTCGCCGCTCGGGATCGAGACCTCGAACGTGAGCGGGAGGGGGGTCTGGAAGCTGTGCTCGAGCATCCTCAGGCCTCCCCGCGGTGCAGCGTGCGCTTGACCCGGATCCGGATTTCGCCGGCGCGAGGGAGCGGCCGCCGGTCGGGGCGGAGCTCGCGTCCGGTGTTCCTGTACGGGAGATGGTGGTCGGGGAACATGCGTCCTCCTCTCAGCTGCGGCCGTACCCGGTGAGCCGGTTGCGGCCGCCGAAGGAAATGGAACGGTGCGACTCGACCGCGCGCTGAAGCGCCTGGACGAGCCATGTGTTGACCGAGGCGCCGTCGCGGGCGGCGGACGACTCGACCCTCTGCTTCAGGCTCTCGGGGAGCCGGAGCGTGATGCGGGCCGAGTACGCCTCGTCGACCGGCTCCGGCGTCGTGCCGTCCTCGCGGACGAGCACGAGCTGGAGATCATGGCCTGCGATGCGGACCTCGACATGGGCGGACTCGAGCTGGTCGTTCAGCTCGAGCGCCGCCTCGGCGAGGACGTCCTGGATCCGTCGACCCAGGGACGCCTCGATGGCTACGGAGAGGAGGTCGGCCGCGCGCGACGTCGTCTCGTCGCCGAGTGCCGCGACGCGTACGAGGTCCTCCCGGAGCGCCTGGATGAGACCGTCGATCTGCATGGCTGCACTATGACATCACTGTGATGTCATTGTCAAGTCGAATTGATGCCAGAATGACGACGGCCCGCTGTCAGCGGGCCGTCGAAGGGCGTGGTAGAGCCAAAAAGTCGCTAGTACACGCCGCAGAACCGTGCCGTGTTCGGCCACGGCGAGAAGCCGCGCACGCGTGCTCCGCGTACCGCGGCCCAGATCTGCTCGAGAGGGCTCCAGTTCTCCGCGGTTCCCTTGTGCCGGAGGAGCCAGCCGGCGTAGGTCGCCTGGAACGAGAGATCCATCTGGAGGCCGCCCCAGTACGGGCTGCCGGAGTCGCTCCAGCTCCCCTCGTACCGGTGGATGCAGAGCCAGTCCTGCAGCTCGGGTGGGTGCTTCGCGTGCCACCAGGCCCGATGGGCCCGATGACTCCAGCGCCGGGCGAGTTGCCTCAGCCGCGGCAGCGAACGCGCGGCGAGCGTGCGCGAGACGTTCGCCGGCGGGCGTCCGTGCATCACCGTCAGCCAGTGCCGCGTATCCGCGCGGAAGCGGCGGATGTGGCGTCGCCAGGCCTTTGCTTCCCGCACTTCCGACGGCGAGAGGGCATTTCGGGCGGTCGTCGTGGCCGCCGTCGTGGTGGTGCTCGTACTCGTACTCGAGCTCTTCTCAGTGCCGGTGGTGGCCGCTGTTGCCGCAGTGGCCATGCCTGCGAACGCGAGCAGCAGCCCGCAGGCCAGGATAGAGCGCCGCAATTCGTAACCTCCTGGGTCGATTGCAAGTCGGAGGCCGAGCGGGCGGGAAGGCACCTCTTCTTCGAGGCGAGCACCACTCGGCGCGGCTTATGCGATCGGTGGCGGGAGGGTAGCGACAGACGCAACGTTTGTGCGCCGGTAAGGCAACGCTTGTGACTCAGCGAGGGGCCATTTTGAGCCGGAAAGACGGCGAAATGTGCGCAGGAGCGACGAATCCTGCGTAAAGCAGCGCGGCGCCGGCCGCGATCCCGATCGCGCTCCCCGCTGCGCCGAGCCCGGCGAGACCGCTGCCCGTCGCCGCTGCGGCGATCCCGGCGACGATCAGCCCGTTCCCGAGCGGGCGGCGACGGATGGAGTGCAGGGCCACGACCAGCACGGCGAGCGTCCCGGCCGCGTTCGCGACGATCGCCAGGAGGCGCGGCGGCAGAAAGGCGAGGTGGTCCTGCGCAGCCGGGATCCCGTGCGCCGCGAAGGCGCCGTGCACCGGTACCGCGAGGGAGATGCCGACCGCGAGGCCGGCGTAGACGAGCGCGACCGGCGCGGCGCGGCGGCGTCCGGCGAGGAGCAGCGAGCCGGTGCCGAGCAGCGGCGCGGTCAGCAGAGCCCCCGCCGCGTAGTAGACACGGAACGCGCGCCCGTCCCAGCCGGCGGCCTCGCCCCAGGCGATCGCAGCCGCCGCCACCGCGTACGCGCCGAGCCCGGCCGCCCACGCGAGTAGCTCCGGCCGACGGCTCGCCCGGTACCGCGCGGCCAGCAGGCCGGCGAGGCGAAGAGCCAACAGTGCCGCGGCGAAGGCGATCAGCGCGTCCACGGTCATAGAGTAGGTACGTGGATGACGAGGCGACGTTCAGGCGCGAGCTCGCCGTGCTCGTGCGCCGGCTGCTCGAGGAATCCCACCATGAGAGCAACGCCATCGGCGTCCCGATCCGCGAGCACCTCGGTCCGTCCGACGAGGACCTGACGGTCCACGCCGAAGAGCTCTCGGACTTCGAGCTCCCGAATCTCCAGCTTGCGCTCGACGCGGCGCTCGCCCGTCCCGGCTGGGAGGGACGCGTCATCGGTCTCGCCGGCCAGGGCCGTCACTTCTCGGGCGTCGGCCTCGGCGACCTGATGGCGCACGAGCATCTCAGCGTCGGGCCGCCGGAGTACGTCAACGCCTCGATCGGCCCCGGCCGCACGCTTCCGTGTCTCGTCTGGGCGGTTCTGCTCGTGACCGCACCGGAGGGCCGGCTCGCCGTCTTCGTCCACCGCGGCGAGGCACACGGGCCGATGCACGGCACCCTCACGGTGGAGGCGGCCGCCCCGGATCCCGCACTCGCCACGGGATTCCTGGCCGACCTGCGCCTGCTGATGGAGGAGCACGACGTCTTCCGGGGACAGCTCCTCACGGTCGAGGTGGACCGGTCGGGCTCGCGGCAGGTCGTCTTCCTCGAGCGCCCGGAGATGGACGCCTCGGAGCTCGTGCTCCCCGAGGGCTTGCTCGAGCGGACCGTTCGCCACGTCGTCGGTCCCAGCCGCAACCGCGAAGCGCTGCTCGCGAGCGGCCGCCATCTCGCGCGCGGCCTGCTCCTCTGGGGGCCGCCGGGAACCGGCAAGACCCACACCGTCCGCTATCTGACCGGCCTGCTGCGGGACGAGACGGTCATCGTGCTGTCGGGCGCCAGCCTGGGCCTCATCGGCGCCTTCGCGGCACTCGCCCGGCGGCTCGTACCGGCCGTGGTCGTGCTCGAGGACGTCGACCTCGTCGCGCACGAGCGCGGGGCCGGTCGCGTCGGCTCGCCGCTCCTCTTCGAGCTCATGAACGAGATGAGCGGTCTCGCTCCCGATGCCGACGTGGCGTTCGTCCTGACCACCAACCGCCCGGACGCACTCGAGCCTGCTCTCGCCGCGCGGCCCGGGCGGGTCGACCTCGCACTCGAGATCCCGCTGCCCGCGGCCGGCGAGCGACGGCGGCTGCTCGAGCTCTACGGCCGGGGTCTTGACCTACCGCCGGAGGTGCTCGACGAGGCCGTCGAGCGTACCGAGGGAGCGACGGCGTCGTTCTTCCGCGAGCTGCTCCGGAAGGCGGCGCTCACGGCCGCGGAGGACGGCCGCACCGGTGCGTCCGCCGACGACGTTCGCGCCGCCCTCGACGAGTTGCTGCACGAGACCGCCAAGATGACGCGCGTCCTGCTCGGCAGCGAGGCCCCTGGGGAGGAGCCCGCGCCCGGCCCGCACGACTGGATGCAGGGAATCGCGAGCGGGGGCTGGACCGGCACGACCGCCCGCATGTTCCGCACCTCTCGTTAGTCTCGGAAGTCGTGGCGACGAAGCGGTATCTGTTCACGCCCGGGCCGACGCCGGTGCCGCCGGAGGTGCTGGCCGCGATCGGCGCGCCCGTGCTGCACCACCGCAGTCCCGACTTCCTGCCGGTCTACGAGCGGGTGCTCGGGCGGCTTCGCGAGGTCTGTCGCACGGAGAACGACGTGCTCCTCTTCGGCTCGTCCGGTACCGGCGCCTTCGAGTCCGCCGTCGCGAACCTCGTCTCGCCGGGCGAGCCGCACCTCGTGGTCTCGGCGGGCAGCTTCGGCGAGCGGTGGGTCGCCATGACGACCGCGTACGGCGCCTACGTCGACGTGCTCAGGTACGCGTGGGGCGAGACGCCGGACGCCGACGACCTGCGCGCGCGGCTAGGCGAGCGGGAGGCGAAGGCCGTCTGGTTCGTGCACTCCGAGACGTCGACCGGCGTCGTGTCCGACGTGCGCGCCCTGGCCGCGGCGGCGAAGGAGGCGGGAGCGGTCGCCGTCGTCGACGCAGTCTCGAGCCTCGGCGCCGTCCCCTGCGAGACCGACGAGTGGGGGCTCGACGTCGTCGTCTCGGGCTCGCAGAAGGCGCTCATGTCCCCGCCGGGTCTCGGCCTCGTCGCCGTGTCCGAAGGCGCGCTCGCCGCGACCGGCACGTCGCCCCGCTTCTACTTCGACTGGGCTCGGACCCGGAAGGCGCAGCAGACGCTCGATGCCCCGGTGACGCTCCCCGTCTCCCTCGTCGCGGGTCTCGACGTCGCACTCGAGCTCCTGCGCGAGGAGGGGCTGGAGGCTGCCTTTGCCCGCCACGTGCGGCTCGGCCGGGCGGCGCGCGCCGGCGTCAAGGCTCTCGGCCTCGAGCTCTTCTCCCCGGACGAGGACCGGAGCGCGGTCGTGACCGCCGTCCGCGCGCCCGCCGGCATCGACTCGGGCGACGTCGTCAGGGCCGTCCGCGACCGCTTCGGGATCACGATCGCGAACGGCCAGGGCGAGCTGAAGGGGAAGATCTTCCGCCTCGGTCACATCGGCTGGTTCGACGTGTTCGACATCACGACGCAGGTCGCCGCCGTCGAGCTCGTCCTCGCCGAGCTCGGCGCGGACATCGAGCGTGGCGTCGCGGTCACGGCCGCCCTGGAAGCCTTCAGCGCGGAACCGTCGCGCGCGTGACACCGCGCGTCCTCGTTCGCGAGGAGATCTCGGACGCAGGGGTCGACCTCCTTCGCTCGCGGTTCGACGTGGACGTCGACGCGGACGGCACGCTCGAGGAGATCATCGGCGGCTACGACGCCATCGTCGTCCGCTCCGCGACCAGGCTGACGGCCGACGTGATCGACCGCGCCGAGCGGCTGAAGGTGATCGGCCGGGCGGGTGTCGGCGTCGACAACGTCGACGTGGAGGCCGCGACGCGGCGCGGGATCATCGTGGCGAACGCGCCGGAGTCCACGGTCGTGTCCGCCGCGGAGCACACCGTCGGGCTCCTCGTCGCGCTCGCCCGCAACATCCCGCAGGCGCACGCCGCGCTGAAGCAGGGTCGCTGGGAGCGCAGCGCGTACGGCGGGACCGAGCTCGCCGCCAAGACGCTCGGCGTCCTCGGGTTCGGTCGCATCGGTCAGCAGGTGGCGCGGCGCGCGCTCGGCCTCGGGATGCGCGTCGTCGCCTACGACCCGTACGTGACGCCGGACCGTTTCCGCGAGCTGGGTGCCGACCGCGTCGAGTCGCCGGAGGACGTGTACGCGGTCGCGGACTTCCTCACCCTGCACCTGCCTCTGACCGCGGAGACGCGCGGCTCGGTCGGCGCCGCGGCCTTCGAGGCGATGCGGCCCGGCGTCCGGATCGTGAACGCCGCCCGCGGGCCGCTCGTCGACGAGGACGCGCTGCTCGAGGCGCTCCGCTCCGGGAAGGTCGCCGGCGCGGCGCTCGACGTCTTCGAGAGCGAGCCGTACGCCGGCCCGCTGCTCGACCTCGACAACGTCGTCGTCACGCCGCATCTCGCGGCCTCGACCGGAGAGGCGCAGGATCGGGCCGGCGTCATCGTCGCCGAACAGGTTGCCGCGGCGCTGGAGGGCGGCCTCGTGTCGAACGCCGTCAACATCCCGGTGATCGGCGCCGACGACCTCGAGGTGCTCGGGCCGTACGTGCCGCTCGCGTCCCGGCTCGGACGCATCGCCATGGATCTCGCGGACGGCCCGGCCGAGGAGATCGTGATCACGGTCTACGGCGGCCTCGCGGACTACGACGCGCGCCTCCTCGCGGTCGCCGCGCTCAACGGGGCCTTCCAGGGCCGCGCCGACCGGCCCGTGAACTATGTGAACGCGCCGCTGATCGCGGCGGAGCGGGGCATCGAGGTACGGGAAGAGCGCTCCCGGTCGGCGCGCGACTACACGAACCTCGTCCGGGTGGAGTTGCGCGGCCCCGGCTCCCGTGTCCGGGTCGCGGGCACGACGATCGGCAGCGACCACCGGCCGTGGCTCGTCAACATCCTCGGCTTCGAGATCGAGCTCGAGCTCGCACCGCTCTTCGTGATCTGCCTCTACGACGACGTGCCCGGCGTGATCGGCCGCGTGGGGACGCTCTTCGGCGAGGCCGGGGTCAACATCGCCGGCATGACCGTCTCACGCAGCCGGCGCGGCGGCAAGGCGCTCATGGCGCTCACCGTCGACTCGGCGCCGTCCCCGGAGCTCGTCGAGCGGCTGCGAAGCGAGGGCTTCGACGACGCCCGCGTGCTCGAGCTCGGGCCGGTCGCCGACTAGCGGTCCGGGCTACGGTGGCAGCGTGGAACGCTGGCCGGAGCCCGTCGCGCGCGTCGCCGAGGTGCTGAAGCGCGGGGGAGTGGACGCGCGCGTCGAGGAGTTCCCGGAGGGGACGCCGACGGCGAGCGCGGCCGCGAAGGCGGTCGGCAGCTCTCGCGCCCAGATCGTCAAGTCGCTGGTCTTCGTCTGCGACGGCCGACCGACGCTCGCGCTCGTCCCGGGCGACCGGCGGGCCGACGAGAACAAGGTGGCGGCGGCCGCCGGAACCCGCCACGCCCGCGTCGCCCGTCCGGACGAGGTCCTCGCCGCCACGGGCTTCGAGCCCGGCGGGGTCGCGCCGTTCCCGGCGCCCGGGATCGCGCAGGTGCTGATGGCCGGAGAGCTGCTCGTCCACGACAGGGTGTGGATCGGCGCCGGCTCCGAGCGCCACATGGTCGGGCTCTCGCCCGTCGATCTCCAGCGTCTCACGCACGCCCGCACGGCCGATCTTTCCTAGGGATCTCCGCAGCGCACGGGTACGATTCCGGGGCCCAGCATCCGACCCGAAGGGACGAGCCGAAGATGCGCGAGACGAAGAAGATCTGGATGAACGGCGAGCTGGTGGACTGGGCCGACGCGACGGTCCACGTCGGCACGCACGGCCTCCACTACGGCTCGGGCGTCTTCGAGGGGATTCGCGCCTACGAGACCGAGCTCGGCACGTCCGTCTTCCGCCTCACCGACCACCTCGAGCGCCTGCACCGGTCGGCGCAGCTTCTGTACCTCGACCTCCCGTATTCGGTCGAGGAGCTGAGGACGGCGACGTGGGACCTGATCGGCGTCAACGAGCTGCCGTCGTGCTACCTCCGGCCGATCGCCTTCGTCGGCTACGGCGAGCTTGGCGTCTCGTCGGTGGGGAACCCGGTCGACGTCGCGATCATGTCCTGGCCGTGGGGCGCATACCTCGGCGAGGAGGGGCAGCGGAACGGGATCCGCGCCAAGGTCTCGAGCTGGCAGCGCGTCGGGCCGAACGTCATCCCGCACGTCGCGAAGGCGACCGGCGTCTACCTCAACTCGATGCTCGCGGTCGGCGAGGCGAACCGCGCGGGCTACGACGAGGCGATCCTGCTGACCGCCGAGGGCAACGTCGCCGACGGCTCCGGCGAGAGCGTCTTCGCCGTCCGCGACGGCGTCATCTACACACCCGACCTCGCGGCCTCGATCCTCGTCGGCATCACGCGCGACTCCGTGATCCAGATCGCGCAGGACCTAGGCCACCGCGTCGTCGAGAAGCCGCTCATCCGCACCGACCTCTATCTCGCCGACGAGGTGTTCATGGTCGGGACCGC
>Ga0134128_10010821_pt1 | contig 10921 bp, 10 predicted proteins | sample KB31754_FD_96462 | JGI IMG/M metagenome (GOLD analysis project Ga0134128, IMG submission 96462) | Terrestrial soil microbial communities with excess Nitrogen fertilizer from Kellogg Biological Station, Michigan, USA - KB3-175-4 | ecosystem: Environmental > Terrestrial > Soil > Unclassified ...
CGAGATCGCCAGGAACATCAAGGGCGTTTCGGAAGAGACCACCACGGGCGTGCATCGTCTTTACGACATGGAGAAGAAGGGCACGCTGCTGTTCCCGGCGATCAACGTCAATGACAGCGTCACCAAGTCGAAATTCGACAACAAATACGGCACGCGTGAATCGCTGGTCGACGCCATCCGCCGCGGCACCGACGTGATGCTGGCTGGCAAGGTCGCGATCGTCTGCGGCTATGGCGATGTCGGCAAGGGCTCGGCGCAGTCGCTGCGCGGCGCCGGCGCCCGCGTGCTGGTGACCGAGGTCGATCCGATCTGCGCGCTGCAGGCGGCGATGGACGGCTTCGAAGTGGTGACGCTGGAGGATGCCGCGCACCGGGCCGATATCGTCGTCTCGGCGACCGGCAACAAGGACATCATCATGATCGATCACATGCGCCAGATGAAGGACATGGCGATCGTCTGCAACATCGGTCACTTCGACAACGAAATCGACGTCGCGGGCCTGCGCAATTTCAAATGGACCAATGTCAAGCCGCAGGTCGACCTGGTCGAGCTCGCCTCCGGCAAGCGCATCGTACTCTTGAGTGAGGGCCGGCTGGTCAATCTCGGCAATGCCACCGGCCATCCGAGCTTCGTGATGTCGGCAAGCTTCTCCAACCAGACGCTGGCGCAGATCGAGCTCTGGACCAACGGCAAGAAGCTCGAGACCAAGGTCCACGTCCTGCCCAAGCATCTCGACGAGAAGGTCGCAAGCCTCCATCTTGCCAAGCTCGGCGCCAAGCTGACCCAACTGACCAAGTCGCAGGCCGACTATATCGGTGTGCCGCAGCACGGCCCCTTCAAGTCGGATCAATACCGCTACTGACCGTTTTCGTCCTTCGGCGAGAATCAACGGCCCCGGCGGGATCCGCCGGGGCTTTGTTTTGTCGGCAGGGTCAAGAGTCCGGCCGGGCGTTTTGCCCGCTTTTCACATCGAATTAGACTCTTTTTAGAGGATTCGCGGGCCGGTATGTTTGTGTGATTCGGGGCTCGTTGCGTCGCTCGCGTGCCATCGTATGGCGGGTGGCGGAATTGCGGTAAGCAGTTTGTGGATCACGGCCGGCGTCGGTGGCCGGTGAGTAGGAATCGCGCCGTGCGGCGTCCGGTGGGATTTGCCGCGCAGCAGGCGCGGATTGTGTAGCGTTTCAATGCCATGGGGGTGGTGCATGCGGCCGGGCGATTTCCGGAACGATTGGCGATTCACGGGCTGCGCTGCCGCGGCCCTGCTGAGCGCCACGACCGGCCCCGCCTTTGCCAATCCCTTCGCTTCCCCGGTCGTCGTGGGCAACGCGCCACTCGCAATCGCCCTGGGCGCAGCCGCCTTCGCGGTGCTGGCGCTGCTGGCCCTGCGGCAGCGCGTCGCCGAAGGCCGTCTCGCCCGCCAGCAGGCGGCCGAGCAGATCGCCGCGCTGCGCGCCGATCTCGACGAGCGTGAGGCGCTGATCGCCTCCGCTCGCGAAGTCACGGTGCTTTGGGCGGAAAGCGGCATGCCGCGGGTTTTTGGCCAGACGGGAGGCCTGTTGCCGCCCGGCCGCCGGCCCGAAGCGATACTCGATTTCGGCCAATGGATGGCCGACGCCGACATTCCGCGCCTGGCAACAGCGCTGGAAGGGTTGCGGGTACGTGGTGACGGCTTCGCTCTGACCCTTGCGACCCGCAATGGCGGCGAGGTGCGGGCTGTCGGCGCGCCCCTTGGCGTGGGCGCCGTCGTCCGCTTCCGTCCGATCGTCGAGCGCGCCCCGGTGGTCGAGCCGGTCGTGCCCAGCGCGCCCGATCTGCTCGCCGGCCTGGATCTGCCTGCCTTTCTGCGCGATGCCGACGGCGAGCTGGCCTTCACCAACCCGGCCTATCGCGCCCTTGCCGGCCGGCTTGGGCTGAACGCCGGCGCGGCCGCGACTGCCGAGCTGCAGGATAAGGCCGGTCGCGACAAGCATCTGGCGGCAGTAACAACCGCCGATGGCGCAGTCAGGACCGAGCTGGTGCTGCCGCCCGGCCGCTTCGAACTGGTCGAATTCAAGCTCGGCGACGGCACGGCCGGCTATCTCCGTCCGCTGCCGCCGCAGGCGCCTGCGGCAAAGGCAGATGATCGCGCCGCTGCGCTCGTCTCGGCGCTCGCCATGCCGGCGGCCCTGTTCAATGCCGACCATCAGCTTGTCGTCTTCAACGCCGCCTATGCCGCGCTGTGGAAGCTCGATGGCTGGCTCAAACCGGGCCTCGACGAGCGCCAGATCATCGATCGCCTGCGCCGCGATGGCCTCCTGCCGAGCGAGCCCGACTACCAGAGCTGGCGCAACAAGCACCTCGCTTCCTATACCCTGCGGCAGAAGCGGACCGAAGCCTGGCATTTGCCGGACGGGCGCATGCTCAACGTCACCGCCGCACCGGCCGGACCCGAGGGCGGCGTCATCTACCTCTTCGAGGACGTCTCCCGCGAAATGGAGCTCCTCAGCCAGAACCGCGCGCTCCTGAGCGTTCAGCGCTCCACCCTCAACGCCCTCTCGGATGCCGTGGCCGTGTTCGGCACCAATGGCCGGCTGCAGCTCTTCAATCCCCGCCTGTCGGCGCTCTGGCAGCTGCCGCTCGACATGCTCGAGCGCTCTCCGCATATCGACCAGATTGCCGATGTGGCGGCAAAAGCCTTGCCCGAAGACGGCGCCGCCATGTGGCGCGACCTGAAGCGCGCCGTGATCGACCTTTCCCCCACTCGCGCCGACCTCAGCGGCCGTCTCGCCCGCTCCGATGGCCGCCTGCTCGACTACGCGGTCGTCCGCCTGCCCGACGGGCAGAAGCTCCTGACTTTCCTCGACGTCACCGAGAGCGCCAATTACAGCAAGGTGCTCAAGGAGCCGAACGACGCCCTGCTGACCGCCGACCGGCTGAAGGACGCCTTCGTCCAGAACGTCTCCTACGAGCCGCGCTCCCCGCTCAACAACATCATCGGTTTTGCCGACCTGCTCGCCTCGCCCGAGATCGGTCCGCTCAACGATCGTCAGCGCGCCTACACCGACTACATCCGCGCTTCGAGCACGACGCTCGGCGTGCTCATCGACAGCATACTCGACCTTGCGACGGTGGATGCCGGTATCGCCGAGCTCAAGCCCGAGCCGCAGGACGTGACGGCGCTGGTCGAAAAGGCCCGGGCCGGCTTCCTTGCGAGCTTTCCCGATCTCGGCGACGGCAGGGGCGTCCGCCTCGCGGTCAATATCGCGCCAGGCCTGCCGCCGCTCATCGCCGATGGCACGCGGCTCGTGCAGGTGCTCTACAATCTGCTGTCGAGCGCCGCGCGCTTCTCGCAAGCGGACGGCGAAGTTCGCCTCTCGGTCACCAGCCGCGGCGATCGCATGCTGTTCGTCGTCGAGGACGATGGTGCCGCGGTAGGCGAGGAACTGCGCGACGCCCTGAGCGACCGGCCCGAGGCCGGCCTTGCCGGCCGCGATCGCGGCGTCGGCCTGGGCCTCGCGATCGTCCGCGCCTTCGTCAATCTGCATGGCGGCACGATCGGCGTCGAGCAACCGCGCGGCGGTGGCAGCCGTGTCGTCGTCAATCTGCCGATCGACGCCTCGGCCGTCGGCACGGATGCGGCAGAATAAGTTCGGGGCCTTGTGCGATCTGAAGGTGGTTTCCCGCCTTCGCGGGGAATGACAGCGTGCCTGTGGCACGATAATTCCATCACCACGGCCGTCGTTTCCCGCCAAAGCGGGACCCATCTTATGCGGATTGCGCACCGCCATGATCGAAACCCGCCATTTCCTGCCCGACGAGGCGTCGACGACCGCCTACGGTGCGGCGCTTGCGGAGGACCTGCAGCCCGGCGATCTCGTACTGCTCAAGGGCGATCTCGGCGCCGGCAAATCGACCCTGGCGCGAGCGCTGGTTCGGGCGCTTGTCGGCGATCCGGAGCTCGAGGTGCCCTCTCCGAGCTTTGCCCTGGTCCAGCCTTATGAGCGGCCGGCCGGGCCAGTCTTGCATGCCGACCTCTATCGCCTCGGCTCCGCCAGCGAGATCGAGGAACTGGGGCTGTTCGATCGGCCAGAGGCGATCGTCATCGTCGAGTGGCCGGAGCGCGCCCCCGAGCTCGACCGCCTCGCCACCCTCACCCTGTCGCTCGCCATTCCGCCGGGCGGGGTTGGTCGCGAGCTGATTGTGCAGCGAGCCCACCCGGCCGAAACGGCCTCTGGACTTCCGGGCACCTGACGGCTCAAATCCCGCATGGCCGATCCCATCCGATTCCAGCCCGTTGCCGGTCGTCCCGACGTGATGCTGCTTGCCGCGGGGCGCGGCCTGCGCCTGCGGCCGCTCACCGAAACGCGCCCCAAGCCGCTGCTCGAAGTCGGCGGCGTCGCCCTGCTCGACCGCGTGGTAGCCGAGGCCGCCGCCGAGGGCTTTTCCCGCTTCGCCGTCAACGCCCATCATCATGCCGACCAGCTTGCGGCGCATATCGACGGATTGACCGCGCGCTTTGCCGAGGCGCGCTTCCAGCTGTCGCGGGAGCCCGAGCTGCTCGATACCGGCGGAGGCGTGAAGCAGGCGCTGCAGTTGCTGGAATCCGGCGAGATCCTCGTCATGAATACCGACGCCTTCTGGGCTCCTGGTGCCGACCGGCCGCTGGCGCGGATGCTCGACCGGCTGCCGGACGGCGATATTGTGCTGCTCTGTGCCCAGCCGCGCCGCGCCCACGGCTTCGGGCGCAGCCATGATTTCTGCCTCGATCCGCGCGGCCGCGTCACCCGCGACAGCGGCCAGCCGGTGATCTATGCCGGTGTCGCCCTGCTCCGCCGCTCCTTGCTGGAGGCGGTGGCCGAAAGGCGCTTCTCCCTCTATCCGCTGTTCATCGACGCCCTGGATGGCGGCCGGCTGGCTGGCGTTGTCCTCGATGCCGAGTGGTTCCATGTCGGCGATCCGGCGGCGCTCGCCGAAGCCGAGCGTGCCATGGCGGCCGCGGTCGCCTGATGCGGCAGAGCCTCTTCACCATCGCCGCCGATGCGCCTTTCCTGCCGACGCTCGCGGCCCGCATCGTTGATGGCACGCTACTCGACGGTTGGCCGCGCGAGGGGCCGTTCTGGCTCTCCGACGTGACCATTCTGCTGCCCACCCGCAGAGCCCGCGCTGCCTTGGCCGAGGCCTTCCTCGGCCTCGGCCAGGTGCTGCTGCCGGACATCCGCAGTCTGGGCGAGGAGGATGCCGAAGCCGAGCCCTTCCTGCCCCCGCTCGACCTGCCGCCGGAGCCGCACGCTGCCTCGGCCATGGAACGGCGGCTGGTGCTGGCGCGGCTGGTCGCGCACTGGACAGCGCAGGGAGGCGATGCAGGCGGTGGCGCGAGCCGGCCGGAGGCGGCCGAGGCCTTCCGCCTCGCCGACTCCCTCGCCGGCCTTGTCGACGATCTTATCATCGAGCGCGTCGAGCCCGCGGCGCTGCGCGAAATCGCCCCGGAAAATCTCGCCGAGAACTGGCAGCGGTCGCTCGATTTTCTCGAAATCGCGCTCTCCGCCTGGCCGAAGATCCTTGCAGGCCGCGGCCGGATCGATGCCGCGGCGCGCCGCGCCGCGCGGCTCGAGCGGGAAGCCGGGAGCCTTGCAGCCCGCTACGGCGACCGGCCGGTCATCGTCGCCGGCTCGACCGGTTCGCAACCGGCGACGGCCGACCTTATCCGGGCCATCGGGCGGCTGCCACGCGGCGCGGTGGTCCTGCCGGGACTCGATACGACGCTTTCCGGCCGCGAGCTCGCAACCCTCGCCGACCCTGGCCAGTCACCCCATGCCCATCCGCAATACGGCCTCGTCAAGCTGCTGGGCGTGCTGGGTGCGCGGCCCGATGCGGTGACGGAGCTCGCGCGTGAAGGCCAGCCGGCGCGCCGCCGCCTCGTGCGGCGGGCGCTGGCGCCGGCCGAGGCGACCGCCGGCTGGCTCGAAGACCGGGTAAGCCTTGCCGCGGACCTGCCGGCCGCGCTCGCCGGCCTCGCTTTGCTTGCGGCCCCGGACGAGGACGTCGAAGCGCGCGCCATCGCCATCGCCGCCCGCGCAGCGCTCGAAGCCGGCCGGACGGTGGGCATCATCTCGCCCGACCGGACGTTGGCACGGCGCATCGCCGGCGAGCTCGCCCGCTTCGACATCGAAGTGGATGACGCGGCCGGCGTGCCGTTGTTCCAGTCGCCGGCCGCTCGGCTGGCTCGCGCCTTGCTGACGCTCGCCGCCGGCCGGTTCGAGCCGGTGGCGCTGATGAGCGTGCTCCGCAACCGGGCGACGACGCTCGGCTTGCCGAGGGCGGAACTGATGTTGCTCGCCGATGCGCTCGCGAGTGCGTCGCCCGCGCTGATCCGGCAGCTCTGCGAAAACCTCAAGCGGCAAATCGTGATCGGCCCGAAGGTCGGATGGGACATGCGCAAGGAGGGGCTGTTCGACCGGATGCTCGCCGCGTTCGGCCCACATCCCGACCTCGGCAAGCCCCGGCTCTGGAGCCACGGCAGTAAGGACGCGGCGATCCGCGCCATGACGTGGCCGCTGCGTAGGGCCAGCGAGATTATTGACGAGTCAGCAGCCGCGCCAGTCCTAACCGCGAATGTCGTCCCCCTGGCCCGTGCCCACGGCACAACGCCCGCGCACGGATGAACGAACGACAGGCACACTGATCATCGTCCCCAGCAACCCCGATAGCCAGACATCCCGCCAGCCCACCATGACCCCTCCCTTGTTCCAGCTCGCCACCCGCCCGCGCCACCTCTACGGCGCGTACATAGCCGTGCCGGCGACCGCCTCGATCTCCGGCGCCGAGCAGATCGAGCGCACCTGCGAGGCCTGCGGCGCGGTCCGGGTGACGCTGCTGCTGGCGGGCGGCAATGCCGTGCGGCTGTGGCGGCGCGCGGGCGAAAGCGCGCAACTTACTATCGAGCCGGCGTGCGAGGTGGTCGCCACAACAAGCGGGGCCACGGCATGACCCGCCACCACTGGGGCGAAAAGATCACCATCACGCCAAACAAGAGCGAGTGCGAGTGCTTGAACGGCTGCGGCCTGATCAAGGTGAGCCGGCACGAGTGGGACGGCGGGCGCGAGCTGCACTGGAGCGAGTTCTGGCGCGGGCTCGACCGGATCGAGGCGAGCGGGACGCCCCCTTGCGAGGTGGTGACGAGCGCCATCAGTTACGAACTTAATCTGAAGAAGAAGGGCGAGCGCACCAAATGATTTTCAAGCGCCGCCATACCGCCAACTTCACGACGATTGGCAACACCCTGTTCGATGACGAGCGGCTGAAGCTGGACGAGCTCGGCATTTTGACCTGGCTGCTGTCGCGCCCGGAAAACTGGGAGGTGCGCCGACCGCAGTTACGCAAGCGGTTCAAAATCGGAAGGGACGCGCTGCGCAGGATAGTGACCAATCTGGTCAAATACGGCTGGGCAACCGCCTGTCGCAAGCGACTCGGCAACGGAACCTTTTACACGATCTATGAAATACGCGACGAACCGAGCCCGGAACTAACCGATGACGAGGTCAAGGCCATTTTTTCGCTGGAGTCCGGCGAGGATGGCTCATCTGACGACGTCGAAGGGAATACGGACGAACCTGAAGAGTCCTCGGACCAGGGCGGGTTAGTCGCCATGGAGTGCGGATTACCCGCACTCCAGGGCGGGTTACCCGACACCGCTGACCCGCCACGGTCCATATATAAGACTCTAACAAATACTATACCTACCAAATCTGAGAGAGAGCTTGCGCGTGCGCGGGAAAAGCACGTCCTGATGCTCGCCGAGTTCAAGCGCCGCTATCCCACCGCCGCAAGCGATGATCAGACCAGGATCGAGGAGGAGTGGTTCAAGCTTGGACTCGATGAAGGGGAGCCGGCGCTCGCGGGCATCGTGCCGTTCCTCGAAAAGCTGAAACGCGATAAGCGCACGACGGTTCCGGCTGCCTGGAAATACCTCAAGGAAAAGCGCTGGACGCTGCTCGACCCACCGCACGCGGCCTCATCCGGGCAACGTGCGCTCTACCCGCCCGACAGCATCGAGGCGACGGCGATCCGCGCGTTGCACGAGATTGCCGGTCGCACCTCGGCGTTCTGGAAAATCTTTCGCCGTCCCGACGGCTCGGTGAGCTTTCCAAAGCCGATGACCGAGCAGCTCCGCGCGCTGGCGCAGGCCCCACCGAAGGACGAATGGGTGACGCTCGATCGCGCCGGCGGCGGCTCCTGGGAGGACCTGATGCGCGGGGTGTTCGAGCCCGAGGTGATCCGAACGCGATTTGCCGAGGGCTGCCGCGCACCATGGCCGTTCGCGCCGTCGAAAGACGGCAAAATCTACGTCGCGACCGGGCCCCCCATGGCGGAGCTCTCCGAACAGGACGCGGCGGATTTTCGGTAAACGGCATCACCACCAGGAGGGGCAGGCGCGACATGACGGCACTTTACGCGATCGGGGACTTCGTTGACATCGTGGAGCGGCGCCCTCGCGCCGTGCCGCTGCCCAAGCTCTGGTACATGCTCAAGCTGCATCCGAACTATGACCTCAAGGCGGAGCGGCAGCTGGCCGATCGCGGCATCTGCGCCTACCTGCCGAAAGAGATGCTCGTCAAGAAGATCGGTTGGGGAAAATACGACCGGCGCCGCGTCCCGGTTTTCCCCGGATCGATCTTCGTGCCGGACTTCGAGGCCAATCTGCCGCGGCTCAAGGCGATTGCCGACGGCATCGGCGGCTTCGTGCGCACCGGCTGTGGCGAGCCCCTGCGCATCTCGCTCGGCTGGATGGAGCGCATCCGCGCCTTCGAACACAAACTTCTGGCCCAGCCGCAGGGCCGCAAATTCGCGGTTGGTAAGAAGGTGCGCATCGTGAGCGGGGCATGGGAGTTGTGGGAAGGCAAGGTCATGAGGGTTGACGCCAACCACCGAATCAGGATTTTAATCGAATCCTTGTTGGGCGAGGTTCCCGTCGAGTTGGACGAGAGCCAGGTCGAAGCGGTATAGCGACCCTCGGGACCGCTCACGCGGTCAACAGGAGCGACAACGCGATAGACCGGGAGAACATCCCAGCCCGGGGAGAGCCTCCGAGAGCGATCCGGAGATTCTCCCATTAGAGAGATTCAGGTGACCAAAGCCCCGCCCGCGCGGGGCTTTCTGGTGTCAGGCGGCGGCCTCGCGGCTTCCGCCGATCTCCTTGGACGTTTCCTCCCTTTGACTGGCCTGCCGGGCGATGACCCCGCGCAGGCCGTTCTTTTGTGCAAGAACAAAGAACGGGACTGGCCAGATGAGCCGCGAGTTGAAGATCACCTTGAGCGATGAGCAGTGCGACGCGCTGGCGGTCGAGGCCAAACAGAACGGGCTGAAGTTCTTCGATCATTGCCGGACGAAGCTCGCAGCCGGACTTGAATCCGCCCCGCTTGAGCGGGCGCCAGTCGCCAAACCGGTACAATCAACGGCTATGAAGCCAGCAGGCGCTCAGCCGGATCGGCTGGACCGGCTGGAGGCGATGATGCTGCAACTGGCCGACGCGGTGCAGGGCGGGGCGCTTGCCAAGCCAGTACCGGAGCCTGTCGAATATCACGGTCCAGAAATCGACGTGGCCGACGTCATCGGCGACGCACTCGGCGAGGCCGACCGCCAAGGGCTGACCGCGATCGTGCGCGAGGCGCCGGTGGTCCAGCACGGCGTGCGGCATGTCGGCACGCGGCCACCGTCGCGCTATTCGGTGACGCCAAGGCATTTGCAGGGTGTGCTGCCGGGCTAGGACTCGTCCGGAATCGTTTGGACTCGCATTGATGAAACCCCTCAGCGACCTGCATGAACGCCTCGCCCAGGCCCGCGCGCTCGGCTACAAGCCGAACGACGCGGCGCGGCTCGCCGGCTACAAGGGCAGCGGCAAGACGTTTGCGGCCAACGCGCGCAAGGCTTGCAACAGGCCCGACGTGAAAGCGCGGGTCCGCGAACTCAGGGCTCCGGCGCTTGCCAGGGTCCAGGAGCAGATCAACATCAGCGCGGCGTGGGCCGCGCAGAAGCTCGCGGCCATGGCGAACCACGATCTTCCGATGGATGAAATCAAGGCGAGCGACCAGGTCATGGCGCTCCGGCTTTTGGCGCAGATGAACGGATGGCTGGCGCCGGAGAAGGTAGAACACAGTCTCAATGGCCTTGGCGACCGACTCGATCAAGCCCTCGCCCGAGCGCGAGCGGCAGGCTAAGCTCATCGAGCTCGCGCGGCTCACCGCCCGCGACCCGCTCAAGTTCGTGCTCGCAGCCTATCCGTGGGGAATAGCCGGCGGACCGCTGGAAAAGCATGAAGGCCCGGATGCCTGGCAGCAGGAGATCCTGGAATATATCAGGGATAACATCAGTAGCGGCCGACCGCTGCGCATCGCCGTGGCCGGCGGGGTCGGTCCCGGCAAATCCGCGCTGATGGCGTGGCTGATCAACTGGGGCATGACGACCTGCGTCGATACGCGCTGCCGGATCACCGCCAACACCGGCCCGCAGATCACCACCGCAACGTGGCCGGAGATCACCAAGTGGCACCGCATGTCGCTATTTGCCGAGTGGTTCGAGGCCGGCGACCGCCGACTGCGCTCGCTCGACGGCGCAAGACGCGAGAGTTGGCGCGCCGACGCCATCACATGGGACGAGCACCGGCCGGAAGCCTTCGCCGGCTTCCACAACGCCGGCCGGCGCATCATCTACGCCTTCGACGAATCGGCCGGCATCGCCGCCTCGATCTTTCGCGAATCCGAAGGCATCCTGTCAGGTGCCGAGGACACCGAAATCATCTGGCTTTGCCTCGGCAACCCGACGCGCAACGATACTTCCTTCCGCACGTTCTTCGCGGGCGGCAAGAACGCCCACCTATGGAAGAGTTGGCACATCGACACGCGCAGCGCGCGGATGTCGGACAAGGCGCAGATCGCCGAATGGATCA
>Ga0134128_10010822_pt1 | contig 10921 bp, 10 predicted proteins | sample KB31754_FD_96462 | JGI IMG/M metagenome (GOLD analysis project Ga0134128, IMG submission 96462) | Terrestrial soil microbial communities with excess Nitrogen fertilizer from Kellogg Biological Station, Michigan, USA - KB3-175-4 | ecosystem: Environmental > Terrestrial > Soil > Unclassified ...
AATGCCGCCGATGCGATGGCGTGCGATCTCCTCGAGCAAGCGTTTGAGATCGTCACGAAAACGGGTGCGGCGAATCGTATCAAGCGGCGTGGCAATGATGTGAGTCGTATCGGAGAGCGCCATGCCGATGGTCTTGGTGCCGACATCCAGTCCCAGGAGTCGCGTGCCGGCCGGCATTAGCGGCTTCAAGTCGGCAGGGTTGCAGAGCGGCATGGGACTGTTAGGAAGCGGTCGCGGTTGCTATTTTTGGCAACACAGGAGACATCTACAGCATGGCATTGGACAAGGCCACCGTGGCGCGGATTGCCGCCCTGGCGCGCATCCGGGTGACCGAAGAAGAGCAGACGCGGCTCGCCGGCGAGCTGTCGCAGATCCTCACCTGGATCGAGCAGCTCGGCGAGGTTGACACGAGCGGCGTCGAGCCGATGGCAAGCGTCGCGCATCAAAAGCTGCCCTTGCGCGACGACAAAGTCACGGATGGCGGCATTCGCGACAAGCTGCTTGCCAATACCCCGTCCAATAATCCCACAGCGACATCGCGCGGCTTCTTCGCCGTGCCCAAGGTGGTGGAGTGAGCTCGCTCACCGAGCTCGGCCTCGCCGAGGCGCGCGACGGACTCCTCGCCAAGAAATTTTCAGCGCGCGAGCTTGCCGAGGCGCATGTGAAAGCCGTCGAGGCATCACGGTCGCTCAACGCTTATCTCGTCGAGACGCCGGAGAAGGCGCGCGCGATGGCGGCGGCAAGCGATGAGCGCATCGCGCGCGGCGAGGCGCGGCCGCTTGAGGGCCTGCCGCTCGCGATCAAGGATCTGTTCTGCACCGAAGGCGTCCAGACCACGGCTGGCTCGAAGATCCTGAAAGGCTTCAAGCCGCCTTATGAATCGACTGTCACCGCCCATCTCTGGCGCGACGGCGCCGTGATGCTCGGCAAGGTGAATATGGACGAGTTCGCGATGGGCTCGTCGAACGCCACCTGTGCGCATGGCCATGTCGAGAATCCGTGGCGGCGGCGCGGCGACAACCGGCCGCTGGTGCCGGGTGGCTCGTCGGGCGGCTCGGCCGCAGCAGTCGCGGCGCGCGCAGCGCTTGCCGCGACCGGCACGGACACAGGCGGCTCGATCCGCCAGCCGGCGAGCTTTTGCGGCATCGTCGGGCTGAAGCCGACCTACGGACGCTGCTCGCGCTGGGGCATCGTCGCCTTCGCCTCCTCGCTCGATCAGGCGGGGCCAATGACGCGCAGCGTCAAGGACGCGGCGCTGATGCTCCAATCGATGGCGGGGCACGATCCGAAGGATTCGACCTCGGCGGATGTGCCGGTGCCGGATTTCGAGAAGGCGCTGACCGGCGATATCCGCGGCATGAAAATCGGCATTCCGCGCGAATATCGCCTCGACGGCATGCCGGCAGAAATCGAGGCGCTGTGGCAGCGCGGGATCGATTGGATCGAAGCTGCGGGCGCGACGCCGGTCGAGGTGAGTTTGACGCTGACCAAATACGCGCTGCCGGTCTATTACATCATCGCCCCGGCGGAAGCCTCGTCCAATCTCGCGCGCTATGACGGTGTGCGGTTCGGCATGCGGGTCAATGGCGAAACCCTCGACGACATGTATGAGGCGACACGCGCCGAAGGCTTCGGCCCCGAGGTGCGGCGGCGCATCCTGATCGGTACGTACGTGCTCTCTGCCGGCTATTACGACGCGTATTATCTGAAAGCGCAGAAAGTGCGCGCGCTGATCGCCAAGGATTTTGACGACGCATTTCAGCATTGCGACGCGCTGCTGACACCGACCACGCCCTCGGCCGCTTTCGCGATCGGCGATAAGGCCGACGATCCGATCGCCATGTACCTCAACGACGTGTTCACGGTGACGGTCAACCTCGCCGGCCTGCCGGGCATCTCGGTACCGGCCGGCTTGTCGGGCGACGGGCTGCCGCTTGGCCTGCAGGTGATCGGCCGCGCCTTCGATGAAGAGACCGTGCTGCGCGTCGGCGGCGTCATCGAGCAAGCGGCGCAATTCAAAGCCAAGCCGCAATTCATCGCGGGGGCGATGTGATGAGCCTCATGAAAGGCGCAACCGGTGAGTGGGAAGTGGTGATCGGGATCGAGACCCATGCGCAGGTGGTCTCGAACGCTAAGCTGTTTTCGGGCGCGGCAACGGCTTTCGGAGCCGAGCCGAACACGCAGGTCTCCCTGGTTGACGCGGCGTTTCCCGGCATGCTGCCCGTCATCAACAAGCACTGCGTCGAGCAGGCGGTCAAGACGGGGCTCGGCCTTGCCGCCGAGATCAACCTTGTCTCGGTGTTCGATCGCAAGAATTATTTCTACGCCGACCTGCCGGCCGGCTATCAGATCTCGCAATACACGCGGCCGGTCGTCGGCAAGGGCACGCTCACCATCGATCTGCCGGACGGCTCGACGCGCGATGTGGGCATTACGCGGCTTCATCTTGAGCAGGATGCCGGCAAGAGCCTGCACGATCAGCACGCGACTCAGACGTACGTCGACCTCAACCGCGCCGGCGTCGCGCTGATGGAGATCGTGTCCGAGCCAGATCTTCGGAGCGCCGAGGAAGCCGGCGCTTATGTCAAGAAACTGCGCTCGATCCTGCGCTATCTCGGCACTTGCGACGGCAACATGGAAGAAGGCTCGCTGCGCTGCGACTGCAATGTCTCCGTGCGCAAGCCCGGTGCGCCTTACGGCACGCGCTGCGAGATCAAGAACGTGAACTCGATCCGCTTCGTCATGCAGGCGATCGAATACGAAGCGCGGCGCCAGATCGAAGTGCTCGAAGCGGGCGGCACGATCCGCCAAGAGACGCGGCTCTTCGATGCCGGGCGCGGCGTGACGCGGCCCATGCGCTCGAAAGAAGAGGCGCACGACTATCGCTATTTCCCCGATCCCGATTTGCTGCCGCTGGAGCTCGACGCCGCCTGGGTCGAGGGGATCAAGCGCGGCTTGCCCGAATTGCCCGACGCGAAGAAGGCGCGCTTCGTGTCGCACTATAAGCTTTCGGCTTACGAGGCTGGCGTGCTCGCCGACGAGCAGGCGAGCGCGGATTATTTCGAAGCCGTCGCCAAGGGGCGCGACGCGAAGCTTGCCGCGAATTGGGTAATGGGCGATCTCTTCGGCGCGCTCAACAAGCGCGGCGTCGATATCGCGGGCTCACCCGTGAAAGCCGGCGATCTTGGCGCGCTGCTCGATCTCATTTCCGACAACACGATCTCCGGCCGCATCGCCAAGGATGTGTTCGCCGAGATGCTGGAGACCGGCAAGCAGCCGGGCGCGATCGTCGAAGCGAAGGGACTGCGCCAGGTTACCGATACCGGCGCGATCGAAGCGGCGATCGACGCTGTGCTCGCAAAAGAGCAGGACAAGGTCGCCGAATACCGCTCGGGAAAGGATAAGCTCTTGGGCTTTTTCGTCGGTCAGGTGATGAAGGCGACGCAAGGCAAGGCCAACCCCGGCCTCGTCAACGAGCTACTCAAAAAGAAACTGAGCGGCTGACAAATAGGCTGCTACGCTCGCCCGTAGGTATCCTCGTAGCGGACGATATCGTCCTCGCCGAGATAGGAGCCCGACTGCACCTCGATGAGATGCAAGGGGATTTTGCCGGGATTTTCGAGGCGGTGCCGCGTGCCCATGGGAATGAAGGTCGATTCATTCTCGTGCAGGATCAGCTCCTCGTTGCCCTTGGTCACCTTGGCGGTGCCGGTGACGACGACCCAATGCTCGGCGCGGTGATGATGCATCTGCAGCGAGAGGATGCCGCTCGGCTTCACCATGATGTGCTTCACCTGGACGCGCTCGCCATTATGGATCGAGCGATAGGTGCCCCAGGGGCGATGGACGAGTGGATGCGCGATGAGCTCGCTGCGCTGACCGCGCTCCAGCCGAGCGATGAGCTGCTTGATGTCCTGGGCACGGTCGCGGCGCGAAACCATGACCGCATCCGAGGTCGCGACGACGACCAAATCCTCGACACCGAGCACGGCGAGGAGGCCCGCTTCGGCGCGCAGATAGGAATTCTTCGTGTCCTCGGCGACGACATCGCCGGCGGTGACGTTGCCGGCGGTGTCCTGCGCGCCAACCAGCCAGAGCGCGTCCCAGGTGCCGACATCACTCCAGCCCATCTCGACCGGCACCACCGCGGCGTGGCTCGTATGCTCCATCACCGCGTAATCGACCGAATTGCTGGGGGCCTTACCGAAGGCGTCGCGGTCGAGGCGCAGGAAATCGAGATCGCGTTTCGCCTTGGCGAGCGCGTCGCGGCAGGCGGCGACCATCGCCGGCTGCAGCCGCTCGAGCTCCGACAAGAGCAGCTTCACCGGAAAGAGGAAGATGCCGCTGTTCCAGGAATAGGCCGGGTCGGCGACATAGGTCTCGGCGCGGGCGCGGTCGGGCTTCTCGACGAAAGCCGCGACCTCAAACGCGCCAGTGACCCCGGCGAGGGCCTGGCTGCGCTTGATATAGCCATAGCCGGTCTCGGGCCGGCTCGCTGTGATGCCGAAAGTGACGAGCTTGCCGGTTCTGGCGGCGTCGGCAGCGCGCGCGACCGCGGCTTTGAAGGCGGCGGCATCGGTGATCGCGTGATCTGAGGGCATCACCAGCATCAGCGCATCGGGCGCGGCGCCGGCAAGGCTCAAGGCAGCGACGCAGCAGGCGGGCGCGGTGTTGCGGCCGAGCGGCTCGAGGATGATCGCGGCCGGCGTCACCTCGGCGAGGCGCAGCTGCTCGGCGACGATGAAGCGATGCTCGTCATTGGAGATGATGAGCGGCGGCGCGAAGTGCTGGCCGTCGGCGACCCGCAGCCCGGCTTCTTGCAAGAGGGTGCGCTCGGTCAGCAGCGGCAGCAGCTGCTTCGGATATTGGGCCCGCGACATCGGCCACAGGCGAGTGCCCGATCCGCCCGAGAGGATCACCGGATGAATGGCCGGGCGGTCCTGCGGCGGCATCAAATTTCTCCTTGCGGGCTAGTCGTTGGCCGACGACATAGTAGCGCGATCGCAGCGCGCGGAGGACAGGAATGATCGAGCTTTACACTTGGGGAACGCCGAACGGCAAGAAGGTGTCCGTCATGCTCGAGGAGGTCGGGCTGCCCTACAACGTCCATCCGATCCGCATCGGGGAGGGCGACCAGTTCAAGCCCGATTACATCAAGATCAATCCCAACTCCAAAATCCCGGCGATCATCGACACCGAAGGGCCGGGCGGCAAGCCGATCAGCATCTTCGAATCGGGCGCCATCCTCATCTATCTCGCGGAGAAGACCGGCAAGCTCATGGCGCGCGAGCCGGCGCTGCGCATCGAGACGATCGAATGGCTGATGTTCCAGATGGGGGGTGTCGGTCCGATGTTTGGCCAAGCGCATCATTTTCTCCGCCAGGTCAAGGAACCGAACCCTTACGGCGCCGAACGCTACACCAAGGAGACGCGGCGGCTTTACGGCGTGATGAATGCGCGCTTGGGAGAAGTGCCCTATCTTGCCAGCGAATATTCGATCGCCGATATCGCGACCTACCCGTGGGTATGGCGCTATGAATGGCACAAAGTCGATCTGGCGGAATTTCCGAACGTGAAGCGCTGGTTCGATGCGATCGGCGCGCGTCCGGCGGTGCAACGGGGGATGAAGGTGCCGTCCTAGGTCTCGACGGCAAAGCGACAGCGGCTTAGGCGGCGGTACGCGGACGGCCCGGGCGGCGGATCGAGCGGGCGAAAGCGCCGACAGCCTCGGGCTCGCGATCGAGCGATTGCAGCTCGGAGCGGCACCGCTCCAGCACTTGCATGTCGCGCGCATCCTCGCGATCGGAGATATCCATATAGCTGAGCTTGATCTCGACGAGGTCGAGCAGCATTTCGATCGATCGCTTGGACAAATTCATCGTCCCCCTCCGTCCGTCCGCGACGGATGATCGGTTGGCGTTGCTTAAAATTTTCTGAACAAACGCGCCTTTTTTAGGCCGCGGAATAGGAGAGTCCGCGGCTTTGTTTGACGAAAAGAGGCGCGGCCGGTAAAAGAATCCTTGCATACGCCGTGTCGAATCCACTCTTCGGTGGAGGGGTGGCCGAGTGGCTGAAGGCGGCGGTTTGCTAAACCGTTATACGGGTTATGCCGTATCGCAGGTTCGAATCCTGTCCCCTCCGCCATTTCTTTAATCTTCAACAGCTTAGTCGCCATTCCTCGCGTGCCGCGAGGAGGGCGATTGCGTGCCGCGCGCGATCGGACGGGGCGCTATTGCTGCTCGTTCTTACGCGTCGAAAGCAATCTGGCGCCCTCTTCGAACCCGCATCGCGCGGCAAGCTCTAAAGGTGTCTCCAAATCATCGATACGGGTCCGCAGACTTGGATCTGCTCCCGCTTCGAGCAGAAGCCTTAGGCTCTCCAGATCTCGCCGCCGGACCGCGTGGTACAAGGGCGTCCCGTCGTTAATACCGCGCTGGTTGCGATCGGCGCCTGCGCGAAGCAAGAGGCCCAATATTTCATGCTTGTCGGCACGGTCGGCCGAGATGGTTGCAATCAAGGACGGGAAGCCCGCTCCATCGTCGTAATTCACGTCGGCGCCGGCTGCGATCAATTCGCGGACGAAGCTCAGGGGGCTCCAGTAGATCGCATATTCGAGGGGGTAGGTGCCGAGGCCGAGTTCGATCGGCTGTTTGCAATTCGGAAAATTTTCCGGGTCCCCCAGCGCCTGTCGCAAAGCCCCTAAGTCGCCACGCCGGTAAGCGGCGTCGGCGGCCTTGAACCGAGCGTGTATTTCCCGGCGGTCCTTCCCTTGAGGCATAAGCTCGAGCTTCTCGTCATCTGCCGTGCAGGGAATGATAATAGAGGAAACCCGCTTGTGGCGGGCTGGTGCGATGGGAGGATGACGTCACCAGCCGGAACTTGCTACATGTTGTGAAGCATTCTGCGGTTCGATCGCATCTATCCAGCTCTTAACCACACGATGGAGAAGCACTGTGAAAGGGACGTGGCTCGCTGCTCTCGCGCTTACTGTGGCGCTCGTCACCGCTCCGGCGGTCGCAAAAGATAAGGACCACGACAAGGGCAAGCACGGATCCCCCCATGCCGAGGATCAGGGACACGGCAAACAGTTCGGCGATCACGATCGCGCGGTGATTCGCGACTATTACGTCGATGCCGGACGCGGCGGTCATTGTCCGCCGGGCCTCGCCAAGAAGAACAATGGCTGCTTGCCCCCGGGCCAGGCGAAGAAATGGGCGGTCGGCCAGCCCTTGCCGCCGGCTGTTGTTTATGAGCCGCTGCCATCGGCGTTGGTCGTTCAGCTCACGCCGCCGCCAATCGGCTATCGTTATGTGCGCGTCGCAGGCGATATCCTGCTGATCGGTGCGGGAACGCGTATGGTTGTCGACGCGATCCAGGATCTCGGCCGCTAGGGCGGAGAAACCATCACTCCCTAAGCATCACCGGCAGCACAAGATGCGAGGGGTGCTGCGCATCGTGATAAATCGTATCCGTGCCGAGCTTGTCGGGCCGATAGATGTGGGCGAAGAGCGCGTCGGTGACCGGCGAATCGCCATTCACAACCTCGACGCGGATGCGATTGCCCTGGCGGAAGCGATAGGCGATCGGCTGAAGCGAAATCTCGACCTTATGGACCTTGCCGGGGGTTAGCGGGGTTGCGGCGGTGTGCTCGGCATTGTGTGAGGCTCGCAGCCAACCTTTGGTGACGATGAAGGAGTTGGGCTGCAGCCCCTGGGCCCGGGCTTTCGGGTCCTGGGCGAATTGCTCCGATAGTTTGATGCAGAAATCGAGCTCCGGCCGCGTCGAGGCGGCATAGAGCACCAGCTTGGCATCGCCGGCGATCTCGATGTCCTGAGCCAGGGGCTGCGTCGTGAAAGTGAGAACGCCGCGGACGGGGTCCGGACCTTGCGGCCCGAGCGCCACGACGCCCAACGCCCAGCTCGGATGCGGATAGGAATAGCCGGACTGACCGCCATCGCTCGCGGCGGGAGAAGTCGAAAGCCCGCCGTCATTGAGCGAGGAGACGCTCTCGGTGGGGCCCTTGCTCAGGAAGAATTGCGTCGGCCTCGCGCCGGGCGGCGGCCAGTGCTCAGGCTTTGACTGCGCCGGTGTTACGCACCGTGTATTCGATCGCCGGCCGCGCGTCGTGGCTCGATGGCTTCTCCTTCAGATACCGGTCGTAAAACGGCAGCAGATGCTTCGTGTGAAACTCGACGAGCGAGAAATCGCGCTGCGCGGTGAACGGCGTCGGGGTTCCTGAAATGAAAAGCTTCTTCGGCCCCGAGGCCTTCTGATAACCGAGGATGTTGCCGGCGCAGTGCAGATCCATCTTCGCCCAGACGCCGATCGAGAACAGCGGCACCTTGATCTTGTCGAGCTGCTCGGCGGCGCAGCGCTCCTTCCACCAATCGTCATAGAAAGGATGCAGCTGCACGTCGTGGAAGATGTCGTGCGGCAGGTCGCGCGGATGATCGCCGTTGGTCGGATAGAGATTGGGCACGCGAACGCTGGAATTGAACCAATAGGAGAGGAAATTGCCCTCGATGCCGCCGGGATATCCCATGAAGGCGTAAGGATTGTTGAGCCCGTCATAGGCGCCGAGGCAGGCGAGATGCGGTGGGTTCTGGATGCCCATGAACCACTGCGTCATGCAGTAATAGCTCTCGCCGATGCCGCCGACCTTGCCGTTGCACCAGGGCTGCGTGCCGATCCACTCGATCACGTCGTAGAGATCGGTCTGCTCCTTCTTATCGAGGAAGCGATAATCGCCCTGGCTGAACCCTGTGCCGCGCGTATCGGCATGAACATAGGCGTAGCCGTTCTCGACATACCATTCGACCGGGCCGGTCTCGCGCCAGAGGAAGACCGGCGTCGCCGGCAGGTCGTCATTGTCATAGCGATAGGGGCTGGCCGCGAGCAGCGCCGGGAATTTGCCGCTGCCTTCCGGCCGATAGATGCGCACTCCGATTTTGACACCGTCGCGGACGGTGATTTGGACGTCTTTTTCTTGAATCACCGCCCGCTCCAATCCTCTACTCGGCCGGCGCGGTTTCGCCTTCGCTGATCCAGGGCCGCTCTTTGAGGCGCGTCTGGTTGAGGCGATGGACGATGTAACAAATCACCGCGCCAACCGCGAACGGAAGGGAGGCCCACATATAAAGCCGCTCGATGGGCAGCCCGACGAAAGCACCGCCGAGCAGCGGTCCGACGATCGAGCCGATCCGGCCGACGCCGAGCTGCCAGCCGGAGCCGTTGGAGCGCAGCGAGGTCGGATAGATCAGCGCGCCGGCAACATTGATGCCGGTTTGGATGCCGAGCACCAGGAATCCGCTGAGGAAAGCCGCGATCAGCAAAGCCGGCATGGAGGTGATGCCGAACCAGCCGACCGAGGCGACCACCGGAAACGACAGGGCATACAGGATGCTGATTGCGAAGAAGCGTCGCCGGTCGAGCCAGCGGCACAAGAACAGCGCGCTGAAGGTTCCGCCGAGCTGCAACGCCGTTCCGGCGAGCGCGCCGACGGTCGGCGGCAGATGCGCCGCCGTCACGAGCAGTGTCGGGGTCCAGCTCAAGAGGAAGAAGAAGCCCATCAAATTGAGAATGAACAGCAGCCACACCAGCGGCGTGATGAGCGCGAGCCCGTCGGTGAACAGGAGCTTCGGATTGAAGCCGGCATAATTCTGCTCGTCCTCGATCACGAATTTCGCATTCGGCGGAACGACGAAATCCGGCCGGATCTGATGCACCAGCTTTTCCATGTCGGAGCGATGCTTCTCGTGCAGCGCCATGTATTTGATCGATTCCGGCAGGCCGAAAATGCCGAAGACAGCTATGAGGATTGGCCAGATACCGCCGACGATGAACAGGATTTGCCAGCCATACGTCGGCACCAGGGTCGCAGTCATAAGGCCCGGGATCGCGCCGCCGATCGGCACGAGACCGGTGGCGACGATTGCCATCGTCGCGCGCAGCCGACGCGGCGCTGATTCCGCGTTGATCGCGATAGCGTTCGGGATCACGCCGCCGATGCCGAGCCCGGCGAGCAACCGCAGCCAGAACATCTCGGTCACGTTGGTCGACCAGGCGGCGATGAGGGTGAAGACACCGAACACCAGATTCGCCCAGATCAGCGCCGCCTTGCGTCCATAACGATCGCCGATGAAGCCGAAGATCACCGATCCGAAGAGGATGCCGAACAGGCTGGCGCTGAAGATCGGACCGAGCTCGCTCGGCGGGAAATGCCATTCGCGGATCAGCGAAGGCGCGGCGAAGGCGATCGCGCTTATGTCGTAGCCATCGATCAGGCTGATGAAGAGAGTCCAGATGATGAGCTTGATATGGAAGGCGCCGATGCCGCGCTCGTCGAGCATCTGCGAAACCTGAACCGTCTGCACGTCAGCCATGTTTCTCCCCTGTGCGTCCGCCATGGCCGATGAGTTCGGCCTTTGCGCGCGATCCTAGGACAGGATTCCTCGAATGAGAAGCGCCGTGACCCTCGCTGCTGCTCGCTGGCGCTTCTCCGCCTGCGGCGACCAGCTTCTGGCGTGGGCGCCGCGCGATAGCTAATCTCTCCGGCAACGAAGAGATCGGGAGGCTCGCTCATGACGCGGATCATCGACATTCATACCCATTGCACGATTCCGGATCGCTCCGATCCGCTCGGCGTCGCGCAATTCATGCGCGGCACGCCGGTCGGCAGGAACGGCTACAACGATTTTCGCGGCCTGCCTTCGATCTCCTATTACGAGCTGACCGATTTCGACCTCCAGCAGGAGGTCAGCCACAAGGCCGGAATCTCCTATCGGCTGATGAGCAATCCCTTCGGCGCCGAGGTGCTCGTCGCGCTATCGAAGAAATCGCCCGGCGATGTCATCAAGCACAACAACGATCAGATCGCGGCGCTCATCGAACGCAGCAAGGGCACGACCGCGGGTCTCGGCGT